>Ga0102944_1002380_pt1 | contig 11106 bp, 8 predicted proteins | sample SalPonD_shore_MG_FD_78172 | JGI IMG/M metagenome (GOLD analysis project Ga0102944, IMG submission 78172) | Salt pond soil microbial communities from South San Francisco under conditions of wetland restoration - Salt Pond MetaG... | ecosystem: Environmental > Aquatic > Marine > Intertidal zone >... | reverse complement strand
CGATAGAACCGCTGCGTCACCTTGCCTCGAAATGCCGCCGGCACGCCGGGCCCGTCGTCCGCCACCGCGGCGACCGTGCCGGCCGGCGTCTTCTCCAGCACGACCTCGATGGCACTGCCGGTGGGCGTGTGCCGAATGCCGTTCTCGACGAGATTCGCAACCGCCTGCACGAGCAGATCGCGGTCACCGTGAACCCGCACATCCGGCGCGATCCGGGCCGAGAGCCGATCGCCGTTCTCTTCGGCCACGGGCGCGTACGCATCGACCACGGACTCCATCGCCGCGGTCAGATCGACGTCGTCGAATCGGGCGCGACGCCGGCCGGACTCGATCTCGGCGATGCGCAGCAGCGCCGAAAACGTTTCCATTACCCGATCGGTCTCCTCGATCGCGTCGTCGACCGCCGTGCGGTATTCGGCGACGGTCGTCGCCTGTTCGCGCACAGACTCGAGCCGCTGCCGCATGCGGCCGATCGGCGTACGCAGGTCGTGGGCGATGTCGGTCGTGACCTGGCGCATGCTCTCCATCAGGACCTGGATGCGTTCCAGCATCTCGTTGAGATATCCCGCCAGGCTGTCGAACTCATCGCCGCTGCCGTTGAACGCGATCCGGCGTTCGAGATCGCCCTGCACGATGCGCCGCGCCACGTCGTTGAACGCTTCGACGCGACGCAGGCCCGCAGCGCCGATCAGTGCCCCGCCGAGGATGGCCAGCAGCAACGCCGCACCGAACGACCACGTCAGCCCTTCCACAATGAGCTCTCGCAGTTCCTCGACCTGATGGGCGTCGTGTCCGGCGAACACAAACGTGTCGCCCGCGAGACGAACGCCACGGCCCAGCACGACACCGCCATCGTCGCCGGTATCGCCATCGTCCTCGTCATCGGAATCCGCGCCGGGCACATGGATCTCGATCCACCCCGTTGCCGTCGGTGTCGCTTCCAGGTTGCCGATCACCCGGTGCCCGTCCGCGACAACCGCGAGGTACCAGTTGTGACGTCCCGCGGAGCGGTTCAGCTTTTCTCGCACGGCGCGGATCAGGCCGGGGCGACCCTCGTCGCGATACACGGCTTCCAGCGACTGCAGTTGATCGTCGACCACGCTGTGCAGTTGACGATTCATGTACTCGGTCGTCTGCCAGTAGATGAGCGCGAACAGCGCGACGGCCGACACCGCGAAGAGCACGGCGAACCCGAGCCCCATCCGAACGCCCGTACTGCGGATCAGCCTATTCAGGCGCACGCAGACAATATCCGACGCCGCGCACGGTATGGATCAACTCCGGCGAAAACTCGCGATCGACCTTCACTCGCAGACGACTGACATGGGTCTCGACCACGCTCGTCTTCGGCTCGAATCGGAACTGCCAGACATTTTCGAGCAGCATGGTTCGTGTCACGACTTCGCCCGCATGCCGCATCAGGTACTCGAGGAGGCGAAACTCGCGCGGTTGCAAGGCGAGCGGGCGCCCCGCCCTCTGTACGGTGCGTTCGATCAGGTCGAGCTCGAGGTCGGCCACGCACAGCCGGGTGCTCGTCTCGCTCCGCGACAGGCGGCGTCCGAGGGCATGTACACGCGCGACCAGCTCGCTCATCGCAAAGGGTTTCGCCATGTAGTCATCGCCACCGCACTCCAGACCTTCCACGCGATCGTCCACGCCCCCGAGCGCGGTGAGGAACAGTACCGGGACATCGACGCCCCGGCGGCGCAGTTGCTGAACGAGTTCCCTGCCCTCGATCCCGGGCAGCATTCGATCGACGATCAGCAGCTCGTGTGCACCGGCGCCCGCACGCTCCAGGCCGTCGTCCCCGTTGCCCGCCAGCTCGACGGCGTGGCCACGCCTGCCGAGACCATCGGCAATGAACGCCGCCGTTTCGGCGTCGTCCTCGATTACCAGAATTTGCATCGTGATCGGTTCCGGATTCACCCGCTCGCGCAGGCGCGCGGACTCACATTGGCCGGATTCCGCACCGGCGGGGGGGCGAGCAGTTGCGTGAAGTTAGCCACGCCCGCGTGCGGATGCTACTTACAATTTCGTAAGCCCCGGCAGGCGCCTCTTCTTCCAGGAAATTGTCAAGAAACGCTGGACGTCCCTCTTGCGACTGCGTGGAGCATGGGGGGGATGCGGGGGTGTCCGGAAACCGAAGCCCCGCCACACCCTGCACGCGCCGCGAGAGAGCGCCAACCCGACATGGGCGTCACGTGGCCGTGCGCGCCACGCGCGGGAACACGATCGTGCTGCGCGTGCCGCCCTCGGACCGGCTTTCCAGTCGAACGTCCCATCCGCAAAGCTCACTGATACGGCCGATGATGTGAAGGCCCAGACCGTAGCCGCTACCGCTGCGTCCCGCGCCGGCGACACCGGGGCCGTCGAGCGCACGGGCATTCTCGTCGGCAATGCCCGTGCCGGTATCGTCCACCATCAGTACGCCGTCGCGGTAGCTCACCGTCACCGTACCGTCACGGGTATTCTGAATTGCATTGCGTACCAGGTTGCTGACGGCGATCAAGAGCAGGCGCCGCGGTGCCTGGATCGCACCCGCCTCGATCTCGCCGGCCTCGAGGCAGACGGCGCGTCCGTCGAGCAGGTAGCGATGGCTCTCGATGACCTCCTCCACGATCTGCCGGACGGGGCAGGCCTCATCCCTCGTCGCGTCGACGCCGTCCGGGCGTGCCAGCGCCAGCATCGAGTCCACGATCTCGCGCATCTGCCGCATGGCGCGTTCGATACGATCCAGCGGTTGTGATCCGCCCGTGGTCTCGAAGCGGGTCCGCAGGCTCTCGATTGCAAGCCGGATCGTCGCGAGCGGTGTCCGCAACTCGTGGCTCACCGTCTGCGAGAACGCCCGTTCGCGTTCAACGAACTCATCCATCCGTGCCAGGTAACCATTGAACGCGGTCGCGATCTGGCGCAGCTCGGCGTCGCGCCGTTGTTCCGACACACGGACCTGGCGCTCACCCGGATCCATGTCGTGAACGGTCGCGGCGAGGTCCTCCAGGGGCCCGGTGAGACGGCTCGCCACACGCCCGCCGACCAGGCGTGCAATGAGCAGCATCACGACGACGACCGCCACGAGCCCACCGGCGAACCACCGCTCGCGCGCCACCAGGCCGGTTGTGTCGTATGCAACGTAGAGGCGCCCTCCCGGACGATCCACGACCCGGACATCGTAATCCCGTCCGTTCCCGGCGAGATCGACGTCCTCATGAAACCCCGGCTCCAGCGCCCGCAGGCCGCTCGGCAGGGGCAGCGGCGCGTCCGCGCCCCGGCGCTCCGACGCGCTCGGAACGAAGTAATCCCGCAGTACGGAGGTCTCGAATGCGCCGCCGGCGGGAATGTCGCCCTGCGCATCGAGGCGCTGGCTCTCGGCCACGAGCGCATCCTGGATGACGGTACGCTCGAGGGTCTCGTCGAGCAGGATCGCGCCCACGGCCAGGACGATCGAGGCAAAACTCACGAACAGCACCAGCGTCCAGCGCAGGCGCCCGCGCAGGCCGGTGGGCCTAATCCGGTTCCACAATCCGGTAACCGTGACCATGTACCGTCTCGATCATTGGGGTGTCGAATGGATGGTCGACCGCCTTGCGCAGCAGGTAGACGTGCGTGCGAAGGCTGTCGGTGTCGGGCGGATCGTCACCCCAGAGTGCGCGCTCCAGCCTGACCCGGCTGACGACGTCGGGCGACGCGCGCATCAGTTCCTCGAGCAGGCGGCGGCAGCGCAGATTCAGCGCCAGGGCCACGCCCTCGCGCGTGACGAGATGCGAACCGGTGTCGAACCTCAGCCCCCCCACCACGAGCTCGCGCCGCGGACCGCCTCGGGATCGCATGATCAGGGCTCGCAGCCGCGCCGCGAGCTCCTCGGGCTCGAACGGCTTGACCATGTAGTCATCGGCACCGGCGTCGAACCCGCCGAGCTTGTCGTCGAGCCTATCCAGCGCGGTCAGCATGAGCACCGGAACGCTGCGATTGAGGTCCGCGCGCAGCCGCCGGCAGAACTCGAGGCCGCCGAACCCGGGCAGGAGCAGATCGAGCACGATCGCGTCGTAGTCGTGAGTCGACGCCAGTGCAAGCGCGGCCGGTCCGTCCGCGGCCGCATCGGTGACGAAACCGCGCGCCGCGAGAAAATCGTGCATCCCGGCGGCGACGTCGGGATCGTCCTCCACAACCAGAATCTGCGCGCCCTGCAAGCGGCCGGTCCCTCCTCTTCGCGTATCCGTAATGCAGTCTACACGACCGCGACCGCGGCACGGGCAGCGCCCCACGACAGCACTCCGGTCAGTCCGTCGTTGACGAAAATTTCACGGACTCGTTGCTATCCTCTGCTGCGATTCGGCGCGGGACCGCGCCGGCGACCCTTGGTGGAGACCCGCCCCATGACGGCCCGATTGCGGCTCACTGTCATCCTCGCATCGACGCTGCTCAGTGCATGCGCGCACTACCATGCCCGACCGCTGCCCCAGTCAGCGAACCTGTCCGGGAAGCTCCCCACGCCGACCATCAACGTGAACAAGCTGCGCATCCCCGGCCTCGAATCGACCGCGTTCGACGCTTCCGACGGCCTCGACATGACGGAAACCGTGATCCTTGCCGTCGATCATTCGCCGAAGCTCGACGCGGAACGCAAGCGGCGCGGTATCCGGCAGGCGCAGCTCATGCAGGCCGGTCTCCTGCCCGATCCGTCGCTCAGCGCCGGCGTGGACCACCCGACCACCGGCCCGGACAGCAGAAACGGCTACAACGTCGGCATCAACCAGGACATTCGTGCAATCCTGACCCGCCCGGACCGCCAACAGGCGGCGCGGGCGAGTGCGCGGCAAGTCAATCTCGACGTGCTCTGGCAAGAGTGGCAGGTCGCGGAGAAGGCCCGCCAGCTCTACGTGAAACTGCACACCGAGAACCGCCTGGCGTCCATCTATCGCTCTGCCCGGAACCTGTACTCCGGCCGCTACGACCAGGACCGCAAGGCGCTGCAGGCGAATCGCATCACCCTCGATGTCTCGGCCGGCGACCTGGTCAACCTCGTCAACGCCTCGACGCGACTGCGCAAGCTCGAGCAGCAACAGAACCAGACCCGGCACGACCTCAACGAGCTCCTGGGGCTGCGCCCGGGCTACCCTCTCAAGCTCGATGGCATCCCGAACCAGCCGCTGCCTTCACAACGCGAGGTGGCCGCCGCAACCGCCGATCTGCCCCATCGTCGGCCCGACCTGATTGCGCTGCAGGCAGGCTACGACAGCCAGGAAGCCGCCGTGCGCCAGGCGATACTCGAGCAGTTCCCCTCCTTGAACATCGGGGTCACGCGTGCCCGCGACACCGCCGGGGTGAACACGATCGGCCTCGGCGTGAGCATCGGGCTGCCGTTCTTCAACGGCAACCGCGGCCACATCGCGGTCGCCCGGGCGACGCGCGCGCACCTGCGCGCCGAGTACCAGGCCCGGCTGGACAAGGCGACCAGCGAGTCGGACCGGACGTGGCAGCAGACACGGATCCTGCAGCGCCAGCTCCGCGAGGTCCGCAAACGGATTCCGGAGTTGCGCCGCGTCGCCGACCGCGCACGTCAGAGCCTGCGCTCGGGCAACCTGGCCGCCGGGACCTACATCACCCTGCGCACGCAGTTGCTGGACAAGCGCGCCGAGGCCGTGCAGCTGCAGAGTTCGCTGCAGCAGGCGGGCATTGCCCTGGAAACGCTGCTCGGCATGCCGCTGACATCCACGCAGGCGCCGCACAAAGCTGGAGACGACTCGTGATGAAGTACGTGGCCCTGTTTCTGCTCCTGATCTCTGCCTGCGCGCTCGCGGCGGAGCCCGCATCCTCCAGCGTTCAAGTCCGGTTGGCCCCGGTTCAGCAGCGCACCCTGCACGAAACGCTCACCACCTACGGCAAGGTTCGTCCGGACCCGGACAGCGCCACCGCCATCAACGCGTCCCACCCCGTCATCGTGGAACGCCGGGCCGTGACCGCTGGGCAGCGAGTCGAGGCGGGCGACACGATGCTGGTGCTTCGCACGGCCCCCAATGCCCGGATGGAGTACCGCAAGGCGTTGACGCAGGTTGAATTCGCACGCCAGCAGTTGCGGAGCAAGAAGGAACTGCTCAAGCAACAGCTGGCGACCAGGGCGGACGTGGCCACTGCCCGCAAGGCGCTCGCGGACGCCCGGTCGACGCTCAAGGCGCAGCGGGATCTCGGCAACGACCAGACCCGCAAGCAGATCAAGGCGCCGTTCGCCGGAATCGTCACCGCCGTGAACGTGAGCCCGGGCGACCAGGTCCAGGCCGGAGGACCGCTCCTGACACTCAGCAAACGCGACAGCGTCATCGTGTCGCTCGGCGTCGAGGCCACGGAAGCAACACGCGTGCACCACGATGCGCCGGTCGAACTGCACCCGATATTCGAGACGTCGCAGTCCATCTCGGCCCGCATCGAACGGGTGCACGGGACCGTGGATCCGCGCACCCGGCTCGTCGATGCCATCGTGCGGCTCGACGGCAAGCAGGCCGCGAGCCTGCTCCCCGGCATGGTCCTGCGGGGGCGAATTACCGTGCAGACCCGACGCTCGCTCGCGGTGCCTCGCAGCGCGGTGCTTGCCGATGACCAGGGCCGCTATGTATTCATCGTGCGCGGCGGTGTCGCGCACCGGGTTCCAGTCCACACGACGATCGAAACCCCCGACTGGGTGGGAATTTCCGGCGCACTGCAATCGGGCAACCGGGTGGTGGTCGAGGGCAATTACGAGCTGCAGGATGGCGACGCTGTTCGGGAGCACGGGAAATGAGTTTTGCCCAGTGGGTCGAGTACCACAGACGCTCGATCGTATTCCTGCTGGCCCTGCTCATTGTCGGCGGTGTCGTCAGCACCTTCCTCATGCCCGCCGCGATGTTCCCGCGCGTGCAGTTCCCGAGGGTCCAGGTCTCCCTCAATGCGGGTGACCGTCCCGCCGACCAGATGATGCTGCAGGTGACACGACCCGTGGAACGTGCGGTCCGCGGCGTTCGGGGCGTTCGCTCGGTACGCTCGACCACGAGTCGCGGCAGCACCGACATCTCGATCAATTTCGACTGGGGGCGGGACATGGCGAAATCGCTCCTCGAGGTCGAATCTGCGGTCAACAAGGTGATGTCGGACCTGCCGGCCGGAACGCACTTCAGTGCGCGACGAATGGACCCGACCGTGCTGCCCGTGATCGGCTACAGCCTCACGTCCGACACCGTGGACCAGGTCAAGCTCCGCGACCTCGCCAAGTACAAGCTGGTTCCCCTGCTCTCGCGCATCCACGGCGTGTCGCGCATCGGGGTCCAGGGCGGCAAGAAGGCCGAGTACCGGGTGAACGTCGACCCGGCGCGCCTGAACGCACTCGGGCTCTCGATCGCCGACGTTGCCCATGCGCTGTCCGCGAGCAACGTGCTGACCGCGGTCGGCCGGTTGCAGGATCACTACAAGCTCTACCTCGAGGTCACGGACACCCGCCTGCACAATCTCGACGAGATCCGTCACACGATCCTGCGCAGCGGCGCGGACGGCCAGGTCGATCTCGAGGACGTGGCGCACGTCGAGAAGACGACGGCGCCGAGCTGGCAACGCATCACCGCCGACGGCAAGGATGCCGTGCTGCTCAACATCTACCAGCAGCCCGGCGCCAGCGTCGTCCAGCTGGAGCAGGACGTCCAGTCCGCGCTCCAGAGCAAGGCGGCCAGACTGCCCAAGGGCGTCAAGCTGGCGCAGTGGTACGACCAGAGCCAGCTCGTGCGCGCCTCCGCCGGCAGCGTCCGTGACGCGATCGGCATCGGGATCGTGCTCGCCGGAATCGTCCTGCTGGCCTTCCTGCGCAACCTCCGTATCACGCTGGTCGCGATCATCGCGGTGCCCGCGGTACTCGCGGCCACCATGGTGCTCCTCTACGTGCTCGGCATGAGTCTGAACATCATGACGCTCGGCGGCATGGCGGCCGCCGTCGGGCTCATCATCGACGATGTCATCGTGATGGTGGAACAGATCGTCCGCCGCGTGGAGGAAACCGGCGAGCACGCCACGCGACGCATTCTCGCGGCGGCACGGGAATTCACGCATCCGCTCGCGGGCTCTTCGGCGTCGACCATCATCATCTTCCTGCCGCTGGCATTCCTCTCCGGCGTCACCGGGGCCTTCTTCAAGGCCTTGTCACTGACCATGGCGAGTGCCCTGGTGATCTCGTTCCTGATCACGTGGCTCGCAGTTCCACTGCTCGCAGACCACCTCCTGACCTAGCGGCACGCGCGCCGGGAACACGGCGCCCGGAGGCGGAGCCGCGTGCTCCGATCGTACCGGCATCTCATGGTGCGCCTGTTCCGCCGCCCGGCGTGGCTGTTGCTCGGACTGCTGCCGCTCATCGCCGTGGGTTGGTGGTCGTATCAGCACGTCGGGACCGGATTCATGCCCCCGCTCGACGAGGGCGGATTCGTGCTCGATTACACCGCGCCCCCGGGCACGTCGCTCGACGAGACGAACCGCCTGCTGCACCAGGTCGGCGATATCCTCAACCACATGCCCGACGTCAGCACCTACTCGCGGCGCACCGGCGCCCAGATGGGCGGCGGCATCACCGAGGCATACACGGGCGACTTCTTCGTACGGCTCAAGGCACCGCCCAGGCCGAAGACAGAGGCCGTGATGGAGAAGGTGCGCAAGAAGGTGGAGCAGCAGGTCCCCGGTCTCGACATCGAGCTCGCCCAGCTCGTCGAGGACGAGATCGGCGATCTCACGTCCGTACCGCAGCCGATCGAGATCAAACTCTACGGCAACGACGTGGGCCAGCTCCGCAAGATCGCCCCGCACGTCGCACACGCGATTCGCGGAATCCCGGGCGTGGTCGACGTGAAGAATGGCGTCGTGTACGCCGGCGACTCCCTGCGCATCAACGTGAACCGCGTGAAGGCGGCAATGGAAGGCATCACGCCACAGCAGGTGACGCAACAGCTGCATGCGTACCTGCACGGCGAGACGACGACCCGGGTCCAGCTCGCCAACAAGTTCGTGGGCGTGCGCACCACCCTGCCGAGAGACATGCGCGGACACACCGGCCAGCTCGAGAAACTGCTGCTGCGCGCCCCCGACGGCCATGTGTTCCCGCTCGGCCGCGTCGCGTCGATCAAAACGGTCTCGGGCCAGCCGCAGATCACCCGCGAGAACCTCAAGACCATGGTGCCTGTCACGGGCCGGATCGCGGGACGCTCGCTCGGCAAGACGATCGCGGACGTCAAGACCGCGCTCGGGAAAAAGGGGTTGCTCCCGGACGGCGTCAGCTACGAGCTCGGCGGCCTGTACAAGCAGCAGCAGATCGCCTTCCGCGGCCTGATCGCGGTCTTCGCGGCGGCCGTGGCGCTCGTGTTCCTGCTGCTGCTGTTCCTCTACGAGCGCTTCCGCATCGCGATCGCGGTCATGGTCTGCCCGATGCTCGCGTCCATGGCGGTGTTCATCGGCCTCTGGCTGACCGGTGTCGAGCTCAACATCACCGCGATGATGGGCATGACCATGGTCATCGGCATCGTCACCGAGGTCGCCATCTTCTACTTCTCGGAGCTCATGATCACCGCGCACGGCGGCTTCTCCCCGGCGCAGCTCATCCGGGCCGGTGAGAACCGTCTGCGCCCGATCGCCATGACCACGCTGGCATTCGTGTTCGCCCTCGTGCCCCTCGCGCTGGGCCTGGGCCAGGGCTCGGCCATGCAGCGTCCGCTGGCCATCGCGATCATCTCCGGACTGCTGCTGCAGATGCCGCTGGTCCTGCTCATGCTGCCGGTGGTCTACCGGCTGCTGATGACGGCGCGCACTCGGCGCACGCGCAGCAAACCGGGCGCAACCTGACGCCGACGGCAGGCACCGTGGGTCGATTCACCCGGGCGCCCGGGAAACCGGGCGGCCCCGTGAACCACCTGTTGAGAGATCAGGGAACTGCGTGTCCGGGTAGATTCCGCCGGATCAATCCGGCCGCGCATCGGCCACCTTCCACATGTAGAGCGCCAGGCGGGATCGGTGCGGTGCAAAGCGCGCCGCGGCCTTCGAGGGCTTGCGGCGCCGGCCGATGAGCCCGACGAAGGTGTTGCGCACGGCGAGATCGGTCTCCGGCCACACGTCCGGGCTGCGGCACCAGAAGATGGACGCCATGTCCACCGTCCACTGGCCCACGCCCCAGATCCGGCACAGTTCGGCGGCGCGTTCCGCGTGCGTCATGGCGCCCAGGGCGGTCCCGTCCAGTGTCCCTTCCCGCTCGGCCTCGCGCAGGTGCGCCAGCGTGCGGATCTTGCCCCGCGATAGGCCGCAGGCGCGAAGAATCTCCGCGCGTTCCGGATCGCAGAAGGCCGGGAGGGCGCAACCGTGCTCCGCCGCGGCGGCCTCCAGACGGCTCCAGATGGCCCGCGCGGCCGTCGTCGAGAGCTGCTGCCCCACGACCGCACGCGCGAGGAATTGCGCGAGCGGCACCTCGCGCCGCTCGGGCATTGCGGCCGGTCCGACCCGTTCGAGCGCCGCGCGCAGCGGTTCCGCAATATCCGCCGCCGTGTCGAGGAACCAGGCGTGCACGGCGGCCGTGTCGGCGGCGTCGGGTGAACCCTGCGCCATCAGAACGGGGATGGTGCTGCGGGCATGTGGGGTCTCCTGCGCCGCTCAATCCTCGGACAGACGCTGGAGGATGCGCGGGTTGTCGTTCTCGGGCCGGTTGACCGCACGGCTGATCGGGTAGTGCTCGATGTAGTCGTCGCGCACGGGCACGAGCAACTCCCGCAGCACGCCCTCGGGCGTTTCCGGCTCGATCCACCGGGCGGCGGCCTCGTCGTCCGGGATCACGACCGGCATGCGCTCGTGCACCCGCGCCGACGGTGCGTTCGCGTCGGTCGTGAGGATGGCCATGGTTGCCCGCCCCTGCGGGTCCCTCGCCGCGAGCCCGGCGAGCCAGAACACCCCGTCGTCCGGGCGGTGGAAGAAGTACGGCTGCTTGGGGCCCGACTCACGGGCCTGCCACTCGTACCAGCCGTCGGCCGGCACCAGGCAACGCCCGGTCTGGTACGCCTTGCGGAACATCGGCTTGTCCGCGGCCGAGTCGGCGCGTGCGTTGATCGGCGCGCGTCGGCCGGTCGG
>Ga0102944_1002379_pt1 | contig 11107 bp, 11 predicted proteins | sample SalPonD_shore_MG_FD_78172 | JGI IMG/M metagenome (GOLD analysis project Ga0102944, IMG submission 78172) | Salt pond soil microbial communities from South San Francisco under conditions of wetland restoration - Salt Pond MetaG... | ecosystem: Environmental > Aquatic > Marine > Intertidal zone >... | reverse complement strand
GTCGATCAGGCAGGTGTGCTTGCCCTGGGTGCCCAGTCCGGCCTTCGCGGCGAGCGGCTTTTCCATGACCGGCGCGCTGTCGACGAACGGCCGGTAGCCGAACTCGCCGACTTCCTCGCGTATCCGGTCGGCGAGCGCCTGCAGGCGGTTGCGCATCACCTTGTGATAGTCGCGCCCCAGTGCATAGCGCGACACGTATGCCTTGCGCCCGTCCCGCAGAACAGCCTTCCACGGTGCGCTGCCGGCAGGCCAGTAGTCCATGGTCACGGAGATGACGCGGATCGTCCCGGGCAGCAGCTCGGCGGGACGGGTGCGCTTTGACCCGTGGTGCGCCATCCATTCCATCGTGCCGTGGCGACCTTCGGCCAGCCAAGCCTGCAGCCGCGGCTCGATGGCGGCGAGGTCGGTGTCGCTGATGCCGACGCTGCGGAAACCGAGCTCGGTGGCCCGGGTGCGGACGTGCTCGGCGATGCGGTTCCAGTCGGGAGCGCTCATGTCGGTCGATGATGGTAGCAGGAGACGGCGCGCTCAGGCTGCCGCCGCGAGCGCGTGGCGCCGATCGGCGAGCGCGGCGAGGGCGAGTCCGGAGAGGATCAGCGCGAGGCCGCCCACGTTGGTCGGCGTGAGTGCTTCGCCGAGCACCAGCGCGGACACGAGGACGCCGGTGACCGGGACGCCCAGGGTGGCCAGCGAGGTCGTGATGGCGGGGAGGGCCCGCGTGACCGTGATCACGGCCCAGAAACAGAAGGCGGTCGCCACGGGTCCGTTGTACAGCAGGATCGCGTAGAGTGCCGGCGCCCATTCGACCGTCGATTGCCCTTCGAGGAAGAAGGCCGCCGGGGCAAGCACCAGCACGGCAATCGAGAACTGCCAGGGCGCGAGCTGCAGCGGCGACGCTTCCCAGTGATGGCGCCGGACATGCACGATCTGGGTGGCCGACAGGACCGCGCCCAGCAACAACAGCCCATTGCCCAGGACGACGTCCGGATCCGTCCATTCGAAGCCGAACGGATTGAACAGCACGCACACGCCGCCCATCGCCAGCACGAAGCCGCCGAACTTCAGCAGGGAGAGCCGCTCCCGCAGGACCAGCGCTGCCAGCGGGATCACCCACAGCGACGTGGTGTAGGCCAGGATCGACGAGCGGCCGGCGTCGACGTACTGCAGGCCGCTGGTGACGCACATCAGGAAGCCGCCCATCTGCATCAGCCCGACGCTGGCCACGATGCGCCAGTCGTTGCGGCTCGGCAGAAGCAACCGGCCCGTGACTGCGTTGAACGCGAACAGGACGAGCGCGCCCAGCAGCATGCGTGTCGCCGCAAAGGTGAGCGGTGGCATGTAGCGCAGCCCGATCTTCATCACGGGCCAGTTGGCGCCCCACAGGGCAATCACCAGCAACAGAAGGACGGTGGCGGTGCGTAGGGAGACGATGCGTGACGCCGCGCCTCCGGGCGGCGGACTCATTTCCACGCGCGCTCGTACTGCGGCGGGCAGGGCACCTCGGATTGCAGCGCCCGTGCCGCCGAGAGTGGCCAGTACGGGTCGCGCAGCAGTGCGCGGGCGAGCAGGACGGCGTCGGCCTGTCCCGTGCGCACGATGGTCTCGGCTTGGGTGGGCTCGGTGATCATGCCGACCGCGCCGGTCGCGATGTTGGCCTGCGCACGCACGGCGGCGGCGGCCTCCACCTGGTAGCCGGGCCCGGCAGGGACCTGCGCATCGGCCACGGCACCGCCGCTCGAGCAGTCGACCAGGTCCACGCCGCGCCGCCGCAACTCGCGCGCGAAGGCGATCGACTGCTCCACGTCCCAGCCGCCCTCGACCCAGTCGGTTGCCGAGATGCGCACGAACAGGGGCAGCTCGGCGGGCCATTCGGCGCGTACCGCGTCGACGATTTCCAGCGGCAGGCGCATGCGGCCGGCCAGGTCACCGCCGTAGTCGTCGGTGCGCTCGTTGACCAGCGGCGAGAGGAACTCGTGCAGCAGGTAGCCATGGGCGGCGTGCAGCTCGAGCACGCGAAAGCCGGCGGCACGCGCCCGGCGGGCGGCCGCCACGAAGGCGTCGACGAGGCCCGCCAGCTCGCCCCGGCCGAGTGGGTGCGGGCGCGCGTGATCGGCGGTGAACGGTGTGGTGCCGGGGGCGGAAGGCGCCCAGCCGCGCGCATCGGCCCCCAGCGGGCGACCGCCGCGCCACGGCGCGTCGGTCGAGGCCTTGCGTCCCGCGTGGCCGATCTGGATCGCGGCGACGGCGCCCTGCGACTCGATGAAATCGACGATGGGGCGGAAGGCCTCGGCATGGCGGTCCGACCAGATACCGGAATCGTCCGGCGATATGCGCCCCTCCGGCGTGACGGCCGTCGCCTCCACCATGACCAGCCCGGCACCGCCGACGGCACGACTGCCGAGATGGACCATGTGCCAGTCGGTGGGCGCACCATCGGCGCTCGAGTACTGGCACATGGGCGAGACGAACACCCGGTTGCGGAATTCCACTGTGCGCAGCCGCAGCGGGGAAAAGAGTGTGCTCGACACCTGGGCGCTCTCCCGTTCGGGTCGGTGCAGGACCCGGTCAGCGATTCGTGTTCTGTCGTGTCACCATCCATTCGGGGTAGATGGGATCGGTCGCGGTGACCTGCGACAGCCGGCTGATCTGGTCGTCGGTGAGCGCCAGCTCGGCGGCGGCGAGATTGTCCTCGAGCTGGTCCATGCGCTTGGCACCCACGATGACGCTGCTGACGCCGGGCTGCGCCAGCAGCCAGGCGAGGGCCACGCTCGCGATGGTGCGGCCCGTCTCCCCGGCGATCGCCTCGAGCGTGTCTATGGCGTCCTGGGCGCGTTCCCGGTCGATCGGCGGGAAGTCGAAGTCGGTGCGGCGCGCGTCTTCCGGGGCGGCGGAATTCCGGCGGTACTTGCCGGTCAGGAAACCGCCGGCGAGCGGTGACCAGGGAAGAACGCCGAGCCCCTGCTCGCGACACAGCGGTAGCAGTTCATGCTCGAGGTCGCGCCCGACGAGCGCATAGTATGCCTGCAGCGAGACGAAGCGCTCCAGGCCGTGTGCCTCCGCGAGGGCAAGTGCGCGGGCCAGATGGCGTGCGGGCCAGTTGGAGCACCCGGTGTAGAGTACCTTGCCCTGGCGCACGAGGTCGTCGAGCGCGCGCAGCACCTCCTCGATCGGTGTGCGTACGTCCCAGCCATGCACCTGGTAGAGATCGATGTGATCGGTGCCCAGGCGCCGCAGGCTGGCCTCGCATGCCGCCATGATGTGCTTGCGCGACAGGCCGACGTTGTTCGGGTCCCCGGTGCCGGCGGCGGCCTCGGGGCTCATGGGTCCGCGCACCTTGGTGGCTATTACCGCGGCGTCACGGGCGATCCCGTTGTGCTTCAGGGCCCGACCCAGCATCTCCTCCGACTCGCCGAAGGAATAGACGTCCGCCGTGTCGAAGAAGTTGATGCCGGCTTCCCAGGCGCGCGCGACCATTCGGTCGGCATCCTCCTGGCCGAGCTCGGCGATATTGATGAAATTGGAGCCGAAGGTCATGGTCCCGAGGCTCAGCGGAGAGACCTCCAGCCCGGTACTGCCCAGTGTGCGGTACTGCATGCTGCCTCCATTGAAATCGCTGTCGACGGGCGGGCGCGGTGCGGGCAGGCGGCCCGGATGTGTCGCCAAGCGGTGGCGCCCGGCGCCTGGTTGCCTGCGCTGATGCAGAATGTGATTGCGGGACACCGCGGAATCAAGGCGTGGTCCGGCGGCGCGCTGATGCACCGCCGTTGGCTCGCGCCGGCCGCGCCGGTAGGCTCGGGCCGACGCGGCGTCGACGGGTGACCATGCTCACGTTTCTCTACTCCGTTCTCCTGGGGGCAATTCCGCTGCTCGCTGTGTTCGGCGCGGGCCACGCGTTGCTCTTCAAGCGTGATTCGCGTGCGGCGTTCGGCTGGATTGCTGTGTGCCTGATGTTCCCGCTCGCCGGTCCATTGCTGTACTTCCTGTTCGGAATCAATCGTGTGAAGACACGCGCCCGGACCCTGCGGGGTCGGTTCCCGTTCCGGCTGACCGTGGGCTACGAGCGCGGCGAATACGGTGCCTGCGATCCGGTGGTGGATCCGCCTTCCATGCCCGCCGAGTGGCAGGTGCTGGGCCGGGTATCGGACGGGGTCGGCGGCCGACCGCTCGTGCAGGGCAACGTGGTCGAGCCGCTCCACAACGGCGAGGCCGCCTATCCCGCGATGATCGCGGCGATCGAAGCGGCACGGGAACGCGTGTGGCTCGCGACGTACATCTTCGAGACCAACTCCACCGGCCAGCGCTTCATCGACGCCCTGGCGGCAGCCTGCGCCCGCGGCGTGGACGTGCGCGTGCTGCTCGATGGTGTCGGCGAACTCTACGCATGGCCCTGGGCCGGCCGGCTGCTGCACCGGCGCGGCGTTCGCGTCGCACGGTTCATGCCGCCGCGACTGATTCCACCTTCACTGCATGTCAACCTGCGCAATCACCGCAAGATCCTGGTGATCGACGGGCAGGTGGCATTTGCCGGCGGGATGAACATCGGCGATCGCCATCTCGGTGAGGACACCGCCAACCCCGACCGCGTGATCGACCTCCACTTCCGCCTGCGCGGACCGATCGTCACCCAGGTGGAAGCGGTATTCGTGGAAGATTGGCGCTTTGCCGCCGGCGAGGCCATGCAGGTGCCGCCGCCGGCGCCCGAGCCGGCGGCCGGCAACGCCATCTGCCGGGCGCTCAGCGACGGGCCGAGCGAGGATCTCGGCAAGCTCGGCACGCTGCTCGTAGGCGCGGTCAGCGCCGCGCGCGAGCGCGTCGACATCATGACGCCGTACTTCATCCCGTCGCCGGCGCTGGTTTCGGCCTTGCAGGCCGCGGCGCTGCGCGGGCTGCGCGTGTGCTTACTGTTGCCGGAGAAGAACAACCTGCCGTACGTGCACTGGGCGAGCAGGAACCTCCTGTGGGAACTGCTCCAGTTCGGCATCGAAGTGCGCTATCAGCCCGCCCCGTTCGTCCACAGCAAGCTGTTCCTGGTCGACGGGTTTTATGCGGTGATCGGTTCCGCCAATCTGGATCCGCGCAGCCTGCGCCTGAACTTCGAGCTCGGCGTCGAGGTGTTCGGCGAGGAGGCGGTGCGCGAGCTCGATGCGCACTTCGACGCGGCGGCCGCCGGCTCGCGGCCCGTGACGCTCGCCGAGGTGGATGGGCGCCCGCTCCCGGTGCGGGCGCGCGACGCATTCTGCTGGCTGTTTTCACCCTATCTGTGATCCCGACCGTGGCGGCGGGGCGGGGGCCGTGCTTTACTGCTTGATGGAAGTCGCGGAGGGACGCGTGGAAGCCCTGATCGCACAATTCGGTTACGCCGCCGTGGCCTTCGGCGTTGCCGTGGAAGGGGAGATCGTCGTGCTCACCGCCGCCTATCTGGCGGAGCAGGGTGTGCTCGAACCCGTGCTGGTCGCGTTGAGCGCGTTCGCGGGATCGCTCGGCGTGTACCACACGTGCTTCTGGGCCGGTCGGCGCCACGGGCGCGCGATCCTTGCGCGCCGTCCCGCCTGGCAGGCACGCGTGGTATCCCTTCAGCAGCGCATCGAGCGGCACGATCTGCCGCTGATTCTCGGTTACCGCCTCCTGTTCGGCCTGCGGGCAGCGACGCCGTTCGCTCTGGGCGCGAGCGGCGTGTCCCATCGCCGTTTCCTGCTGCTCGATACTCCCGTGGCGGTCATCTGGGCCGCGGGTCTGGTGGCCGCCGGGTACGCACTGGGGCGGACCGTGCGCGTCCTCGCCGGGGAGGTCGAGGTCGTTGCCGGGTGGGCGGGGGCGACGGTGCTGGTCCTGGTGCTGGCCGTTGCCCTCGCGTGGCGCGAGCTCGGCCGCCGGCGCGCTCGCCGCAGGGTGGTCGGCTGAGCGGCTTGCCAGGCGCGTGTCAGCTCCGGAGCAGGTCGGCCAGCACCGGCATCGCCTCGAGGTCGGTGGACGTGAGGATGGACCAGTCGATGCCCGCGGGCGGTAACGGCGGCTGGGCGACCTCCACGATCCGGTCCGGCGTGACGATGACGCTGACGCTGACGTTGAGCCGGCGCGCATCTCGCACCAGAGGGTGGCCGATCAGCCTTTCTGCCGCGCGGCGCGCGCCGACGAAGTTCGGGATGCGTCCCTCGATCGGGAACGGAAACGCCGCCGCGCCGGCCTCCCGGAGCCGCCGCCAGACGAATGTACGGGCCGCGGCCTTGTCCGGGAGGCCGGCGCGGCGGGGCCGTTCCGTCGCGTTCAGACATCGTCGAACAGGCCCATCTGGTCGCCGCCGCGGGGCGGTACGCGGAAGTGATCGGAGGACAGCCCGATCCGCCGCTGCGGATCGATTCCGGCGCTGCGGCACGCCTTGTGAAAACGCTGGGCCAGCAGGTCGGCGTATGGACCCGATCCCGTCTGTCGTTGCCCGAAGGCGGCGTCATAGCAGGCGCCGCCGTGGCACTGGCGCAGCAGCTTCATGACCCGGTCGGCGCGGTCCGGGAAGTGGGCTTCGAGCCAGTCCGTGAAGAGCTCGCGCACCTCGTGCGGCAGGCGCAGCAGCACGTAGCCCGCGGACGCGGCGCCGGCAGCGCCGACGGCGGCGACGATCGATTCGAGCTCGTGGTCGGTGATGGCGGGAATGACCGGCGCAACCAGCACGCCCGTCGGTATCCCGGCTGCGGTCAGATGCTCGACGAGCTCGATGCGTCGGCGCGGCGATGCGGCGCGCGGCTCGAGCGTGCGCTTGATCGCCGGATCGAGGCTGGTGACGCTGATCATGACCGAGACGCCGTTCCACTCGGCCATGCCGGCGAGCAGGTCGAGGTCGCGCTCGATCAGCGTCCCCTTCGTCACGATACTGACCGGGTGGCGGTACTCGGCCAGGACCTCGAGCACCTCGCGCGTGACGCGGAAGCGTTTCTCGATGGGCTGGTAGGGATCGGTGTTGGCTCCGAGCGTGATCGGGGCGGGGCAGTATCCCGGCGCGCGCAATTCGCTTTCCAGCAGCCGGGCTGCATTCGCCTTGCGCAGGAGACGGGACTCGAAGTCCTGCCCCGGCGACAAACCGTAGTACGCGTGCGTCGGCCGGGCGAAGCAATAGATGCAGCCGTGCTCGCAGCCACGGTAGGGGTTGATCGAGCGGTCGAACGGTACGTCCGGCGAGCGGTTCCAGGCGATGATGCGGCGGGCGCTGTCGACGCCGACGGTGGTGCGTAGTGGCGGGAGGGCCTCGTCGAGCCCACCCCAGCCGTCGTCGACGGCTTCCCGGCTGGTGGCCTCGAAGCGGACACCAGGGTTCGCCAGCGCACCGCGACCCTTGCGCCTGGTACGTTCGCGGGAATCCGGACGGTCCATGGAGGCACTGTATATAAAAACAGTACTGCTGTCACGGGAAGCGCGGCGCCGCGCGGGGCGGCCGACTGCTGGAAACCCGGTCGGCGTCGCCGCAGGGTGCCGGCCGGGGGCGCTACTTCTTCACGGCAGCGAGCAAGGGGCCGGTCTCGCTGGCGACCCATTCCGGGGCGAGCATCACGATCACCAGACCGCAGACGAGGCCCAGGACCGCGGCGGTGGCGAGCCGGCTCCAGGGGGACCGCGGGGCGTGCCACAGCGCCGCCCCGCTCAGGAGGGCGAGGGCGGCGGCCAGCTCGAACGCCGACAGCATCGCCGCGATTCGCCGCGCGACACCGCTTGCCGCAAGCTCGGCTGCCATCGGCTCGAAAGGCACCACGGCCATAACGAGCGCCAGCAGGGTCATGCCTGCAGCGAGCAAGGGAAAGGCGTATTCGCGGCTCACCAGCGGGTTCCTCTGAAGGGGGTGCGGCGGTCATCGGTTATCCGGACCGGTCGGCGACTGTACAGCAATTCCCGCGCCGAAAATGTCCTCGATTGCGCCTCGGCCTTTGCTCTGAGCGGCTCCCCCCGGGCGCAAAACCGTGAATCGTGAGGTAGGCGGCCAGGCGGGCGCCGGTCGCGGTCTGTCAGGCGCGGTCCAGAAGGGAGAGGAGGCGCTGTGCGTCCGCTGGTGCGTGGCCTGCGGCGTCGTTGTCGAAAAAGCACCAGCAGGGCCGTCGATCCTGTGACCATCCGCGCAACGCGGCCGCCCAGTGATCCAGGGCCGCGTCGGAATAGCGTCCCGCGTAGGCCTCGTGGGGCCCGTGCAGGCGAACATAGACGAAGGCGCCCGTCGGGCGCTCGGGTGCCGTCCGGCCCCCGAGGTCATAGAGGCACAGCGCCGCCCCGCGGCTGTCGAGCAGTTCGAACGTCTCTTGGTTGAACCAGGTTTCGTCGCGAAACTCGAAGGCGCATGCGAGGTCGTCCGGAAGCTGGTCCAGCAGCGCTTCGAGGCGGGCACCGTTGTAGTGGAAGCGCGGCGGGAGCTGGAACAGCACCGGGCCCAGGCAGTCGCCGAGCAGGCGCACGCGCTCGAGGAATGGCGGCAGTGTTTCGGCGCTGTCCTTGAGCTTCTTGATGTGCGTGATGTACCGGCTCGCCTTCACCGCGAAGGTGAAGCCCGCGGGTACGCTGTCGGCCCAGCGCTCGAGGGTTTCGGGGGCCGGCAGCCGATAGAACGTGGAGTTGAGCTCGACCGTGTCGAAATGGCGGGCGTACTCGGCGAGCATGGCGTCGCTGCCGATGTGCGGCGGGTAGAACGGGCCCTTCCAGTGGTCGTAGGCCCAGCCGGAGGTGCCGATGCGAATGGACGCGGCGGTCATGCTCGGACGGTCCGATCGATGGCTTGCACCAGCATTCAGTGTAACGCAGCGCTGCCGGGTTGATCAGTCCGTAACGGGCGGCACGAAGCGGTTGCACCCGCGGCTGGCGTGTCGGCGTCGGGCGTTTTCGCGGCACCGGTGTTCCGCCATACTTCGCCGCGGGACAAGAGCAGGGGCCGACCGGAACGATGCTGCCGCTGAAGGACGACAATCCCGTCGAGCGCGTGCCGTTCGTGGGCTACACGGTGCTGGGCCTGTGCGTCGCGGTGTTTTTCTGGCAGATCAGCCTGCCGCCGCAGGCCGGCAGGCAGGCTGTATACGCGCTCGGCATGGTCCCCGCGGTGGTCTTCGGCCACGCGAGCCTGCCGCCGGACATCGCGCTCGTGCCGCCGCTGGCGACTTTGCTGACCTCGATGTTCCTGCACGGCGGTTGGCTCCATATCGTCGGGAACATGCTGTACCTGTGGATCTTCGCGGACAACGTCGAGGATGCAATGGGGCACAGTCGGTTCGCGGTGTTCTACGTCGCTTGCGGGTTGGCCGCGGCGCTCGCCCAGGGACTGCTCGAGCCCGGTTCGCAGGTACCCATGATCGGGGCGTCCGGCGCCATCAGCGGCGTGCTCGGAGCGTATCTGCTGCTGCACCCGAAGGCCCACGTACTGGTGCTGATACCGCTGGGGTTCTTCTCGCAGATCGTGCACCTGCCCGCGCTGGTCGTGCTCGCGTTCTGGTTCGGACTTCAGTTGTTCGAGCAGGTGAGCGCACCGTCGGGCCAGGGCGGTGTCGCATTCATGGCGCACATCGGCGGATTCGTCGCGGGCATGGCGCTGGTGCCCTTTTTCCGGCGCCGTGGCGTGGCGTTGTTCCGGTGATGTTCCCGGATATCACCACCAATAGGGATGGCGCCAGTACGGATAGGGATAGGGTCCCCAGAACGGGTCGTAGCCCCACGGCGGCGGGTAGGGATCGGGCTTGCGGGGTGCGGCCCACAGGTGGACGGCCTGCGCCTCGATCAGTGGAAAGCGGTAGTCGTACTCGCCGATCCGGCGATCGCGGAATCCCTCCAGTCGGCCGGTGACAGTGATCGGCCGTTCCTCCGGGAACGCCGCGGGGTCGGCGAATCCCTGGCGGCAGGCGATGAAACGCCGACCCGGTGCCGCGTCCGAGCGCGGGCGCCCGGTGTCGTCGAGTGGCTGCGACAGGATCTCGAAGCACGTGCGCTCCTGTTCCGGGCGCACTGCGAGCAGCCGGCCGCCCCAGCGGACGCGCTCGCCGACATTGCGCTGCGTCGCGCCGGCGGGCTGGAGGGCGGCGAAATCGCCCCGTAGCGCTTCCGGCGTCGTGGCGCAGCCCGCCACGGCGGCGAACAGCGCCATCATCCCCAGTGCAGCAACGATCCGCGCGAGCATGTTCCGGACCTCTCCCGAGCCTCTCGCGTCCTTCGCCGAGCCTGCGGGAATCCCCTGTCGGGCCCGGAGGACAGGGTTGACCGACGCCCGGCGCCGGCGTCCCGCCCGCCGGATCGGCGGTATAACGGGGGAGGCGGTGCGATGACCGACGTTCCCGCTTCCGTCCGTTATAATGGCACGTTCCACACGCGCTCGCCTTCCCTGGAGGAACCCGATGCGGCTCATCGTGTTTTCCGGCAGTCTGCGCGCCGGTTCCTGGAACACGGCGCTGGCCCAGGCGCTCGCTACCCTGGCGCCCGACGAGTGTGAGGGCGATGTGGTGACTCCGCTGGACATCCCGCTCTACGACGGCGACGTGGAAGCGGAGTCGGGTGTGCCGCAGGCAGTCGAGCGGCTGAAGGACCGCGTAGCCGACGCCCATGGCCTGGTCCTGGTCACGCCCGAATACAATCAGGGGATTCCCGGCGTGTTCAAGAATGCCATCGACTGGATGACGCGCCCGCCGCGCGACATCAAGCGCGTCTTCCGGGGCAAGCCGGTCGCCCTGGCCGGGGCAACGCCGGGCGGCGCCGGCACGCGCTCGGCACAATACGCGTGGCTGCCGCCGCTGCGCGCGCTGGGTACACGGGTCTATGCGGAACAGACGCTCTTCGTGGCGAACGCCGCGGATCGCTTCGATGCCAACGGCGAGCTGATCGACGAAGATATTCGCAAGCGTGCGCGAGCGCTCATGGAGGGCTTCTGCGCGTACGCCGGGGAGGGGTGACCCACGTGCCCAACTGGATTGCGATTGCCCTGGGAGGCGCGGGGGGCGCGGTGACCCGCTGGCTGGTGTCGGCCGGCGTGTACCGCTGGCTGGGTCGCGGCTTCCCCTGGGGCACACTGGCCGTGAACGTGCTCGGCTCGTTCGTGATGGGGCTGCTCACGGTACTTCTGGTCGAGCGGCTCGCACTCGGACCGGCCTGGCGTGCGGGT
>Ga0102944_1002378_pt1 | contig 11108 bp, 9 predicted proteins | sample SalPonD_shore_MG_FD_78172 | JGI IMG/M metagenome (GOLD analysis project Ga0102944, IMG submission 78172) | Salt pond soil microbial communities from South San Francisco under conditions of wetland restoration - Salt Pond MetaG... | ecosystem: Environmental > Aquatic > Marine > Intertidal zone >... | reverse complement strand
CACGATGCCTATATGGTGCCCTGGGATGCCGATCCAAATTATGTAAACAATGATAATGCCTATAACATGAAACAGTTTTATCGGGATATTGAAAAACTGAATGCCCGGCGAAAGATCATTGTAGTTGATGCCTGTTTCTCGGGGCAGGATGGGAACGGGGTAAGCCTGATCAAAAATGCGAGTCCGGCACTGCTTAAAATCAACAATCCACTTATTGCCAGCAAGAATACGGTGATCTTCCAGTCATCAGGGGCGGAACAGGTATCCAACTGGTACAAAGCTAAACGACATGGGATGTTTACCTACTTTTTCCTGAAAGGTTTGCAGGGCGCAGCGGACCTGAATGGAGACGGAAAGATTTCGGCTAAAGAAATGATTAAGTACATCGATAACCCGAATAATGGGCTGCCCTATTATTCGAATCGCTTATACCAACGCCCACAGGATGCGCAATTGGATGGGGATGGGAAGATTATTCTTGAGAAGGTGAAGAAATGAGAATATTTAAAAAAATATCATTTTTATTAATTTTTTTGGTTCTTGGAGCCGTTCCCTTACTAGCACAGTCCAGACCTGGTAAAAAATGGTATAGCGGTACCGGAATGGCGACGGGTAAGAATATGGAAAAAATTCATAATAAAGCATTAAAACAGGCAAGAGCTAATGCTTTAGAGGTAGCCGGAATAGCAATAAATGCTGGTAAGTTTTCATACCATTCATCTGGTAACAGAGATTATGTAAATTTCTTTTCTGAGTTCGTAAGCACTAAGGCACGCGGTTTAATACTTAAAGAAAAGGATGTCCATTTCGATCAACCAGTGCCGTTAGATTCTACTTATACGATTTATACTGTCAAAGCCCATGTCAAAGTGTTAGTCGGTATTCCAAAGGGACTTTCTGATCCGGCTTTCAAGGTAAAGATAACAAGTGAAAGAAAAACCTATAAAGAATATGAACCTGTTACCTTACATATAAAAACTACTGAGTCAGGCTATCTAACTCTGTTGGATATAAATAAAGATACAATCAATGTTCTGTTCCCTAATTCCATTGACCATAAAAATTACATCAAAGCAAATTCGATTTTCAAATTTCCACCCGATAAAATGTACTCATTGGAATTTAATACAGATAAAGGAACAACAAGCTCCACTGATTTGGTCATCGCTATAGTTACAAAAGGTGATTTTCCTTTCCCAAATATAAATAAGATCAATGTAAAAAAATCTTTTTTAACTCTTCAGGAGAAGAAATTAACGGTATATGCGAATTGGTTATACGACATACCTTTAAATCGGCGATGTTCTGATGAAGAGTTAATACATGTTCAAAAATAATAATTAAAGGTGAAATAAATGGATAAAAAAGTTTTTTTGATAATTTCATTAATATTGGGAGCCTTATTTATCTTTATAAATATTTCATATGGACAAAGTTCATATAAAGAATCGCGAGTTCGATATATATTAGCGGATATAAGTTTGGGTGGTCCTTTAACCTATTATAAAAACCATTCTAACGATCCCAACGCAGTTGAAGCGGTGAAAAGATGGGATAGAGGAATAAGAGTTACAAATATAAATCAATTTGACCGTAAATTTATTATAGGAAAGGGTACGGAAATCGTTTATAAAGGAACGACCAGAAAAATAAAAGGTATGGATGTTAGGTTGACTAAGGATGTGGGATATAAAGAATCAAGAGTTCGATATATATTAGCAGATATAAGTTTGGGGGGCCCCTTAATCTATTATAAAAACCATTCTAACGATCCTAACGCAGTTGAAGCAGTGAAAAGATGGGATAATGGAGTAAGAGTTACAAACACGAATCGATTTGAGCGAAAATTTATTTTAGGGAAGGGGCCTGAAATCGTTTATATAGGAACGACCAGAAAAATAAATGGTATGGACGTTAGATTGACTACGGATAAATAACAAATTGTGGATTGAATTAAAATTATTAATAAATAAAATAAAAATGAATAAATATAATCTAATCACAATCGGATTAAGTTTCCTATTAGTTCAATCAATTTTAATCACGAAAACTGTTAAAGGACAAAATTTGTCAACACAATGGGGTGGACAAGGATCTATTTATATGAAAACCCCGGAAGTCCATCCGGGTGGAATGGTACGTCTTAGATATTCTATTAATGGTTCTCATGGAACAGAAGCAAGTGCCTTATGTATAGTTGTTTCCCCAAATGGCCGGACATTAGTTAAACACCAATCATTTGCAATGCCTAATGGGTCAGGTAGTACTATTTTTAATTTAAGAGCAGGTAATGTAAAAGGTGGTTACATCGTTTTTTGTTATTGGTATATAAAAGGTTATGGAATAAATGGACCGACTTGTCTTGCCTATGACACCTTTAAGGTTGAATAAAGAATCATTTAATAAAAAAAAGGAATATTAAAATAAAAAATATAAATCTATAAGAGTATCATTAAAATCGGAGGTATCGAAATGAGGAAAATGAGTCTCATTATAGTAACATTGATGACATTATTTTATTTAAGTGGATGTGCATCCAGTAAAAAAACTGAAAATCCGGCATTAAAGAATGCACCGGAATGGTTTAAGCATCCCTCCAGGTATCCTAATTACATTGTTGTAACGGGTACAAATAGTAACCCTTCACATGAGATGATGTTAGCACATGCAATTGCAATGTCTAAGGTTAGAAATCGTATAGCTGAATACGTTCAAACTAAGATGACCAAATTAGAGAAGAAATGTGGATTAAATTCAGAAACAGATCAAAATAAATCTGATACGGCAAAATCAAAAACACATATCATACACAAAACTATGAAGATGTTTATGTCCCAACAACCACACAATTCTAATTATAAAATTACTGTAAAGAGTAATAATAATATTGAAGTAAATGGTATTACAATATCAAACGAAAGAATGATAAAAGTGGGGCATAGATATTTGGATTTTATTTTAGCTAAATATCCAATAGGAGCAATAGATGAAGATGTTGTTCTAAATATGAAGAAAAAATATATGTACAAACAGTTAGAAAGTAAGAAGCCCTTTCAAGCTATTGAAAAGAAAGCTCAAAAATATAAGGAAAAAGAAAATGAAGAGCAATCAAATGATGGGAATAGTAATAATATAAGAAATAAAGAGATTAATATTACAAGTCCCCAAAAGCATTCGCAATTAATAATGAAGTTTGATAGCACAAAGGCCTATAAAGAATTGGTGAAAGATGTTAAGAAATACGATAAATGGAAAAAAACTCATCCAAATGAGCATGTGCCTTCCGTCGATAGTAATGGTACACATACAATTTATCATACTGATCCAATTTTTAAAAATTTACAAAATGAAATAAAAAGATATGAAGAAACCATGAAGCGCAAAAAAAAACAATTACAATCACAGGATAGTGTTAAAAAACAAATGTGAATGATGGTGTATAATTTTTTGACTGAAAATGAAGTTACAAACAAAATATAAAATATTAAGCTTATTATTGTTTTTTATAGCATTAGCTGCTGTTTATCCGGTAATTCACCATTATTCATCTAAAAAATTAGCAGCTTTGCCAAAGTATGTCACTTATCAGAAAGCCATCGGTATCATTTCAGATTCCATTAGGATCAATGCTCAAAAATATCACTGTAATCATTATATCATACCTTTAAAAAAGGTAGAGTCTCCCAATAAATCACTTGATTATTTAAAACTTGATCTTGATTTGGCTTTAAAAAGTTATCAAGGATGGCATATAAAAGTTGATGAGACGGAAAAAGAGGAGATGATAAAAAGAAGTGAGCAGTTCTTAAGTGAATGGGGCAAAATGCCTAATATTGGTCAGGAACTCGAAAATATGACTGTATCCCGTGAACATGCGGCATTACTGACAAAATATTCTACATCAGCTAAATGGTTGTATCTGAAAAATGTTGGAGGAAACGATGTTAAAATAGTATTTACTATTTACAGAAATTCGACCCGGTCACAGTTATTTTCCATTTCTCAGACATTTATCCATCCGGATACCTTAAAAAAAATATTTGCTGTCCGAAATAAACAGAAACGGCAGTTGGCAAGTATGAATAATCTCGCTGATATTAGTACTAAGTTTATGTTTGGTTTTATCGGTTTATTTGGCCTGACCGTTATTGGTTTTGGTGGGGAATCGGTTTATCAGACTCAAAAGCGAAAAAAAATGGAGGGGTTTTTGTTAAAAGAGATTTCCAAAAGGGAAATACTTGTTCAAGATGGTCATTATGTGACGGCTTATGAATTAGCGGATAAATATGTGCGATATTTTCCCGATGACTCGGAGATAAAAGCCTTTAGAGAACGATTACTTGATTTTACGAATAATAATCCTAAAGCAGCCCAGGAAGCCTATGTAATGGCTAAGAAATTACAAAGAAGAGTCGGTGAGTTTTCTGGCAATCCTTCTCAGTTGCTATTAAGTAATGAGGAGAACACATCCATTAAAGCATTATTGCCCTATCATCCGGAATTAAACAAGGTCTATGATCAGGTTATCAAACTGGATAATCAGACTAAGAAAGAAAAGGAATTTAGTGTATTTGTGAATCAGGTTAATCAATATATAGATAATGGGGATCTATATCGGGCTGCTGATTGGGTGAAAAGTAAAAAATCACAGTTTGGTGGTACCCCGGAGTGGAAAGACTTAAACCGAACCATTTTTGATAAAATTCAACAATGCGAAAATGACTTTGATGTCATTAATCAGTTATTTAGTAAAGGTGATATTGATGATGGCATATCTTCCTTATATGAATTTTTAAATAAGTACAGGGACCATGAAACTTCTCAAAAACTGAATGAAGAATTGCGTCATATAAAAAATTGTCAGAGATTTAAATTAACTTTTTCTGAATCGAAGGCGGTTGTGGATCTCATTTTTAAAAAAAGGGTAACTTTTGGACGTGAAGACTATGATGATTCTCCTGATATCTTATTTAACGACCGCCGCATAAGTCGAAATCACCTTACTATTTCCATTAGAAACAATCAGTGCCTAGTGGAAGACCAAAATAGTACCGGGGGAACATTCCTGAATGGTAACCGGATACAGTCTTCTGAATTGAATAATGGAGATATCCTTAATCTTTCCAAAATACGCGAATTTAAAGTTCAGGTATACAAAAATAAAGAGGGTATAATTGGGGGAGTCATTTTAAACAGAAAGGGACAAAGTATCTTTATTGTTGTTTCCCAATTGGGCTTTCGGATTGATGGTGAAGAATTCACAATGGAAAAACCGGATCACACTATTTTTTATCAATCCGGGATTCCAATTTTGACCTGGAACGGTCACTTTGCGATAATTAGCGAAAAAGAAATTCAAACAAAAATGGGTAGCCTTAAGATAGACGAGTTATGAAAAAAGGTTCAAGTTGTTTAGTGATTTTCATTGTTCTGATGTGTAATGTAGCAGCACATGCTCAGTTTAAAGCAGTAACGGTAACCCGGGATTCGGCACAAAGGATTCAATATTTGAAAAATAAGGCGCGAATACAAAGAATCATAAATGACACTTCCATCTATTTTGGCAGAGGGGTAGCTAAAATAAAAAATGGAGATATCATAATCGCTTATAATAAAGCTAAGAAGATGGCACAAAATGATTTATCCCAAAGTATCGAGATACACGTCAAAAGCACGGTTATGAGTATTGTTAGGGATAAAAAAATAAATAAAAAAGAAATCTCAAGTAGTGAATTTAAAGAAGTATATCATATAAGTACGAATACCCATATTAATAATCCCAAACGATATCGGTTTAAAAATTATCCGGCACCCGGTGATATCACTTATGTTTTCACAACATCAATTACAGACTACAAAAGAAGATTAAAAAGCATATATAATAAAAGGAAGTCACTTGTAACCACAAATCTGAAGAGTGGTAATGAGGCTTTTGAACGGAGTAATTATATGACAGCACTCAATGACTGGAGTAATGCCAAAAAATACTCCAGCCACTATTTTCGCAATTTACTTCAATATGATTGCGATAATAATAAATCCATTGAAAATGTGAACTCCTATCTGGAAGATAAAGTGGATAATTTCTTTTCCAATTTAAGCTTAACCTTTTTGAATACAGATATTACCTATAACGCCGATGGAACATTGAATGGTGAAAAACCGATGGTTGTGGTCCATTTTTATGTAAACAGACATGATTCATTACCTGTAAAAAATATACCCTTAAGGATAGGATTTATTCAGGGTAATGGTAGGTTAAACGGTTCACTGACAACTGGCAGATATGGTCAGGTGGAAATACCGGTCAGTAGTGTTGACGCATCAAATAAAACAACAATTCTTTCGATAGAAATTGATACAAGTAGAATAGCCGGAATCAATGAGTTTAGTAATTTTAATTTACCCAAAGCCCGGCTGGCACTCAATAAAATTAAAACCATTGCAATTGCGATAACTCCTTTTAAGGGTAAATCTGGAAAGATTCAAAAAGATCTGAGCAGTGAACTTATTTCTAAAATTGAAGATAATGGTTTTCAACAACAAATGGCATCGGTGCCGGGAAATCAGGTAACCAGAACGGACCTTTACAATATCAGTTCTAAAAATGCCGATTATTTAATATTTGTAAAAATTAACGCTAAAAGTTCCAATGACATCGGTGGTATTAAAAATCTGTGGATATCTCATGAATCCGGTTATATATCCCTATATAAACTACCAGGGGGTAATAATGAAATAAAAAGAGAAAACTTAAGCACGGTAAAGGGTTTTGGAGTTTCATCAAATTTATCTGAATGGGATGCCTATTACAAGTTAAAAAAAGTGATTACAAAAGATTTAAACATATTGATAAGCAACTTAAAATGAATATTTACTGTAGTAATTGCGGAAAAGAGATCAATCCTTTTTGGAAATTTTGTAGCTATTGCGGCACAATAGCGCCACCTCTTACTATAACGGTAACTTCCAGGCCTCCCAAAATAGACGATGGCATTTTTTGTATGTCATGTCGAGAAAAAAACATTAAAGAAGCACAGTTTTGCTCAGTATGTGGTAAAGATTTGTTTAACTCGCCCGATTCTAATGTTATTTTTTGTCCATCCTGCGGGAATAAAAATAAAACAGACAACCGCTATTGCATTAACTGTTCGCTTGATTTTTCAAAATGGACAGCTATGGAAGGTAATATAGCCAATGAATTGGGTTATAAAGGGTGTCTGATGCTACATGAATCCATGACCAATAATACTTATCATTTTATTGATAAAGATGAAATAACAATTGGCAGGAATTTTAATAATGATCTCGTCATACCGATTAAATGGATTTCATCACATCATTGCGAAATCAGTGTAACTAAATGGCTTATCGAAGATAAAGATAGTACGAATGGTACATTTATAAATAAAAGTGCCGAAAAAATCAAAAATATTAATCTGAATGATGTTAGAGAATTAAACCTTGCCGGCATTTTTACATTCAGTGTTGCGAAGAGCAAAAAAATATTCACATTGTGGTTAACTGCTGTACTGGATAAGGAAAGTTCCAATTTCGGTAGCCATTATGAAGAGATAAATGAGTTACGAAATCACTTTTATATACTGTTTAGAGGAAATGGAAAACTAAAAATCCGAAAAACAGACGGTGAGATTAAGATTTCGGGAGACGGAAGTTCAGAACATTATGAAGTTAAGATAAAAGATCATCATTATTACTTCTCTGATCCTGATCTTAATATCAAAAACTATCTGATACGGAAAGAAAAAAATAAATTGCCTGTTAATTGGGGAATTGAATTTCAGGAATAATATAATTGGGGAAAACAATGTTATATTGTAAAAAATGCGGAACTTTATTAGATGAGGATGCCGAGTTTTGTCCGGAATGTGGTGCACGAGTAAGGAAGACCCATTCATCGGGAAAGCCTACAAATAATGATACAAGTGATATAAATCAGACGGTACGTTTGGAAAAGTCCATTTACGGAGTAACCGATTTAAGTAATTTACCTGCCGGGCATATGATTGATGACCGTTATGAGATTAAAAAGAAACTGGGGCAAGGTGGATTCGGGACCGTATACCAGGCCTATGATCATAAGATGAATGTGGATAAGGCACTCAAATTCATCCCTGAAGCAGTTACCAATGATCTGATGGCCATGCAAAACCTACGGGATGAGTCCCAAACTATGATCCAACTGAATCATCCCAACATTATCCGGTTCTACGATTTTCATGATCAGGGAGTAATTAAGTATATCGACATGGAAAATGTTGATGGAAAAACGCTGAATGCCTTGCTCTATGAACAACCCAATCAGAAAATGCCGGAAGACAAGGTAAAAGAGTTGGCCTTACAAATTGTCGAAGGAATGATTTATGCCCATAAGAAAGGGGTGATTCACCGGGATATCAAGCCGCAGAATATCATGGTAACGAATGATGGGCAGATCAAAATCATGGATTTTGGGATTGCCGAGACCTTGCGCAATTCCATGAGCCGGTTACAACCGACAGGTTCATCAGGAACCTTGACCTATATGTCACCTGAACAAATAACCGGAGAAAAAATAGGTAAGGAGTCGGATATTTATTCCTTCGGAGCCATGGTGTATGAACTCCTAAGCGGACATCCCCCCTTTTATGAAGGTTCGGTTCTGTATCAGATTTTAAACAAACCGGTGAAGGAGATTGAAGGCGTTTCTTTTGAAATGAATCAAGTGCTTCAGAAATGCTTGGCTAAGAAAGTTGATGTTCGGTTCGAGAATTTTGAAAAAGTAAAAATAGTAATCAACTCTATAAATACAAATAAGAATAAGACTAATGTAGATCAAAATGATGATCAAGGACAGCCAATCAAAGGATCTACAATAAATAATAATGAATACGATAAGAAAGAATCAGGAAATGAAACTAATGTAAATAAAAATAGAAAAAACTATAAATCATTAATTTTTACTGGAATTGCTATTGTTATTTTAATTTTGGGAGGCATTATTTATCAAACAATACTCATTCAACAATCTCAGAAAAACAAACATAGTTCTAACATTAACAAATATTTGCATCATAATATCAAACCAAATTTATCTAATAAAAAGAATAAAATTAGTTATAGTATAGGTTACAATATTGGTAAGAATTTAAGAGGTCAGAGTGCAAATGTGGAGCCTGGAAAGATTGCAATTGGAATAAATGATGCAATGCATGGTAAAGCTTTAATATCAAATAAGGAAATGATGAAAATATTGCAAAATTTTCAGTCAGCTATGATGCAAAGGAATCAACAAAAAAGACAAAGCCAAGTTAAGATCAATTTAAAATCTGGAGAAATATTTTTGGCTAGCAATAAATCAAAACCTGGTGTTTTAACTACCTCAGATGGTCTACAATATAAGATTCTGAAAAAGGGATTTGGTCCTGTACCCAAAAAAAATGATGAAGTTGTGACAGATTATGTTGGTACACTTCTTAATGGAAAAGTGTTTGACAGCTCATATAAAAGGGGTAAACCGGCTACTTTTCCAGTTGATGGGGTAATACCAGGTTGGACTGAAGCTTTAGAAATGATGCATGTTGGAGCAAAATGGAGACTTTTTATACCTCCTAAATTAGCATATGGGAAAAGAGGTGCTGGTAACACTATTCCACCAAATTCTGTTTTGATTTTTGATGTCGTATTACATTCAATAAAGAAAAAATAAACTTATGTTTAAAAATTGTATTTAAAATGCCATACTGTAAAAAATGCGGGGCTTTATTAGATGATGATTCCGAATTTTGTCCGGAATGCGGAACAAAAGTAGGTAAGACTAAATCATCACAAAAATCTACATCAGACCATTCAGAAGATATAAACCGTACCATTCGAAATGATAATCCTATTTATGGTGCTTTGGATTTAAACAATCTGCCTATCGGGCATACCATTGATGATCGGTATGAAATAAAGCAAAAGTTAGGTCAGGGGGGCTTTGGAACGGTATATCGAGCATACGATAACGAGATGAATATCGATATAAAGCCCCGAAAATTTTGCCCGAAGCCATAGCCAACGATCAGAGATCGCTGAAAACACTCAAAAAAGAAGCACAGGCTATGGTTGTGCTAAACCACTCCCACATTGCCAGACTTTACGATTTCCACGGCAGAGGGTTGATTAAATTTATCGATATGGAATATATCGATGGAAAAACACTAAATGATCTTTTATTAGACTATCCTGAAGAGAGAATGTCGGAAGAGGAGGTGATCAAAATTGCTCTGCAAATATCTGAAGCCATGAGTTATGCCCATAGCAAAGGGATAATACATCGGGATTTGAAACCACAAAATATCATGATGGATCGGGATGGCCAGATTAAGATTATGGATTTTGGAATTGCTGAAACCTTGCGTAATTCTTTGAGCCGTCTTCAACCCGTGAGTTCAAGCGGTACGTTATTATATATGTCACCGGAACAGCTAAGTGGTAAATATGTGGGTAAAGAATCAGATATCTATTCCTTTTGTGCTACACTATATGAACTGCTCAGTGGCCACCCACCCTTTTATATGGGAGATATCACGTATCAAATATTCAGGGAAAAACCGGTAGCGATAAAAGTCATTTCCGAAAAAATGAATGAGATCCTTTTAAAAGGCCTGGCCAAGGATAAACAGGATCGGTATGAGACATTCGATGAAATCACAACCGAATTAAAAAATATCGAAAAGAGAATAACTCCTAAAAAGGAAGAGAACCTAAAAGAAGGTCTTTTTCATGAAGATGAAGGGAGGGAAAAGCAATTAGATGATGAAGGAATAAATACCGGGAAGGAAAAAAATCATAAAAAATTAGCAATATTTCTAATTCCGATAGTCGTCATATTAGTCAGTGTTTTCGCCTTTTTGTTTTTGAACCATATCAAAAAAGAAAAACGAATTAACAGGTTGGTGGGGAAAGCGAATAATGCCATTAAAAAAGAACAGATGATATCACCGGGGGGGAATAATGCTTTATACTTCTTAAATAAAATTCGCCAAGTTGACGCCAAAAATAAATCGATTTCTTCCATAGACAACAAAATAAAATCCTTCTTTAAGAAAAAAGGGAATGGTGAT
>Ga0102944_1002377_pt1 | contig 11112 bp, 13 predicted proteins | sample SalPonD_shore_MG_FD_78172 | JGI IMG/M metagenome (GOLD analysis project Ga0102944, IMG submission 78172) | Salt pond soil microbial communities from South San Francisco under conditions of wetland restoration - Salt Pond MetaG... | ecosystem: Environmental > Aquatic > Marine > Intertidal zone >... | reverse complement strand
GTGGGGACAAAGGTGGCCTGGGCGAGGGCCGCGTGGATGTCCTGCTCGGAGAGATTGAACTCCTTTTCCAGTTGCTTGGCCAGCTTCGCCTTGCTGGTGACAGGGACGATACGGGTGGATGCATCGTCCTTGGTCTTGGCGAACAGGGTGCGTGGCATGCAGAGACAGACAGCGCCCAACATGGCACCGCGGAGGAGTTGTCTGCGCTCTCGTCCCTCAGTTGGGAGGAGAGCGTCGTTATCGGACGTGGACCTCGTCATGGCCACAGAACGCAAACAAGCTTCATATCTATTAGAATACGAATTCCCGCTTCTCTGGCAACCCTTCCATATTCTGCAGCACTGTTTCGAACACACCGCTCTGCTGCCAGTTGTTGCCGGTGCGCTCCATGCGGACGAGGGAGACGACGGGATTGGTGCCGATGAAGGCCATCATGTAGCCGCCGTCCCTGAGATGTCCCATAAGATGATCCGGTATCTCCTCAAGGGCTGCACCTAGTACAATGGCATCGAACTGGCCGGCATTGTCCAGCGCCTCTGCTTCCATGGCGTTGGCCTGAATCACCTTTGCATTATTGATGCCGTGGGTCTGCAGGTTCTTCTTGGCCATCTCCGACAATTCGTCGTGCAATTCATAGGAAACGACCTCGGCGGCATGCATGGCCAGCAGTGCGGTCAAAAATCCGGTTCCGGTGCCAATTTCAAGCACACGCTCATCGCCGCGCAGCTCGAGCCCTTGCAGAATATGCGCCTCCTGAAGCGGGGAGAGCATCTCCTGTCCACAGGGAAGGGGAACACGGCCCTCCATATAGGCTAGGCTGCTCACGCTTTCCGGAAGGAAGTCCTCGCGAGGCATGGTCTCTAGGGTGCCCAGCAATACCGGGTCCAGTACCTTGCAGCAGCGTATCTGGTATTCCACCATGTTGCGTCGCGCGGTTTCAAAGTCGACAACGGTCATGCTGTGCCCTCCGTGGATGCCATTCTAACAGGATGGTTGTGTCGCAACAGGCGGCATCATCCAATGTGCGCATGCTGCGGGAGCGGGGAATATTGTCCACAGATCTGCGCAATGTAAATCGTCAACCTATATGAATACCGTTTTTATGGCTATGTTGCCCGTTCCGGGGCGATCCTGCAGCCTGTCAGGGACAGGATTGGGCATTGACCTGCTTGACCGGCTTGCTTCTAGCACCATAATGCCGCATCCGTCCACATGCCGGTGGAGCGGCGGAGGTGTTTTTTTGTTGTACAAGCACATGATTCTGCAACTGCAGGATTTGCCGAAACCCGGTTGGTATTGGTGCGGTGAAGTACCGCAGGCGTTGCTGGAAGATGCAGAGTTGGGTGCAGTGAATGCGCTCACTGGCCTCTGTTCGGACGCACACTGGGATGTGCAGGTGCATCGCGAGAACGGGTGTTACCGCCTGAGTGGGGCGTGGCGGGTCTGTATGCAGCGTCAGTGTAGTCGGTGCAACGCAGATTTTGACCATCATCTGGCGGGGGAAAGTCGGCGCAACTATAGCCTGGGTGATGTGGCGAGCGTCGAGGCCGATGAAGAGGTGCTGATGCCGCCCGGACGGGTCGACCTTCTTGATGTGTTGCGTGAGGATATCTGGCTCGCCAGGCCAGCTGTGGCAGTATGCAAGGACGATTGCATGGGGTTGTGTTCGCAATGCGGGCAGGATCTTAATAAGGGCCAGTGCGACTGCCCTGCGGATGATGTGGATCATCCCTTTGCGAAATTGAAGGATTTGAAGTTGAATTAACGGCTTCCTTTGAAGACAGGAGTATAAAGAAATGGCAGTTCCCAAGAGAAAGACCAGTACATCGAAACGCAATATGCGGAGAGCGCACGACAGCGTCGGCGTATCCGCAATGAGCGAATGCCCGGATTGCGGCGAGATGATGCGTCCGCATCACGCTTGTCCGCATTGCGGCCATTACAAGGGTCGCGAGGTAGTGGCGAAAGACGAGGATTAATGTCCGCGTCGGACGCAAATATTCCCCGTATACTGGTGGACGGGCATGGCGGTGATCATGCCCCTGATATGGTCGTTGATGCACTGGCTTCGCTGCTGAAGAAGCGGCGAGGCCAGCTGCATTTCGGTATCGTCGGTATCAGTGACGTCCTCCTGCCAGCCCTCGAGTCGAGAGGGATCGCCTCCCAGGTGGAGCTTGTCCCCGCGACCGAGGTCGTTGATATGTGCGAGGGACCGGCCATGGCTGTGCGTCGCAAGAAGGACTCCTCCATGCATGTCGGTGCGCGTATGGTGCGCGACGGCCACTGGGATGCGCTGGTCAGCGCCGGGAATACCGGTGCCCTGATGGCTATCTCGAAGCTGATCCTGAAGACCTTGCCCGGTATTGACCGGCCCGCGATTGCCTCGATGATCCCGGGTGTGAAGGGTGGGAGCACGCTGCTGCTCGACTGTGGCGCCAATGTTGATTGCACCTCCAACCACCTGGTTCAGTTTGCCGTGATGGGATCGTGCTATATGAAGGCCGCCGAGGGGATCGAATCTCCCCGTGTCGGCGTTCTGAATATCGGACATGAGGACATCAAGGGTACCGATGTGGTCAAGGTGGCAGCATCGGAGTTGCGCGAATCGCCGCTTAATTTTACCGGCAATGCAGAGGGGACCGATATCTTTGCAGGCAAGTTCGACGTGGTGGTCTGCGACGGCTTCGTCGGCAATGTCGCACTGAAGGCGATGGAGGGTGCGGCCGGCTTTATCCGTTACCATCTGAAACATGAACTGACCCGCAACCCGATTACCCGGGCCGGTACCCTGTTTGTTCGTTCGGCACTGCAGCGCTTCCGTTCCGCCGTCGATCCCGACGAATACAATGGTGCACCGCTTCTGGGCCTTAACGGCATTGTTGTGAAGAGTCACGGATCCGCCGGCAGTCATGCCTATGCCAATGCAATCGAGGTGGCCCGGCGCGAGGTCGAGTCAAATCTGAGTAGTATGATTGTCGATTCGATGAATGCGCTGGTGACCGAGTAGATGGGTGTGTATGTCCATATCGCTGGTCTGGGGGGGTATCTTCCCGAATGTGTCATGACGAACCAGGATCTGGAAAAACGGATTGACACGACCGATGCCTGGATCGTGGAACGGACCGGTATCCGCGAACGTCACATTATCGATGAGTCGAAGCACACCTCAGATCTTGCCGTGGAGGCAGCAAAACAGGCGCTGTCGGATGCGGGTATGCAGATCGATGATATGGATGCGCTTGTTGTCGCCACCACCACGCCCGATATGGTGTTTCCCTCGACCGCCAGTATCACCCAATACAAGCTCGGCGGAGAGGGCTTCCCAGCATGGGATATCCAGGCAGTCTGCTCGGGCTTTGTCTACGGATTGGCGCAACTCGATGGCATGATGCGGGCTGGCATGTTTCGCCGCGTGCTGTTGATTGGCGCAGAATCGATGTCGCGTATCCTTGACTGGAGTGACCGTTCTACCTGCGTGCTGTTTGGCGATGGCGCGGGTGCCGTTGTGTTGGAAGCGCGGGAGGAGGAGGGGGGTGTGATCGGTTCCGTACTGCATGCCAATGGCTCCTACCGCGATCTTTTGAAGGCTTCGCATGCGCATCCCGGAGCACACCCCGATCTGGAGATCGATATGCATCTTGATTCCGCCGGTGTGGCGGCTGTCGAGATGCGAGGCAACGAGGTGTTTCGCACGGCGGTCAACAAGCTGGGCGAGGTGGTTGGCGAGGTGCTGAATCGGTACGACCTGGAAGCTCGCGATGTGGACTGGCTGATTCCTCATCAGGCCAATATCCGAATCATTAGCGCCACGGCCAGAAAATTGAAGCTGGATATGGAGCGCGTGGCGGTGACGGTGGATCGTCATGCCAATACATCCTCGGCCAGCGTACCGCTGGCGATGAACAGTTTTTACCGCGAGGGCCGTTTCCGGAAAGGGCAGCTTCTTCTGCTCGAGGCCTTTGGGGCAGGATTTGCATGGGGAGCCAATCTGGTTCGCTGGAGCAAGGATTCGTTCCCCGACACAGGAGGTGAATGCTGAATACGGAACTCGCTTTTCTCTTTCCCGGTCAGGGCTCCCAGAGCGTGGGCATGTTGTCTTCCCATCTGGAGCAGGAGAGTGTGGTCGCGGATACCTTCTCTGAAGCCTCGGATGCAGTCGGATACGATGTTCGCGCACTGGTGATGGATAATCCCGATGGCAGGTTGGATCAAACCGAATATACACAACCGGCCCTGCTGACCGCTTCCACGGCGCTACTTCGACTGTGGCGTGCGCGTGGCGGTGTCGAGGCAGGTCAGCTCGCAGGTCACAGCCTGGGTGAATACTCGGCGCTGGTAGCCGCCGGAAGCCTTGCATTCGATGATGCCGTCAGGCTGGTCTCCTTTCGCGGGCGTGCCATGAGCGAAGCCGTGCCACAGGGCATGGGGCGCATGGCGGCGATCCTTGGTCTGGATGATGATCAGCTGACAGCACTGTGTGAACAGGCCTCCGATACGGAGGAGAAGGTATGGGCTGCGAACTTTAACTGTCCGGGGCAGCTTGTTGTGGCTGGCCACGCAGACGCCGTGGACCGCCTGATTGATCTTGCCAAGGGGAGCGGTGCCAAGCGGGCGCTGCCGCTGGCGGTCAGTGCGCCGTCACATACGCCGTTAATGCAACCCGCCGCCGATGCCATGGCAGAACGCTTGAGCGAGGTAAACGTTTCCGATCCCGACAGGCCGGTATGGAGCAATGCATGGGCCAGGCCGGTGTCCCGTGCTGATGAGGTGCGTCAGGCGCTGGTGGAGCAGCTGGTCTCTCCGGTATGCTGGACCGACACCATACGCCATATGCGCAAGGCCGACGTATCTAGGGCCGTTGAAATGGGACCGGGCAAGGTGCTAGCAGGACTGGTGAAACGCATTGACCGGAATATCAACGTGTTTCCAACTGATGAACCAGCACGTATGATCGAAAGTCTTGAGTTCGTAGCAGGGAGTGGAGATTGAGTGAACAACGTACAGCGCTGATAACTGGAGCGAGTCGCGGTATCGGCTATGCCATCGCCGAACACTTGGCTGGCCAGGGTTACCATCTGGCAATCTGCGGTACCCGCGAAGCCACCATTCAGGAGGCAGCTGAACGTCTGGCCACCTCGGGGATCGAGGTGCATGCCCATGCTGTTGATGTCTCCCAGCAGGAGCAGGTACAGCAACTCGTGCAGCAGACCGTGAAGGATTTCGGACGTCTTGACGTACTGGTCAACAATGCCGGGATTACGCGTGACGGACTGGCCATGCGGATGAAGGCAGAGGACTGGCAGCAGGTGATCGATACTAACCTCTCTTCGGTGTTTTATGCATCGCAGGCCGCAATCAAGCCGATGATGAAGGCAAAATCGGGACGTATCATCAACATCTCATCTGTCGTCGCCTCGATGGGAAATCCCGGCCAGTTGAACTATTGCGCCAGCAAGGGTGGTATTGATGCCATGACCCGTTCGCTGGCGCGCGAGGTCGGGGCGAGGGGGATCACGGTCAATGCCGTGGCGCCGGGATTTATCGCCACCGACATGACTGCGGAGCTGGGTGATGAGCTCACTGCAAAACTGGTGGATCAGGTGCCGCTGGGGCGTCTGGGCAGTGCTGCCGATGTGGCGGCTGCAGTGGCGTTTCTGGCCAGTCAGGAGGCAGCATACATCACCGGTCAGGTGCTGCATGTGAATGGCGGTATGTATATGTAGGTTTGTACCGGAGGCGATGGCAGGAGGGTGTTTGGGCCTGTCAGACTTCGGGATGGAATGCCGGCGGTAGTAAAGAAATGTTGCCGGTGCCGCACAGATTTTTTACAGATGCACAAAAGCGGCTTGTGCAAGGTGTATGGCTATGATAGAAGCCGCACCAATTTCATATGTGGAGGACATATATGTCTGCAGAGATTGAAGCAAAAGTCATCAAGATCGTCGCTGATCAGCTGAATGTGGATGAGAGCGAGATCAACCCGGATTCCTCTTTTGTCGATGATCTGGGCGCTGATTCGCTTGATACCGTTGAGCTTGTGATGGCATTTGAGGAGGAGTTTGGCATCGAGATTCCTGATGAGGATGCCGAAAAGATTCAATCCGTTCAGAACGCTATCGATTATATCGCTGCCAAAGCTGAATAACCCATGAAAAGACGTGTTGTCGTTACCGGCATCGGGCTGGTGACGCCGCTGGGTGTTGGAACAGATATCACCTGGAAGGCTCTGATTGAAGGAAAGTCCGGTATAGGGCGTATTACTCGCTTTGATGCCGAAGCCAAGGGGATGCCGAGCCAGATTGCCGGCGAGGTGCCCGGCTTTGATATCGAGGCGTATGTAAACCGCAAGGATGCCCGGAAGATGGACACCTTTATCCAGTACGGTGTAGCGGCAGCGCAGATGGCTCTCGAACAGTCGGGCTTGGTGGTTTCGGATGAGAATGCCGAGCGCGTCGGTGTGATCATTGGTTCCGGTATTGGTGGCCTTCCTGCCATCGAGGAGACGATGCGTGCCTACGAGCAGGGCGGTGCTCGCAAGATCTCCCCTTTCTTTATCCCAAGGACCATCATCAATATGGTTTCCGGCTGGGTCTCCATGCTGACCGGGGCAAAGGGACCCAATTCGGCCACGGTCACGGCCTGCGCCACTGGTACGCATGCGATTGGTGATGCCTTCGAGGTGATTGCACGGGGCGAGGCCGATGCCATGCTGGCCGGTGGTACCGAGTCTTGTGTATGTGAGCTGGGTATCGGCGGTTTCTGTGCATCCAAGGCGCTTTCCACCCGCAATGATAACCTGAGCGCGCATCCCGTCCGTGGGATGCCGGGCGCGACGGATTCGTCATGGGCGAGGGTGCTGGCGTGTTGATGCTGGAATCTCTGGACTCGGCCAAGGCTCGCGGAGCCGATATTCTCGGTGAAGTGGTCGGTTACGGCATGTCCGGCGATGCCTATCATATGACAGCTCCTGCGCCGGAAGGAGAGGGTGGCGTTCGCTGTATGAAGGCGGCCCTTGCCTCGGGCGGTATCGATATCGAGAACGTGGACTACATCAACGCACACGGCACCTCCACGCCGGCGGGCGATCTGGCCGAGACACAGGGTATCAAGGCCGTGTTCGGCGATCATGCCCGTTCCCTGATGGTCTCTTCCACGAAATCGATGATCGGTCATCTTCTTGGTGCTGCAGGTGGTGTTGAGGCGGCCTTTACCGTGCTGGCCGTCCACCATGATACGGCCCCACCGACGATCAATCTCGACGATCCCGATCCCGAGTGCGATCTCGACTACGTGCCGAATGAGGCACGTCGGGCGAAGATCGATGTGGCGATCTCCAACTCGTTCGGATTTGGTGGCACGAACGCATCGGTTGTGATCAGGAAGTTCCGTTAACCGCGGCAGTGATCCTGCTTGATTGAATAAAGGGCGCATGAATGCGCCCTTTGTCTTTTCGTTCTGACCATTGTTCTCCGTTTTGGCGACGCGATAGAGTGGCGGCATGACGATGCTTGAAATGGATACACGATCGCTGTCTTCATCCTCCCGTAAGCGGGAGCGCCCAGCCGGGGTGTTGGTCTGAGATGCGGATTCTCCTGATCGAGGATGACCCGATGATTGGACGAAGCCTTCGACAGGCGTTGAAGGATGACGGTATGGCGGTGGACTGGGTCAAGGACGGAGAGAACGGACTGCTCTCGTTCGAATCCGGCCAGTACGGACTCGTACTCCTTGATCTCGGCCTGCCGCGCAGGTCCGGTTTTGAACTGCTCAGACATATCCGGGGGCGCGGTGACCAGACCCCCTTGATCATTATCACCGCTTGGGACAAAACCGATGATCGCGTGCAGGGCCTTGATCTCGGCGCAGATGACTTTCTCGTAAAGCCTTTTGAGTTCAAGGAGCTGTCCGCCAGAATGCGGGCGGTTCTGCGCCGAAACGCCGGCCATGCCATTTCGACCATCGGGAATGGCGAGATTGCGCTCAATCTTGCCACGCACGAGGCGAGTTACCGCGGAAAAACGGAGCGTTTGCCTCCCCGGGAGTTCGCACTGCTCCACGCGTTGGTCGAGCATCCCGGCATGATTCTCTCCCGCAGCCAGCTTGAAGATCGTTTGTACGGTTGGGATGAAGAGGTGGAGAGCAATGCGGTCGATGTTCTGATCTACTACCTTCGCAAGAAATTCGGCAACGAGATGATCCGCAATGTCCGTGGAGTGGGCTGGATGGTGGCCCGGGAACCATGATGTCACTGAAAAGGCGACTGATCGTCTGGCTGATTGCCTTGCTGACCGTTGTGGGGCTGCTTGCCGGAGCAATCTCCTATTGGCTGGCAAGTAGCGAGGCCAATATGCTGCTCGATCATCAGTTGCGCCAGATTGCCCGTGGTGTCGGTAGCGTTCCTCTGTCGTCAACGCCACGCCCCCGGACCCCACAGAGCGATGAAGAGCGAGAGAACGATTTCGCCATTCAGGTATGGGGACATGATGGCACTCTGACAGGCACAACGCATCCGGGATTTGCGCTTCCACGTCAACACAACGAGGGTTTTTCGCATGTCGATGTCAACGGCCAGACATGGCGTGTCTATACCCGGATAGAAGCGACCCGTACCGTGCAGGTATCGCAATGGGAAGAGGTGCGTGGCGAGATCGCCACTCACGCCGCCATACGGGGAATGCTTCCGGTGATTGTATTGATGCCGCTGACCTGGCTTCTGGTTGTCTTTGCCATCGAACGTATTCTGAAGCCACTTAAGGCGGTCACGCATGCGGTGACACGCCGTGATGCAGCCACACTGGAGCCCCTGCCCGTGAACGGCGTGCCCGAAGAGATTGTGCCGCTGATCGATGAGATGAATGCATTGCTGGCACGTCTTCGCGAGGCGCTACGCTCTCAAAAGGAGTTTCTGTCGGATGCGGCGCATGAGTTGCGTACCCCCCTTACAGCACTCCAGTTACAGCTGCAGAACCTCGTTTCCCATCAGCAACGGGAGGATACCGACGCCTGTATCGACGAGATGCGACGCGGGCTGCGGCGAGCCTCCCGTCTGGTCGAACAGTTGTTGAAGATGGCCCGTTCAGAGTCTATGCAAACCAATAGGCGCGAAGCAGTGAATCTGGAGTCGGTGGCGAAGTCGACCATCGCCGACCTGCTGCCACTTGCCGAGGAGAAGGGGATTGATCTCGGTATGGTACGGAACGAACCGGTCACGATCATGGCTCATTCAGATGATATCCGCACCCTGATTGAAAACCTGATCGATAACGCCATTCGCTATACCCCATCGTGTGGCCGGGTTGATATCGATGTCATGCGTGACACTGATTCGGCTTCGGTCACCGTCACCGATACCGGTCCCGGCATTCCGGACGAGCTGCTGCCGAGGGTGTTTGATCGTTTCTTCCGTGTTGCCGGTCAGGATATCGAAGGAAGCGGTATCGGACTTGCGATCGTCAAGGCGATCGCCGATCACGAAGGCGCGGATGTGATAATCAGTAACCGGATTGATGAAGAAGGCCTTTCCGCCCGGGTGGTTTTTTTCCATATAGCCTGAATCCGGAGGTGTCCTCAATTACCTCGTTTCGCTTGATTGGATATGTTGGCCGCCGGTTCGCCGAGCAGGATCGATAGGGCCACCTGCTGTTCAAGAAGGCTCTGTTGCAGAGATAGTTCCTTGATACGTTTGGTCAGGTAGGCATTTCGAATGGTGCTGTAGTTCAGCAGTTTCATGTTACCGGCAAGAAGGGCCTTGAATGCCTTCTGCTTCACCTCCTTCAGCTTGGGAATATAGTGCTGCATGCGCTGCCATAGGTGGAAGGCGATGGTTTGGTCACGATGAATCCTGGAGATATCGACCATCGTGCTGGCCATTCTCGCATTGAACTCCTCGTGCAGCTTGTCTCGCGTGGCCCGGGCGGTGGCAATATTGCCGCGATTGATGTTCAGGACCGGTAGACTCATATTGATCAAGGGTCCGATCGACCAGACACCGCTGGTATCGCGTTGTCGACTCAGGCCGATGCTGACATTGGGGAATTGGGAGAGGATGGCCTGCCGTAGCCGTGCATTCTGGCTTTTGTAGCCGTGGCGCAGGGCGATCAGGTCCGGCCGAAAGTCGGCTAGGTGATTGATCGCCTTTTTCAGCCTTGCCTCAGTCATGGCATGGTACTTCTCTTTCATCTTTGCCAGGTGAAGGTCGACATCGGGTGAAACCCCTAGCAGGAGCGCCAAATTCATCCGGGTCTTGTTCAGTTTCCTTTGGGCATCGGTGAGAGCGCTTTTGACATCCAGCAGCGAACCCAGCGCGATGCCTAACTGGTCGAGTGTGGTGTTATGACGCATCAGGAGTCCCTGTACGTGCTCGTATAGGGTGCTGGCTTGGTCATTCTGCTTCTTCAGCAGCGCAACCAGTTTTTGCTGGATATGCTGACGGATAAACAGGATCCGAGCCTGCTGAACGACCTGCCACTCCTGCCAGAGGATGTCCATCGATACCTGTTGTACCGTTGCCCGGCCCGCATCTATTTTGGCATGACGCGTGATCAGGCTTCGGATATTGAAGCCTAGGTTGTAGGTATAGCCGTTGACCAGTTGCGGGTCGCTGTTGCCTGTCGGTTTTTGCTGCTCTACACCGAACTTGGGATCGGGAAGTAACCCGGCGGCAAACAGTTGTGCACGGGCTACGTGCATCTTTTTTCGCGTGGCTTTCAGTTGCGGATTGTTGAGCACGGCCAGGATCGAAATCTCCATTTCGTCCAGTCCGTCCTGGAGATCGACCGTATAACGCTTCTGTTCTCCGAACAGGCGTGCGTAGTGGGGTGCGTCGATACGGACGGTGAGTGCGTCTAGCTTTCCAGAAAGCGGTGAGGAGGTCTGCAGCGGCTTGGCATGATAATGGGCACAGCCACTGCTCACGGCCAGCAGGCAGATGGTCAACCAGGTCCGAAGGTGTTGGCCGATCATGCGAGTTCCTCTTGGTTCGAGCGTCCAAGCTTCAGATGTAACAGCATGCCGTAGAGTAGAGGTACGATCATCAGAACCAGAGGCAGCTGCACCACAAGGCCCGAGATGATGGCAATGGCCATGGGTTGCTGCATTGCGGAGCCCTGTCCG
>Ga0102944_1002375_pt1 | contig 11123 bp, 7 predicted proteins | sample SalPonD_shore_MG_FD_78172 | JGI IMG/M metagenome (GOLD analysis project Ga0102944, IMG submission 78172) | Salt pond soil microbial communities from South San Francisco under conditions of wetland restoration - Salt Pond MetaG... | ecosystem: Environmental > Aquatic > Marine > Intertidal zone >... | reverse complement strand
TCTTCCGTAGCTGGTAAGTACCGACTCAGGATGAAACTGTACTCCTTTCAGGTCATATTGTTTATGACTAATGCCCATGATTTGTCCTGTAGCATCCTCAGCTGTCAGATCAAAGCAATCCGGTAGTGAGTCTTTATCAACAATCCAGGAGTGGTAGCGGCCAGCCGAAAAATTTTCAGGCAGACCTTTGAATAACGATTCATCCGGCTTCTTCACATATACAGGGGTTGCTACTCCGTGATACACCGAATCAAGGTTTAAAAGTTTTCCGCCAAATACTTCAGCAATTGCCTGGTGACCCAAACAAACACCAAGTATGCTTTTAGAAGCTCCATACCGCTTGATGAGTTCTTTCAACAGACCGGCCTCATCAGGTATGCCCGGGCCCGGGGAAAGAATAATTTTTTCATACCTCCCTATTTGGTCAAGGCCAATTTCATCATTCCTGAAAACGTCAACACCAGTACCGGTTATTAGCTCAACAAGATGTACCAGGTTATAGGTGAACGAATCATAATTATCAAAAACAAGAATTTTATTCATTTCATATTTCTTTAGCCAGGTTGATAGCAGTTTTCAGTGCCATTAATTTATTGTTTACTTCATTCAGCTCATTTTCCTCATCGGATGCAGCCACAATGCCGGCCCCAGCCTGATAAAAGAGAGTGTTGTTCTTACTAAGGAAGGAACGGATCATTATGGCATGATTAAAACTTCCGTCAAAGCCGGCATACCCGATGCATCCACCATAAAAACCACGGCGATGTTTTTCATATTTATCAATTAATTCCATAGCCTTGTATTTTGGTGCTCCGGAAAGCGTACCGGCAGGAAAGGAATCGGCCATTACTTTTACAGGATTATAATTTTCCGGTAATTCTCCGGATACTATTGATACCATGTGCAGCACATGAGAGTAGAACTGAATTTCACGGTAGGTGTCAACATTTACATTTGTTGCATTACGACTCAGGTCATTCCGTGCCAGGTCGACCAGCATAACATGTTCTGCATTTTCTTTTTCATCTGCCATTAATTTCTCCGCAAGGGCCTTGTCTTCTTCGTCATTCCCTGTTCTTTTAAATGTACCCGCAATGGGGTGGATATAGGCTTTCCCGTTTCGTATTTCAAGCTGAGCCTCGGGAGACGATCCAAAAATCCGGTAAGTGCCGTAATCAAAATAGAACAGGTAAGGAGAGGGGTTGATGGATCTTAATGTACGGTATACATTGAAGTCGTCTCCGGTATACTGTTGAGAAAATTTCCGTGATAATACTATCTGGAAAACATCGCCGCGTTTACAATGCTCTTTTCCCTTAGTAACCATTTGTTTGTATTCATCATCAGTGATACTGGAAGTCTCATTATTTTTTGATTCGAAAGAATACGTAGCATAGTTACGGTTGCTTAGCAGAGATTTGATCTCGTGAATTTTGCTTTTTTCACCTTCAAGTAAATTTTCAGTAATAGTCAGGGTATTCTGAAAATGGTTGATGGCAATTACATAACGATAGAAATTATAACGCATTTCAGGAATTTGCTCTTCTTCTGAAGGAGTCGCCTGAAGTTTCAGACTTTCGAAATGTTGAATGGCATCATAAGAAGTATAGCCAAACACACCATTCACCTGTCCATTCTCTGTTTTTACATTAAACGCGTTTATAAATTCATCAAATTTACCGGTTACATTTATTTGTGAGGCAGAATCAATCTGTTGGTTACCATCAGGAAAACGCTGGGTTATTTCTCCCTGGTTAACCATGAATTCGGCCAGTGGTTCCAGGCAGATAAAAGAATAACTGTCTTTATTGCCATGATAATCGGAACTTTCCAGTAAAAGTGAACCCGGATACATATCTCTGACCTTCAGGTAAATACTTACCGGTGTGATTATATCAGCCAGAATTTTGTGTTCTCGTGTTTTAACAGTAAATTTTTTCATCTTATAATTATTTATGATAGTGTATTAGGTTATTTAAAACAAAAAAGGCCTGCCGTGATTCGGCAGACCTTTTTAATATTTTTTTAACAAGCAGGAACTGGCGTTACTCACGGTATATGAATATCGTACAGCGCCACCACCAGTTTGTATTTAAAAATTTTATGCTCATTTTTCTTTCAATTCAATAGCTATATACCTGGCAAAGAAAATAATTTTTTATTAAAATAACAAACAACTTTGTCTTAAATTAATTGTCAGGCAACTTTAAGTTTCTTAAGGTTTGTCTTGTCAATTTTTTCCTTCGCGTATTTCAGTGTGATTTCCAGTTCTTTAACGTTCTGAGAGGGCAGTTCAAACATGGCATCCATCATTATGGCTTCACATATTGACCGCAATCCCCTGGCGCCCAGTTTATATTCAATTGACTTATCCACAATAAAGTCCAGTACGGCATCTTCAAAAACCAGGTTGATCTTATCCATTTTGAAGAGCTTCTTATACTGCTTTGTAATTGAATTTTTTGGTTCCGTTAAAATGCTGCGCAGTGTATCCCGCTCGAGTGGATTCAGGTATGTAAGAACAGGAAGCCGCCCGATGATTTCAGGTATCAATCCGAAACTCTTGAGATCCTGTGGCGCAATATATTGCAGCAAATTTTCGCGGTTAATCTGGTTTTTATGACGATCAGAATTAAACCCGACTACCTGTGTATTTAACCGGTTCCCGATTTTCCTTTCAATACCGTCAAATGCACCTCCGCAAACAAACAGGATATTTTTAGTGTTGACAGGTATCATTTTCTGGTCGGGATGCTTACGGCCTCCCTGTGGCGGCACATTAATCACTGATCCTTCCAGCAGTTTGAGTAGTCCCTGCTGAACACCTTCCCCTGAAACATCCCTGGTAATGGACGGATTATCACCTTTCCGGGCGATTTTGTCTATCTCATCAATGAAAACAATTCCTTTTTCTGCAGCCTCTACATTATAATCGGCCACCTGCAAAAGGCGTGTTAGAATACTCTCAATATCTTCCCCCACGTAGCCAGCTTCGGTAAGTACCGTTGCATCGACAATTGTAAAGGGGACATGGAGCATTTTTGCGATTGTACGGGCTAGCAGTGTTTTACCTGTACCTGTCTCACCAACCAGGATAATGTTTGATTTTTCAATCTCTATGTCCTCGTCAGTATGTCTGCTAACCTGCATCAACCTTTTATAATGGTTATACACGGCAACAGAAAGGTACTTTTTGGCCTCTTCCTGTCCGATGACATACTGATCCAGAAAGCTTTTGATCTCAATCGGCTTTAACAATTTAAGCTGGTTAAAATCAAAACCGGATTTGACACGTGTTTCTTCCTGAACAATATCATAGGCCTGCTCAATACAACTATCGCAGATATGTCCTGATATGCCTGCTATCAAAAGATTGGTGTCTTTTTTATCTCTACCGCAAAAGGAACACTTATCCATACAATAAAATTATTTTTTCTCTTTGATCAGAACCTCATCAATCATACCATACGCTTTTGCTTCTTCTGAAGTCATCCAGTAATCCCTGTCAGCATCTTTTTCAACCTTCTTAAGTGTATTACCTGTATGATCAGCAATGATCTGATAAAGTTCTTTCTTCAATTTCATAATCTCACGGGCAGTAATTTCGATATCAGAAGCCTGCCCCTGAGCACCACCCATTGGTTGATGGATCATCAGCCTGGAATGTTTGAGCGCCGACCGTTTACCTTTTGTCCCGGCGGTTAAAAGTACAGCACCCATGGATGCTGCCATACCTGTACAGATGGTTGCTACATCGGACCCAATCCACTGCATGGTGTCATAAATCCCTAATCCGGCATGTACTGACCCTCCGGGTGAGTTGAAATAGATCTGGATATCCTTGTTGGGATCTGCTGAATCGAGATAAAGCAGCTGGGCCTGAATAATATTGGATACATAATCGTCGATCGGAAGGCCCAGGAAAATAATCCTGTCCATCATCAAACGAGAGAATACATCCATGGAAGCTACGTTCAACTGTCTCTCTTCAATAATCGTCGGAGAGATATAATTGTTATAAACAGACATATATTTATGCATCCTGAGGCTGCTTATGCCCATATGTTTGGTTGCGTATTTCTCAAAATCTTTTTTCTGATCCATATCTGATTGCTGCTGTTTTTATAAGTTATTATTCGTGATCGTGATCATGGTCGTGGTCATGGTCATGGTCATGGTCGTGCTCAGCTTCAAACAATTTTTCAAAATCGTCCATGCTGATTTTCTTTTCCTTCAAAGTTACTTTTTCTTTAACAAAAGCAAATATTTTTTGTTCCTGAACCTGTTCATAAATCCGGCGGCGATCCTGTTCCTTTTCCAGGATTTTCTGAGCAAAATTTGCCAGGTGTTCATCCGGGACGTTGCCCATACCGTATTGTGCAAATTGCTGCTGGGCAACAAGTTTAGCGTGGTTGAGCAGGTCAGTCTCTTCTACCTTAATATCATTATCTTTGGCAATTTTATTTTTGATTAATTGCCATTTAAGGTCCTTCACAAAGGCAGGAAATTCTTTTTCAAGTTGTTCTTCAGAGATTTTTCCTTCATTGGAGACCATTAACCAGCGTTTCAGAAAATCATCAGGCAGGTCAAAGTCAACTTTGTTCATGAGCATTTCCTTTGCATCGAAGGTAAACCTGTAATCTGCATCATTTTTTAGATTCTGGTCAATTTGTTCCTGCAATTTTGCCCTGAATTCTTCTTCCGAATTAACCTGTCCTTCACCAAAAGCCTTGTCGAAGAATTCCTGGTTAAGTTCAGCGGGTTTGAATCTCTGAATAGAAGTTACGGTGAGCTTAAATACCGGATTTATTTCAGGCAGCTGCGCTTTGTCAACATTTAGCATGGTAGCCTGCTCGGTTTCATTCGGATAAGCTTTTTTGAGGTTGAAGCTTACTTCTCCATCTTTCTTAAGGCCGATAAACTGCTTTTTAATGTCTTCATCCTTGATTACATCAACACTCATGGTTGCATTTTCCTGCAGTACGCCGCCTTCTTTGATCTCTCCGTTTTCGTCCAGTTCGACTAAACGACCCCTGAGCAGCTCATTTCCTGTAACCTCATCAGCATCAACATGCTCACCAAAACGCTCTGTATAGCTTTCGATATATTTATCCATAAGGTCTTCGCGGGGATTGACCAGATAGTAAACAACCTTGTCCTTATCTGAGACAGTTAGATCCAGTTCCGGTGCAATTCCCAGGTCGAAAGTGAATTCGAATTCCGACTGGTTATCCCAGTCAATTGGCTGCTGATCTTCTTCTGCTGGCAGTGGTTCTCCAAGAACATTGATTTCCTGTTCAGAAATATAGGATGAAATTGATTCAGAAACTAATTTATTGATCTCCTCAACCAGTACCGGCTTGTAATACATTTTATTGATGAGCCCCTGAGGAACTTTACCCGGACGGAATCCGTTCATACGCGCTTTCTTCCGGTAATCCTTCAGCATTTCATCAACTTTTTCTTTATAGTCGTCCTTCTCAATCTTTATTTTGAGTTTGGCATTAAGTTCATCAATGTTTTCTTTTGTAATATTCATCCGTTTTACCTTTAAAATTTATTTACAACCTGTAAAATTAAGCTTTTTAAATAACAACGCCCTGCATATCTCCCGTTTTTTGATCAATAAACCAGTTGATCCTGTGAGTTTTGTTTGTATGTGAAACAGGGGATAAACAGAGGGTTATATAATTAATAATTGTAATGTAACTGATCTTAAAATATTAGCCGGAGAATTTTAAGACCAGTTTACAATTGTGCGGATGAAGGGACTCGAACCCCCACGCCCGAAGGCACCAGATCCTAAGTCTGGCGCGGCTACCAATTACGCCACATCCGCAATTTTCGTGCGCAAAGTTAACCAAATTTTTGACAAATTACATTTTTTGTTAGAAAAAAGGCATGTTTTTTTAAATCAAAACCTTATCCTACAGGTAAATGAACAATCACTCTGCAGAACTGTTATGTTGCAAAATAAAAACCTTAAATAACCTGATTATGAAAAAACTAGCGCATTATTTTGTTTTACTGGCAGTTGGTGTATTGCCGGTTTTGCCAGTGAAGGCCCAGGATAAAGCATTTATAAATGATAAAGTCAGCTTACTTTGGGCCACGCAAAGAGATATGGATACGCCTGAATCTGTTTTCTATGATCAACAGAAAGATTTGATTTATGTTGCCAACATTGGCGGACAACCTGCAGATAAGGACGGAAATGGCTTCATTTCAGTACTGAAGCCTGATGGGAGTATAAAGAATCTTAAATGGGTGACCGGACTTAATGGTCCCAAGGGAATGGGAATTACCAACGGACATCTTTATGTAAGTGATATTGATCGTGTTGCAGAGATTGATCTTGCATCAGGTAAAATTACTAAATTCTATCCTGCTGACGGAGCAAAATTTTTAAACGACATTACTACAGCCCCCAATGGGGAGGTATACATCTCAGATTCAAAAACAAATACTATTTACCGTATTTCCAAAGGGGAAATATCGGTTTTCTTCCGGGGTGATCAGTTAAAAGGAATTAACGGACTTTTTTTTCAGGACGGTTATTTGCTTGCCGGATTGGCTAATTCAATCGTGAAAATTGATCCGGCTACTACAAAAATGGTAACTCTTGTAAATGATACCGGTGGTATTGACGGATTGATGGCTGCAGGTAAAGGATATTATATCATCTCTGACTGGAGTGGCCATATTCATCTTGTTGCACCCGGAAAGAAAAAAATTCTGGTAATGGATACCACACCTGATAAAGTAAATGCCGCGGATATCTTTTATGTTCCCGAAAAGAAACTTCTGCTGGTTCCTACTTTTTTTGATAACAGGATCATGGCCTACAAGGTTGATATTTTATAATTGAAATTAATTTTTGCACTTAAGCAGGGGCGTTTATTCTGAAAACAACCCTGCTTTTTCAATTGACTCCCTGCTTTTATCCAAGGGCCTTTAAGATATAATCCAGTATTGGATCAGATTCCTTTGGGCTGATAAAAGCATGGGTTTTGTAACGGGGAGACTTCAGAAAGCCCCGGTCAATCATTTCATTGATGGTTGAAAGATATTCCAGCGACGTTTTCCCGATCAGCAGATTTTCCAGATTTTGATTTTGCTTGTAAAGCTTTAACACTTTTTTAAATCCCTGCAGATACAAATAATCTTTTGTAAATCCGCCACCTCTGAAAGTCCGGGCTGTAATATAAAATGCACTCTCAGCATCAATTTTATATTCATCGGTTAAATACTCAAAAAGCGACCGAAAATCATAGCCCTTTAGCATCAGTTGTATAGCTACTACCCTGTACGAAAGCACTTTTAAGCGTTTGAGGGACAGGTTACCTGACAAATATTCACTTAGAATCGCCAATCCTTCCTGGGTAAGATCATTGAGAGGCAGACCAATATTAAACAGTTTTATGGGCTGTTCCAGAGAATTCATCGTTGAAACTGCATGTAAGCCAATCTCATGATTAACCAGACCCAACAGATCAGTCTTTGAGAAAGTAGCGCCTCTTTTCAGAATGGCAGTTCTTCGATGATTAATTACCAGTGCTTTCGAAGCAATTTTCGAAGATATCTCTGTCCTGAAACTAAACCCATATTCCCTGATCTCCTTTTCAAAAAAACGCCTTGCGTCATCAACATCAAGTAATTTATCGCTGTGGCTTTCTATTTCGGGACAGTGAATAAGGAATCCGGCATCCTTTAAATCGGCCTCCCTCGGCTCTCCGTAATATCTCAGTGAATTATAGAGAAATTTATGAGATCCGAGATTTGAGAGAATATCAATTTTATTTGCGTAAGCGCTTATGGTATCTTTGTACATGTTTTGAATACTCACATCTTCAATTCTTTCAACCTGAATGGAATAGAGTTTTCTTTTTAGCTCAAAAGGATCTATGGAGAGTTGACGGTATTTGAATGAAGGGACATACTTTAAACGGGAAGAAAAGAATTTCTTTCGTTCCTGTTCCAGGTTCAAAGGGTTAACATAATTGAGTAATTCAAAACTTCTTACCAGCGAATAAAGTTCTTTGTCGATTTTATACAGCAGTTTTCCGGGATCCGCTGGCAGAAATGATGATTTATCCGGAGGGTTTAGGTTTGTGAAGGTGCGGGCAAAAATATAAGAGGTTAACAACAGCGCCTTTTTAATTTCTTCCCGGAGTTCATTTATCACCTCAGGGAAAATTTCCCCGGTTGTTTCATTGCAGTATATTTTTTTAATTTCTGTTGCCAGAACGAGTGTGCGTGGATGTTCTCCGGTGAGTTGTTTAAGCATATTTCCTGCCCCGCCGAACACATCATTTTCAGCAATACTGGTTTCAAAATCACGGAGTTTAATGTCAGACAGAGCCTGGATCCACTTATTCACCACAGGCTTGTATTTATTTCTGTCAATATACCGGGTTCCCACATTAAACAAAGGAACTTCCCGGTCGTATCGTTTGTAATTATAGGAATGGATATCAAAAACCAGGCAACCTCCAAAAAGCATTTCTGTTTTTTTTACCAGGGCATTCAGCACCTTATAAAAGTTGCAGTGCTTTGTTAAAGTGTTCCTTGTATCAATGCTGTTAAGTGGTGAACGCCAAACTTTTTTAGCCCATGCAATATCATAGATACACTCTTTTTCATTTCGGTTCAGGTCATATTCATACCTGGAATCATGAACAATAATGGAAACAGGCCATGATGATATAAAACTGCCGGTATGAGGATCTTCCTCCTGCCAGCGCTCATAGTCGTTCAAAACGATTGACGGATGGAGCTCCTCTCTTAGCTGATGACCATTATGAATGGCCGTACACAAAGCGGGAAGATATTCCCTGATCTTAACAGTAAAAGCGCCATCTGAATGCATTGCTTCAAAAAGAGAACCCGCCTGAATACGCCTGATCATCTCACTGGTATTCAGCTTAAGCATCTTCCACTGTTTTTCTGAAAGCTCGTTTTCTGAGTATTGAAGCCTCCCGGTTTCTTACTTCCTCCTCTGCAAAATCAAGTATCTTTTTCTGAAGTTTTACCCTGTTTAGTTTGTTGATACGTGAAATACCACCCGGGCTGCATACATTAATTTCAATAAGTTTTCCATTGATGATATCCAACCCGACAAAATAGAGACCGTCTGCTTTGAGTCTTTTTGAAACCTGCCCGCAAATGTATTTTTCCTTCTTTGTAAGGGAATGTTTTTGTACGGTTCCTCCGGCATGTACGTTGCTCCTTATATCATCTTTGGCCGGAATTCTTTTCATGGCTCCAATGGGTTCTCCGTTTAACATCAGCACTCTGATGTCTCCCAGTTCAGCTCCTTCAACATATTCCTGCAGAATAACATAGTTGTTTCCTTCCCTTCCGTCAATATAAAAGTCAAGCAAAGAATTGATATTCTGAGGGGCATTCTTCTCAATTACAATCACCCCACTGCCACCGAATCCGTTAAGAGGCTTGAGAATCATCCTGTCTGCAGGGGCTGTTTGTATGATCTTTTTCAGATATTCTTTGTTTTTGGATACATGCGTGACAGGTATGATCTCATTCTGCGGATCATAAAAGGCCGCAGTATATAGTTTATTGTTGGCCTTACGCAATCCGTCGATATTATTCATTATGAAAGTATCACTACTTACTGAGTCAAGAAAATTCAATAATGTGTTATCGAGGGGTGGATTATCACGCATAAAAATTACATCAAATCCTGACATAGGCAATAATTGTTCTTTGAATTCTACATTTTTATAGAAATTAATAATGTTATTGCTTATGATAGGCTTTTTTACTATAACCTTTATAAATCCATGAGTCACACTGTTTCTGATGGTCAGGTTGTTTGGGTAAATAATACCCACGGTATGTTTTCTGATAACCGATTCATGGATCAGCCTGAGTGTGCTGTCATTTTCAGGAACAACGCGCTCCCAGGGATACATTATAAAACAAATATTCACTTATTGTATGATTTAAACAGTAATGGAAAAAATAAAATGAGAGATATAATTCTTTGCTTCTGAACAAAAGCGGAACCAACAATTCTGATAATAATGGTCATATCAATATTTGGTAATCAATCGTAAAGTTCATATAACGGCGACAATGTGAGATAATTGTATCAATGATTCTTTAAAAATGAATGGGGTCTAAATTAAAAATAAAAATAAGAATTTTTTTATCCCTGATAAGAATATAATTTGAAATTTAACAATTGGTTTTTCTGTGAGGAATACGGAGTAATCCGAGAGAAATGAAATTTAAGATTTTCTTTCGGTTCCTTTCTGGCATTGATAATGGTGGAAATTGAGCAACTACCCTGCCCGGATGTTCAGATGCCGCGCAGGGTTTTAATTTTCAGTATCAGTTTGCAATAACGCAGTTATCGGACATTATGGACAGACACTAAAAAAATTGAACTTTACTGTTTAAAAGGCAGATGCTGTTTTTTTATAAAGTCATCAAGCAAATCATTCAGGTCGGGTTTGCCTATTTCCTGCAGGTCATAATAAACACGTGTATTAGGTTTTTTTATCTTTATAATCCTGTTCAGGTCAATGGGGGTTCCGATGATTACGGCGTCGCAATCGGTATTGTTAATCGTTTTTTCCAGGTCTTTCAATTGCTGTTCACCATAGCCCATTGCTGGCAGGAGGCTTCCTATATTCGGATAAATGTTAAAGGTTTCCTTCAATTTGCCTGCAAGATAGGGCCGGGGATCAACCATCTCTGTAGCGCCAAATTTTCGGGCAGCGATGATGCCGGCACCGAGTTTCATCTCTCCGTGTGTCAGCGTTGGGCCATCCTCAACAACCAGTACTCTTTTCCCTCTTATTATATCAGGATCATCAACCTTTATTGGGGAAGCAGCATCAACTACAGTGGCGGCTGGGTTTACCTTTTCGATATTTTCTCTTAGCAACTGAACAGCTTCCGGGCTGGCAGTATCCATTTTATTTATGATGACAGCATCTGCCATCCTGAGTGTTACTTCTCCCGGATAGTAAGAAAGTTCATGGCCTGCACGGTGTGGATCTACCAGGGTGATCATCAGGTCAGGTTTATAAAAGGGAAAGTCATTGTTTCCGCCATCCCACAAAATAATATCACATCCGGCAGGGTCATTTTCT
>Ga0102944_1002373_pt1 | contig 11126 bp, 9 predicted proteins | sample SalPonD_shore_MG_FD_78172 | JGI IMG/M metagenome (GOLD analysis project Ga0102944, IMG submission 78172) | Salt pond soil microbial communities from South San Francisco under conditions of wetland restoration - Salt Pond MetaG... | ecosystem: Environmental > Aquatic > Marine > Intertidal zone >... | reverse complement strand
GAGGCCGCCCGGGACCAGGGCGTGGTGGTCGTCGCCTCCGCCCACGACCTCGCGGGAACGCCGACCCCGGCCGCCATGACCGAGACGCTCCGGCGGGCCGGCGAACACGGCGACGTCGCCAAGCTCGCCGTGACCGCGGCCGGCCCCGGGGACGTCCTCGACCTCCTGCGCGTCACCTGGTCGCTCGCGAACGAGGGCGCGACGGTGGCGACCATGGCGATGGGCGAGGCCGGCCGCCACTCCCGGGCCGTGGCTCCCGTCTACGGCTCGCGGTTGGGCTACGCCCCCGTCGACCCGGCCGCCGCGACGGCGCCGGGCCAGTACGACCTCGCCACCCTCCGGCTGCTGGTCGAGTCGCTCCTCGGGTCAGGCGGGGCGCCGCGGGACGGGGCCGACCCCGCCGCCGGGGGCGCGACCGACCCATCGGAAGAATAACCTGTTCGGCCCCCCGAGCCGGAGCATGGGACGGGTTCGGGTCGTGCTCGCCGGCCTGTTAGCACTCGTCTACCCGGGCCTCGGCCACGCCTACCTGCGCGAGTGGCTCCGGGCCCTCTCCTGGTTCGGGCTCGCGCTGCTCACGGCGGCGCTGGTGGTCCCGGCCTCGGTCGTGACCGCCTACCAGCAGGGGGGCCTGACGCAGCTGGTCGCGGCGACCCAGCAGCTGCCGACGGCCGCGCTCGGCGCGCTCCTGCTCGTCCGCGTCCTCAACGTCGTCGACGCGGTCCGGCTCGCCCTGCTGGCCCCCCGCGGGGCGGGGCTCGAGGCCGGCCGGTGCCCCCACTGCGGCGGGCCGGTCGACCCGGAGCTCGACTTCTGTTACTGGTGCACGGCCCAGCTCAAGCCGTCGAGCGACCGCGGGAGCGGGCCGACGAACGACAACCTGCTCTGACCCTCGAGGGCGCCGCCGCCGAGGGCGAGCGCCGACCCGACTACTGCTCGATGATGCTCTCCTCGACGGCCTCGCCGAAGTGGCGGGCCGTGTCGTCGTAGTAGACCAGCACCTGGTCGCCGGGCTCGAGGTCCGTCACGGCCCGCCGGCCCTCGGGCGTGGCCACCTTGATGGTCTCGGCGTTCTGGAGCAGGGTCTCGATGGGGTCGCCGTCGACGTCGGCGGCGACCCGGAACATCGGCCGCTTCTCGATCTTCGCCCGGCCGACGACGGTCTCGCGGGTCCGGCCCTCGAGGTCAACGACCTGGACCTCGTCGCCCGAGCGGAGCTCGGCGAGGTACCGCGTCCCGCCTCCCGGCGTCCGGACGTAGGCGTGGACGGCGCCGGCGTTGACCCGGAAGGGCCGGCTCGCGACGTAGGGCGAATCCGCCGTCTCCGCGTGGACGAAGAACAGCCCCCGCGAGAGGCTCCCGACGAGCATGCCCTCGTCGTCCTCGAGGAGCGAGCCCGTGTCGACGCAGACCCGGTCGGCCAGCCCGGTCCGCTCGACGGCCGTGACCTCGGCCCAGGTCAGATCGAGCGACTCCCGCTCGGCCTCGTCGCGGGCCTCGACGGTCCGCCGGATCTCGTCGGGGTCGTCCGAATCGAGCAGGACGGCGTCAACGCCCTGCTCGAGCGTCTCGAACGCCGTCCGGGCCTCCCCGGCGTCCGCGACCCCCGCCACGAGGACCGTGTCGTCGCCGACGCGGGCGATGAGGTTCTCGAGCGGGATGATGGTCCAGTCCTCGCCGACGACGATGGTGTAGTCGGCGTCTTCGGCGGCCGCCTCCGCGAACGCCTCGTAGTCGGGGCCCAGGATGCGCACGTAGGCGCCGGTGGCGTTCCCCCGCCGGATGGTCGAGAGGTCGGCCGACCCCGCGTAGTCGGTGGGCAGGTCGATCCTCCCGTCGCCCTCGCCCTCCTTGCCGGCGATGACGGCGTCCGGGGTGACCGTCGGCTCGTCGGCCTCGGCGTCCATCACGTGGACGTCGTCCACGTCGAACGCGGCGACCTTCACGGCGCCGAGCTCGCGGACGCGGGCGACGTCGCTCGCGTCGACGAGCACCCAGTCCACCCCCGCCTCGAGGCCGGCGGTGAGGCGGGCCTTGCGGGCCTCCCAGTCGCCGACCTCGTCGTCGGCCTTCAACCAGACGCTCCGGGTCATGTGCGCCCCTCGCGGGGGGCCGGCTTGAACGTGGCGGCTACGCAGCGGCCCGGTCGGTCGATTTTCCCCGTCCGCCGATGGTCGAGGTCCGGCGTCCGTTCCGTCGGACGGGGGGTCGTCCATCCGGCACGGGTGAGCCGCCCGTCCACGGGTCGAGCGGGCGTCGCGCCCCCCGCCAGGGGGGCTATCGTCGCCTATTTGGGCCCGCCGCGCCCCCTGGCAGGTGTGCTCGAACCGTACCTGGCCTTCCTCGTCGTGCTCGGCGGGACGGAGGCGTTCTTCGACTGGCTGGCCGTCGTCAACCTCCGGTACGGCGAGCGACGGCTCCGCGAGCGGGCCGACTGGGTCCGCGATCGGTTCGGCGTCGAGGACCCGGCCCGGCTCGCCGACTACCAGCGGGCGAACACCGGCCTCGGCCTCCTGGGCTCGGTCGTCCAGCTCGCCATCCTGCTCCTGCTGGTCTTCTCGGGGGTCTTCGGGGCCGCCGTCGCGTCCCTCGACGGGCTGGGGCTGCCACCGCTCGCCCGTGGGGCCCTGCTCTTCGCCGGGGTGGCGGTGGCGCTGTTCCTCGTCTCGTGGCCCTTCGACGCCGTGGACACGTTCGTCGTCGAGGAGCTCTTCGGGTTCAACCGCCAGACGGTCCGGCTGTTCCTTCGCGACGGCGCCGTCTCGCTGGGCCTCTCAATCGTCCTGGCCGGGCTCCTCGGGACCGCCCTCCTCTGGGTCGTCGAGACCTTCCCGCGGACCTGGGCGGTCGGCGGGGCCGTGCTCTACCTGGTATTCGCCCTGGCGATGCAGGTCGTCTACCCGCGGGTCGTCGTCCCGCTGTTCTACGACTTCGAGCGCCTCGACGCGGGCGAGCTCCGCGAAGCGGTCGACGACCTCTTCGAGCGCGCCGGCTTCCACTGCGACCAGGTCTACGAGATGGACGCGAGCCGCCGCTCGCGCCACTCCAACGCCTACTTCGTGGGCTTCGGCCGGACCAAGCGGGTCGTCCTCTTCGACACGCTCGTCGAGCAGATGTCGGTCCCGGAGATACAGAGCGTGCTCGCCCACGAGCTCGCCCACTGGCGCGAGGCCCACGTCTGGAAGCTGACGGCGGCGGGCGTCGTCCAGGTGGCCGTCCTGCTCGGGGTCGCCCAGCTCCTGCTCGCCAGCGGGTGGCTGACCGGCGTGTTCGGCGTCCCGGCGGGCGCCACCGCGGCCCAGCTGCTCCTCGCGCTCTGGCTCGTCGCGCCCCTCGGCGAGTGGCTGGCGCCGCTCGCCAACCGCCTGTCGCTGGGTTTCGAGCGGGCCGCCGACGACTTCGCCGTCGAGCTCACCGACGTCCCGTCGATGGTCGGCGCCCTCGAGACGCTCGTCGGCGAGAACCTCTCGAACCCGTTCTACCACCCGCTGTACGAGACCTTCCACGCCTCCCACCCGCCGATCCCGGAGCGCATCAGCCGGCTCGAGACCCGCGACGGGCCGACGCCGGCGGCCGTCGACGAGGACGGCGTTCCGGGCTGAGCCGCTCGGTGAACGCCGAGCGTCTCGGCGAACACGGGAGAATTACGGCGAGACGGCCAGGCCGGCCCGCTCCAGGGCCGCCTCGACCGTCCCGTCGTCGTGAACGATGGTGCTGATGGCGCGGGTCATCGCCTCCGGGTCCTCGTGCTGGAAGACGGTCCGGCCGAACGAGACGCCCCGGGCGCCGGCGTCCATCGCCCCCCGGACGGCCTCGAGGGCGCCACGGTCGTCCGCCGGGGCCCCGCCGGCGATGAGGACCGGCTTGGCGGTCGACCCGACCACGTGTCGGAACGACTCGGGGTCGCCCGAGTAGCCGGTCTTGATGACGTCCGCCCCGAGCTCCTCGGCGAGCCGCACCGCGCGACCCAGGGCTTCGGGGTCGGCCTCGTCGACGCCCGGTCCCCGGGCGTAGGCCATCGCCAGGACGGGCAGGCCGTAGCGGTCGGCCCGCTCGGTGAGCGCCCCCAGCGCCTCGATCTGTTCGGGCTCGTGGACGGAGCCGACGTTGATGTGGAAGGAGACGGCGTCGGCGCCGGCGCGGAGCGCGCCCTCGACCGACCCGGTGGGTCGCTTGTCGGTGCTGTCCGGGCCGGCGTTCGTCGAACCGTTGAGGTGGACGATGTAGCCCGCGTCGCCCTTGTGGGGGTGGACGCGTGGCGCCAGCCCCTTCTGGGTGAGCACCGCGTCCGCGCCGCCGCGGGTCACGGCGGCGACGGTCGATTCGACGTCCCGGAGCCCCCGGATGGCGCCCGACGAGACCCCGTGGTCCATCGGGACGGTCAGGAAGCGTCCGTCGGTCCCGATGCGTTCCAGCCTGGCGGCGGTGCCGACGTTCATGGTGTGGTATGCTGTGGCAAGGGCGGTTATGTGCGTTCCGATTGTGACGGCGCGGGGCGGCCAGCGACGCCCGCCGCGAGCGCCCGCGCCGTCGCCTCGAGCCGGTCGGCCACGACGGCCGTCGGGTCGCCTCGCTCGTGGCCCTCGGCGACGAGGTCAACGAGGGCGCTGCCGACGATGACGCCGTCGGCCCCGGCCGCGACGACCTCGGCGGCCTGCTCGGGGGTCGAGATGCCGAACCCGACGGCCTTCGGGACGGGCCAGTCGGCGACCCGGGCGAGGCTCTCGGCGGTGGCGTCCGAGACGTGGGTCTGGGCGCCGGTCACGCCCAGGCGGGCCTGGACGTAGACGTAGCCCGAGACGAGCGACCGGATGCGCTCCAGCCGGTCGTCGCGCGTGGTCGGCGCGACGACGAAGACGAGGTCGCGGTCGAACGCGTCGCAGGCGGCCTCCAGCGGGCCGGCCTCCTCGGGTGGCAGGTCGGGGACGACGAAGCCGTCGATGCCGACCTCGGCGGCGCGCTCGACGAACGGGCGCGGCCCCGGCTCGTCGCCGAACCGGTAGATGAGGTTGTAGTAGGTCATGCAGACCAGCGGCACGTCGACGTCGAGGGACTCCACGAGGTCGAAGAACGCCGGGGGCGTCATGCCGGCGGCGAGGGCCCGCCCCACCGCGGCCTGGATGGTCGGCCCCTCGGCGATGGGCTCGGAGAACGGCAGGCCGAGCTCGACGACGTCGGCCCCGCCGGCGACCAGCGCCTCGACGTAGGCCCGCGAGGCCTCGGCGCTCGGGTCACCCACCGCCAGGTAGGGGATGAAGGCCGGCCCGTCGGCGAAGGCCTCGGCGAGGCGGCTCACCCTCGACCCCCCGAGAACACGGACATGTCCGGCGCCTCGTCCAGGCCGCGCTTCGCCGACTCCTCGACGACCGTCTCGAGGTCCTTGTCGCCGCGGCCGGAGACCGTCACGACCACCGGCTCGGCCAGCGAGTCGGCGTTTGCCTCGAGGTAGGCGAGGGCGTGGGCGCTCTCGAGGGCCGGGATGATGCCCTCGAGCCGCGAGAGCCGGTGGAACGCGCCGAGAGCCGCCTCGTCGGGCACGGTCCCGGCGGTGACCCGGCCCGCGTCGACGAGGTAGGCGAGTTCGGGGCCGACGCCGGCGTAGTCCAGGCCGGCCGCGATGGAGTGCGACTCGAGGATCTGGCCGTACCGGTCCTGGAGCACCCGGGTTCGGGCGCCGTGGAGGACGCCCTCCTCGCCCGTCGAGAGCGAGGCGGAGTTGGGGGCCACGCCGGCCGCCTCGTCCACCTCGAGCGAGGCGCCGCCGGCCTCGACGGCGTACAGGTCCACGTCGGCGTCGTCGACGAAGGCCGCGAACGCGCCCATCGTGTTCGACCCGCCGCCCGCGCAGGCCAGGACCGAGCCGGGGAGGCCCCCCGTCCGCTCCCGGCACTGCGCTCGGGCCTCCCGGGAGATGACCGACTGGAACTCGCGGACCATCGCCGGGAACGGGTGGGGGCCGACGACCGAGCCGATGACGTAGTGGGTGTCCTCGACGTTGGTCGCCCAGTCGCGGAGCGTCTCGCTGATGGCCTCCTTGAGGGTGCCCCGGCCGGCGGTGACGGGGGTGACCTCGGCTCCGTTCAGCCGCATCCGGAAGACGTTGGGCCGCTGGCGGTTGATGTCGGTCTCGCCCATGTAGACCTCGCATGGGAGGCCGAGGTGGGCGGCGGCCATCGCCGTGGCCGTCCCGTGCTGGCCGGCCCCGGTCTCGGCGATGATGCGCTCCTTGCCCATGTAGGTCGCCAGCAGCACCTGGCCGAGGGCGTTGTTGAGCTTGTGGGCGCCTCCGTGGAGCAGGTCCTCGCGCTTGAGGTAGACCTCGCGGTCGTAGCGCCCCGAGAGCCGGTCCGCCCGCTGGAGCGGCGTGGGCCGGCCACCGAAGTCGCGGAGGCGGGCCGTCAGGTCGTCCATGAAGCCGTCCTCGTTCCCGAGCACGTACCGCGCGTAGGCGTCGGCCAACTCCTCGACGGCGGGCATCAGGACCTCCGGGACGTACTGGCCGCCGTACCGGCCGTACGTCCCCGGCCGGTCGGCGTCGCGGCCGTTGTGCCTCTCGGTCCGGCCCCCGCTCATGCGCTCACCAGCGCCCGGGTCGCGCGCTCGACGTCGTCACCGGCCATGATGGCGGTCCCGACCAGGAGGGCGTCCGCGCCCGCCGTCCGCAGCCGTCGGACGTCGGCCGCCGTCGTCACGCCGCTCTCGGCGACGAGCGTCACGTCGGCCGACGCGGCCGGCGCGACCCGCTCGAACGTGCCGAGGTCGACCTCGAGCCGGCCGAGGTCGCGGTTGTTCACGCCGACGAGGTCGGCGCCGGCCTCGAGGGCCGTGGTCAGCTCCTCCCGGTCGTGGACCTCGACGAGCGGCTGTAGGCCCCGGTCCGCGGCCGCCTCGACGAGGGCGGGGAGGTCGTCGCCGACGAACCGGGCGATGAGCAGCACCGCGTCGGCGGCCACGACGTCAAGGTGGTCCTCACGGAGCAGGAAGTCCTTCCGGAGCACCGGCACGTCGACCGCCGACCGCACGCGCTCGAGGGCTTCGGGCGAGCCGCCGAAGTGGTCCGGCTCGGTCAACACGGAGATGGCCGCCGCGCCCCCCGCGACCATCGCCCGCGCCAGCTCGACTGGGTCGTCGTCGCGCCGACCCACGGTCGTGGGGCTGGTCGGCTTCACCTCGGCGACGAGCGGGACCCGTCCCTCGGCCTCGGCAGCGTCGAACGCGGCCGACAGCGACCGGGCCTCGACGGCCAGCCGCTCGGTCCCGCCCGGTCGGTCGCGCGCCGCCTCGAGGATGGCCGCGACCGCGGGGGCCAGGCCCGCCCCTTCGACGTTCATCGTTGTACATTCACGTACTGATTTGTACATAAGGCTTGCGTCACGCCGCGGTCCGTCGGTCCGAAGCTTTAGGCCGACCGTGGGTGTCGAGAGGGCCATGGCAGCGCCGACTGGTATCTACGCGCGCGAGAGCGGGTACCTCAACCGGTTCGTCCAGCTCGGCGTCGCGGGTGACCGGGTCGTCAGCGTCTCCTTCCCGACGGTGGCCGACGAGACGGCCCGGGACGACCACCCGCTGCTCGACCGCATCGACCGCTACCTCGAGGGCGGCGCGGACGACTTCGCAGACGTCGGCGTGGGCCTGACGGTCCCGACGGACCAGCGGGCGGTGCTGGAAGCGCTCAGGCGGGTCCCCTACGGCGAACAGCTCTCCGTCGCGAAGCTGGCCGGAACGGTCCCCGACCTCGACCCGGCCGATGACGCCGACCAGGAGCTGGTCCGGACGGCGCTGGCGGCGAACCCGGTCCCGCTCGTGATCCCCGACCACCGGGTGCGCGACGGGCCGAGCGGGGCGCCCCCGGAGGTCGAGCAGCTCCTCCGGGCGCTCGAGGGGCTGTAGTCGGGCGATAGCGCCGTCTCTGGAGATCCCCCGCCCCTCCAGGTTGATATACGAGGACGGGGCCAACCCGGCCGTGCGCTGACGAGTGCCGCGCGTGTGGTCGAGGCTGGTGAGCGACACGCCCTCGCGCGTTCCCCCGCAGGTGTCGCCTGTTCGCCATATTGACGACCGGATTGGATCCACCGACGCCGCCCTCGTGGCCGGCGAAGTCCAGCGCGTTGGCGAGGAATGGGCGAGGATTAAGTCTGGACTGGCTACCCGTGAGCACGGAGGCCGGCCCCTGGGCACCACCGAGGAGCAAGCCGTGCGAGCCTGAGTACGTTCCCGGTCAGCGGCGGCTCGACGCTGAACCGAACACGAAGGACGGCGGTACGGTCTGTCGGGCCGGAACCGGCCCCAGTGGAGCGTACCACTGACCAGTCGGCGGTCCCGTCGGCCACTGTCGTCGCCGGTTAGCCGACCACCCATGCGTGCGCTCACGAAGCGGAGACGTCGTCCGCGTCGAGGGTCGCCGTGGCCACCCGGGCGGAGACCAGGGTGAGGCGGAACGAAGCCGCGGCTCGTTTACGATGATGACCGCGGTGAAGTGGGCCGGTCGAGCCGGTCTCGACCCGACCGAGAGCGAGGGTCGCGCTACTGCGGGCTCGGGGTCTTCTTCGAGCCGACCGTCGGCTTGTCGAGGGCCTGGCCGGTGATGGCCTTGAGCCGGTCGACGAGCGAGTCCTTCTCGATGTCGGCGGCCAGCGCGACGTCGAGCACCTCGCTGATGTTGGAGACCGGGATGATCTCGATCATCTCCTTGTACTCGTCCTCGATCATGACGTCCTGCTCGTTGGACTTCGGGATGATGACCCGCTTGCAGCCGGCCTTCGCGGCGGCCTCGATCTTGTAGGTCACGCCGCCCACGGGGAGGACGTCGCCGCGGACCGACAGCGAGCCGGTCATGGCCAGGTCCTGGGCGATGGGAATCTCCTCCATGGCGGAGATGACCGCCGTCGCGACCGTGATGGAGGCCGAGTCGCCCTCGACGCCGTGGGTCTGGACGAACTGGATGTGGATGTCCTTCTCCGCGATGTCCTCGCCGCTGAACTTCTTGATGATGGCCGAGACGTTGTGGACGGCCTCCTCGGCTATCTCCTGGAGCTTGCCGGTCGCGAACACGTGGCCCTCCTCGTGGCTCTGGGAGGGGGTGACCTCGGCCATGACCGGGAGGACGATGCCGGAGTCCTCGCCCATGACGGCGAGCCCGTTGACGCGGCCGATGACGGCCCCGTCCGAGACCTTCAGCTCGTAGTCCTTCCGGCGCTCGATGAGGTCGTCGGCGAGCTGCTGCTCGATGGACCGGGAGCGGTCCTTGGCCTGGAGGACGTGGTCGCGGGTGACGACGTCGTCGCCGTCGCTCCGGGCGATGTCGCCGGCCACGCGGACCAGCCCGCCGAGGCTGCGGAAGCCCAGCGTGAGGTGGTCCTTCCGGCCGGCGCGGCGGCGGGCCTCGAGGATAACCTCCTCGACGGCCGCCGAGGAGAAGGGCGGCAGCCGGCCGTCCTTCTCGACCTCCTGGGCCACGAACCGGGCGTACTTCCGGCGCATCTCGGGCGTGTCCTCGATGGTGTCGTCCATGTACACCTCGTAGCCGTAGCCCTTGATGCGGTTCCGGAGCGCCGGGTGCATGTTCTCCATGGCGTCCAGGTTCCCCGCGGCGATCATGATGAAGTCGCAGGGCACCGGCTCGGTCTGGACCATGGCGCCCGAGGAGCGCTCGGACTGGCCCGTGATGGCGAACCGGCCCTCCTGGATGGCGGTCATCAGCTTCTGCTGGGACCGGATCTCGAGCGTGTTGATCTCGTCGATGAACAGCACGCCCTTGTGCGCCTTGTGGATGGCCCCGGCCTCGACGCGCTCGTGGCTCGGCGTCTCCATGCCGCCGGACTGGAACGGGTCGTGGCGGACGTCGCCCAGCAGCGCGCCGGCGTGGGCGCCGGTGGCGTCCTCGTAGGGCGCCCGGGTGACGTCGGCGTTGTTGATGAGCAGGTTCGGGACCATCGCGTCGCTGCTGCGCGAGCCGTAGCGGAACGCGAGGTAGATGATGCCGGCCGCGAGGATGCCCAGCAGGACGTCGCCGGCGATGAGCAGGGCGTAGCCGACCACCACGGCGATGATGATCCACATCAGGAACGAGCGCATCTGGTTGCGCTTCCGGGCCTCCTCCTTGTGGGCCTCAACGATCTGTTCGCCCTTGCCGGCGGGAACGGTCCGCACCTTGGGCTCGTTGCCGTCGTCGGGGTTGTGGTAGACGAGGACGTCCTGGAGCTCCTCCTTGGGGAGCAGCTCGGTCATCGCCTTCGCGAGCATCGACTTGCCCGTGCCGGGCGAGCCGATCATCATCACGTGGCGGTGCTGCTTCGCCGCCTTCATGATGACGTCGCGGGCGTGGTCCTGGCCGATGACCTGGTCGATGAGCCGCTCGGGGACCGAGATGTCGCCGGTCGTGTCGAACGCCAGGCCGCCGAGCAGGTCGTCGTCGTCGACGTCCTCGGGGACGGTGGCGTCGTCGGTCAGGGTCACCTCGCTTCCGAGCGTCTGGGCGTCGGCCTCGCCGTCCTCCGTGACGGTCGCTCCGTCGTCGGTGCCGGCCGCGTCGGGGGGGACCGACTCATCGTCGGCCGCGGCGGCCCCATCGTCGCGGGGCGGGTCGTCCGTGGCGAGCTCGGCGGGCTCGGAATCGGCCGCCTCCTCGGGCAGAGGCGTCTCGCCGTCGGTAGCGTCTGGTGATTCGTTACTCATTGCGGGTCGAGGTTCTGAACGGGTTGAAGGGAGGTGAGGGCGGCTGATATACTTTCTCCCGGCCGTTCCGGGGGCCGATTCGGGTTACACCCCGCCGCCGGCGGGGGGTTTCGAGCGGGCGGTTCGGCCCCGCCCCCTTCTTAACGGGGGGGCCCCAACGGCGGTCACATGGACCGGGGGTTCTACATCGGGCGGTTCCAGCCCTACCACGACGGGCACCACCGGATGGTCCGCGAGATCGCCGAGGAGGTGGACGAGCTCGTCCTCGGCATCGGGAGCGCGGGCGACTCGCACACCCGACACGACCCGTTCACGGCGGGCGAGCGCATCATGATGATCACCAAGGCGCTGGTCGACTTCGACCTGGTGACCTACCCGGTGCCCATCGAGGACCTCGACCGGAACTCGGTCTGGGTCTCGCACGTCCAGAGCATGTCGCCCCGGTTCGAGGT
>Ga0102944_1002372_pt1 | contig 11134 bp, 11 predicted proteins | sample SalPonD_shore_MG_FD_78172 | JGI IMG/M metagenome (GOLD analysis project Ga0102944, IMG submission 78172) | Salt pond soil microbial communities from South San Francisco under conditions of wetland restoration - Salt Pond MetaG... | ecosystem: Environmental > Aquatic > Marine > Intertidal zone >... | reverse complement strand
TCCCCCCCCTGCTTCGCGAGCTCACGCTCGCGCATTGAGAATGCTGTCGACCCTCACCAGGTCGGCCTCGGTATCCACCCCGCCCCCTGGCGCCTCGCTCACGCACCCCACGACGATACGGTACCCATGATACAGCGCGCGAAGCTGCTCGAGCTTCTCCAGGCGCTCCATCGCCGGCACCTCGAGAGACGGGAATCGCCCAAGGAATCCCGCCCGGTAGGCGTAGATACCCAGATGGTGCATCCAGGGGCCGCCTTCGTTGCCGCAATCCTCATCGTCTCGCGGCCACGGGATAGGAGCCCGGCTGAAATACAGGGCCTGACCGGCACGGTTGCAGACGACCTTGACCGCGTTGGCGTTGCCGATCTGTGTGCGGGGCAACGGTACCGCGAGGGTGGCGATGTCCGCCTTGCGATCGGCGGCAAGATCGTCGGCCACGCGGGTCAGCAGCGCGGGGTTCATCAGCGGCTCGTCGCCCTGGAGGTTGACCACGATATCGTCCTCCGCCAGCCCGCGCTGGGCGACGACCTCCGCGAGCCGATCGGTTCCGGTACCGTGATCCGCCGACGTCAGCACGGCGTCAGCGCCGAACTCCCGGCACGTCTGCACGATACGTTCGTCGTCGGTCGCGACGATGATGGCTGCAGCGCCACTCTCGACAGCCCGCAAGTGCACGTGGCGGATCATCGGCAGACCGGCGATGCGACGCAGTGGCTTGCCGGGCAGCCGTGTGGATCCGAAACGCGCTGGAATGATGACGGTGAAGCCGGTCATGCCGTGGTCCTTCCTCCGCCGCGTCCTGTCAGCCGATGCAACAGTGCTTCCAGTGCCGCCGCGGTCGCCGCATCCGGCCGGGCCTCCACGGGGAGGTACCAAAGGCGCCCGTCATCCAGGGCCTGGCACTTGACCGCATCCTTCTCCGTCATGATCACATCGCCGTCTCCGAAGCTGAGATCCTCGGCATCATAGACTTGGTGGTCCGCCATTGCGTGCGTCACCACCCGGTATCCCCTGGATCTCAACGTATCGAAAAAGCGCTCCGGGTGGCCGATGCCAGCCACGCCATGCACCCGCCACCCGACGGCGGGCGGCACATCATGCGCCACGTCGGCGCGCACCGGCAGCGGCACACCAGCGACGAGCTCGAACCAGTACGGGGAGCCCCTGACCGGGCCACCGTTGCCAACCACCATGTCGACCTCCTCCAGCCGCGCCGGCGGCTCGCGCAACGGACCGGCTGGCAGACAGCGACCGTTGCCGAGCCCCCGTTCGTGGTCAAGCACCCCTATCTCCGCATCGCGCGGCAGCCGATAGTGCTGCAGCCCGTCGTCACTGATTACCAGATCGCAGCCGAAACGCTCGATCAGGCGGTCGCGCCCGGCCACGCGGTCGGGCGATGCGACCACGGGTGCCCCGGTCCGCCGCGCCAGCAACACCGCCTCGTCCCCCGCCATGGCCGGATCGGTCCCCGGAGCCACGTCGACGGGCCATGTCTCGGCATAACCGCCGTAGCCCCGCAGCACGATCCCGGGTCGCGCCCCGAGCTCGGCGGCACGCCGGCACAGCCATTCGGTGAGCGGCGTCTTGCCCGTGCCGCCGACGAAGATGCTCCCCACTACGAGCACGGGTACAGGCCGCCGCAAACCCGACGCCACGCGTTCCAGCCTCACCCGGCGGCGCGCGGCGGCGGCGCTGAAGGCCCAGGCCAGGGGCTGCAGCATTCGGCCCTGCCAGGCGTCGGTGAGCCAGAACGCCGGAAACCGCTTCATCCGTGATCCGCAAGCTCCCCGGAACCCGTCGCGGCCTCCCGACGAAACTGGAGCCGATGCAGCGCGGCATACGCCCCGCCCCGCTCGATCAGCTCCATGTGGGTACCGCTCTCTACCAGCTTCCCCGCATCGAGCACGATGATGCGGTCAGCGCTCTCCACGGTGGACAGGCGATGGGCAATGACGAGCGTCGTGCGACCGCGCATGAGCTGCTCGAGGGCCGTCTGAATCTGGTTCTCCGACTCGGTATCGAGCGCGGATGTGGCCTCGTCCAGAATCAGGATCGGTGCGTCCTTGAGCAGCGCGCGAGCGATCGCGATACGCTGGCGCTGCCCCCCGGAGAGCATGACGCCGTTCTCGCCCACGCGAGTGTCGAAGCCATCCGGCAGCCCTTCGATGAACTCCAGGGCATTGGCGAGCTCGGCCGCGCGGCGGATGCTGGCATCATCGGTCTCCGCCATCCCGTAGGCGATGTTCCCGCGGATGGTGTCGTTGAACAGGACGACCCGCTGGCCGACGAGGGCAACCTGTCGTCGCAGCGATTCGAGGCGGTAGTCGCGCAACGGAACGCCGTCCAGCCGGATGACGCCGGCGCTCGGCTCGTAGAAGCGCGGAATGAGGTTGGCCATGGTGGTCTTGCCGCTGCCCGAGCGCCCCACGATCGCCACCGTCTCGCCCGGCTCGATGTCGAGGGTCATCCCGCGTAGCACCGCGTCACCGCCCTGGCGGTACCGGAAGTGCACATCATCGAACTCGATACGCCCCCGGACCCGTTCCACCTCAACGGTACCGTGGTCCTCTTCCGCCGGCTCGTCGATGATCTCGAAGATGCTCTCTCCCGCCGCGATGCCCTTCTGGATCGTCGAATGGACATTCGTCAGCCGTTTGAGCGGCTGCAAAAGCAGGAGCATGGCGGTGATGAAGGACACGAACGAGCCGACCGAGACCGTGCTGGCGACCCCGTTGAGAGTAGCCAGATAGATGACCAGCGACAGCGCCATCGCGGCACAGATCTGCACGACCGGCGTGCTCAGTGCTTTGGTGGCGGCGAACTTCATGAACTGGTTCTTGTTCCGGTCGTTGGCCTCGCGGAAACGCTCGCGCTCGTGGGCCTGGGCTCCGAACACCTTGATCACGTCATTGCCCTCGATGGCCTCTTCGGCCACGTACGCCACGTTGCCGACGCTGCGCTGGATGCGCCGGCTGAGGCGTCGAAAGCGCTTGCTCACGTAGAACACCACCAGCGTCACCACCGGCCCGAGAGCCAGGAAGATCAGCGCGAGGCGCCAGCTGATGAATGACATGTAGCCGAGCAGGAACACGGCCGTCGCGGTGTCCCGGATGATCGTCACCACCGCGGTCGTTCCGGCCTCCGCCACCTGCTCCACGTTATAGGTGAGCCGGGACAGAAGCATGCCGGAGGACGCCTCGTCGTAGTAACGCCGGGGCAGCATGAGCAGTCGGTCGAAGACCTGCGCGCGCAGCGTGGCGATGATATTGCGGCTGACCCAGCCACTGCCGTAGCTGGAGGCAAAGGATGCGATGCCGCGCACGAGGAAGATACCGATGATGCCGAGCGGAATGAGGCGGATGACCGCGAGGTCCCGGTTGACGAATCCGGAATCCAGCATCGGCTTGATGATCCAGGCGAACACGGTCTCCGTACCGCCCTGCACGATCATGCCGATGACGGACAGGCTGGCGACGAGCCAGTGGGGCCGGAGGTAGCTCAGGAGCCGGCGGTAGACCCTCGCGCCCTCGCCGTCGGCGATGCGGGTCATTTCGGCTAGGGCTCCTTGCGGGGTACGGTCGCGATGCCGACGTGCACCAGGCCGGCCCGTTGCGCGGCGTCCATGGCGGTCACCACCAGCTGGTGCTGCGTGCGCCCGTCCGCACGGATCACGACCTCGGTGTGGTCTGCCGACCGTTTGCCGAGCGCATCCGCCAGCGCCCGCTGAACCGTTCCCACCTTGTCGTTGACCAGTGTCTTGCCGTTGACGAAGAAGCTGCCCTTCGCGTTGATGGTGAGCTCAATGGGCTCGCTCTGCTCCGGCGTCGGCTTCTGGCTGGCCTTGGGCAGCGACACCTGGAGGTTCGCCTGCTTGAGGAACGTCGTGCTCACCATGAAAAAGATGAGCATGAGAAAGACGACGTCGATGAGCGGGGTCAGGTTGACCTCCGGGTCCTCCCGGCGCCTGGGGCTCAGGTTCATCCCGCCGAACCTCCTCCGATGCGGTCGCGCTGGCCGTGTATCACCTCAACCAGCTTGAGCGCCTCCTGCTCCATGTCCACGACAAGCGAGTCCACCTTACCGCGGAAGTACCGGTAGGCCATCAGCGACGGAATGGCAACCACCAGACCGGCCGCCGTCGTGAGCAGCGCCTGGGAGATCCCGCCGGCCAGCGCCCCGGCATTGCCCAGGCCCTCGGCGGTGATCGTGCCGAAGACGTGAATCATGCCGATAACGGTGCCAAGCAGGCCCAGCAGGGGGCTGATGGAGGCAATGGTGCCCAGCGTGTTCAGGTAGCGCTCAAGGGCATGGGCCTCGTGGCGGCCCGTGTCCTCGATGCTCTCCATCATGATCTCCCGGTCATGGTGCATATTCACCAGGCCGGCGGCGATCACCCGCCCCAGCGGGGAACTCGCCCGCAGCTCACGGAGCTGCGCGGAATCCATGACGTTGTTCTTCACCTTGTGCCACACTTGGGCGACGAGATGCTTGGGAATAACGCGGCGACGCTGCAGCGCCCACAGCCGCTCGCCGATGAGTGCCAGCGCCACGATGGAGCAGGCGATGATCGGCACCATCAGCCACCCGCCCGATTTGATCAGTTCCCACACGAGTCTCAGTTCCTTAGACGACAATCCGGTTCGACTGGGTGCGACGAATCATACTGGAACTCGCCGCCTGCCCGAAATCCGCGGTAGGCAGCGGCCACCTGATCGTTGTAGAGGTGGCCGTGCTCGGTGCGCCATGCATGGATGGATGATACGCCGTTCGCCGACGCCCGGACTGTGACCGCACCCACGATAGCAGTGTTCAGCACACGCGCACCGGCGCACTTATAGCGCCGCACCACCTCGGCCGCGGGCAGGCCGTAGCGATTGTGATAGCCCGCCGAAATCAGCGCGATGCGGGGATGCGCCCGCGCCACGAATCCGGGACTGGACGAGGTCCGGCTACCGTGATGCGGCACCTGCAGGATATCGACCGGTCCTTCAAGCCGACTCGCCACCGCGCGCTCCTGCCCTTTCTGAATATCGCCGGTCAGCAACACCCGAATCCCATCGCCTGCCACCAACAGGACGCAGGAGCTGGCGTTGCCCGACAGACGCCGCCCCGCGGGCGGCCAGAGCACGCGGAAGCGCACCCCGTCCCAGCGCCAGTGCTGTCCCTCGCGGCAGCGACGGGCGTCGGCGAACCCCGGCAGCGGCTCCCCGCTCCAGATCGGCCCATGTGCGAATGTCGCGTCGATCACCCGGGTACCGCCGCTGTGGTCGATGTCCTTGTGACTCACGACGAGGCGGTCGATACGCGTCACAGCGTGCTGTTGCAGATAGGGCACCATGGTGAACCGCGCCGCCGCCGCACCGCTTCGCCAGGCGGGACCGGTGTCGTAGACGAGCGTGTGCCGCCGGGTACGGACAACCACGGCGTTGCCCTGGCCAACATCCAACGCCGTGACGCGCAGTCCGTCCGGCACCCGGTCGCCGCTCAATGCCGGTACCAGGGACAGCAGCAGCATCGCTACCGCCGAAGACGCCAGCGGGCGCAGCGCGAGCGCCGCGACGGCCGCAGCCACGGCCAGCGCCGTCCAGCCGGACGCCGCCTGCCCCGGAATGCCCGGAACGACCGCGACCAGAGCCTGCAGGCAGTGCACGAGGTAATCGAGTGCACCCGCCAGCCACTCGAGCAGCGTGAATCCCACGCCGACGCCCGCCATTCCCAGGCAGGTGCCGATCAGCGCCGCCGGCACCACCAGCAGCGAGAACAGCGGGATCGCGAGCAGGTTCACCGGAAACGACAGCAGCGACACGTTCCCGAACAGCAAAAGCGTGAGCGGCGCCAGCCCCAGCGTCAGGGTCGCCTGCAAACGCAGCATCCTGGTTAGCGCGCCGGTGCCCGGCGGCGTCCGTTCGACGGCATGCAGCACGAGTGCGACCGCCGCGAAGGAGAGCCAGAATCCGCTGCCGAGCATGGACGAAGGCGCCGCAATCACGACCGCGCACGCGGCAAGCAGCAGGACGCGCAACGGCGCCGCCGGACGACGGAGCAGATGCAGGCCCGTGACCAGCGCCAGCATGACGAGCGCTCTCGTCGTCGGCAGGGAGAAGCCCGCGAGCGCCGCATACGCCGTGACGGCGGCCAGTCCGGCAACGGCGGCGACCGAGCGGGCCGGAAATCGCTCGGTCAAGGGCCGGCAACGCACCGCCGCGAACGCGGTCAGCAGCCATACCAGCCCCGCGACGAGACCGACGTGCAGTCCGGAGATTGCCACCAGATGCGCCGTCCCGCTGGCACGCAGCACGGACCACAGGGAGTCGCTCACGGCCCGGCGGTCGCCGACCACCAGGGCTCGGACGATGGCCGCGCCGTCGTCGTTGCCGAGACGGCCGCGCAGGGCGCGCGCGATGTGGGCTCGCACGGCGTCCACGCCCGCCTCCCGACCAAGCCGCCGCGCCGTTGACGTGCCGTGCACGTAACCCGTGGCGTCGATGCCGCGCGCCGCCAGGTAGCGCTCGTAGTCGAACCGCACCGGATTCGCGAATCCCCGCGGGCGCTTCAGGCGAACCGGCAGCGCCCAGCGCTCGCCCGGACGCACGGCCGGACGGTCCGGCGAGTACCATGACAGGCGGACCAGCCGTGGAAGCGGTGTCCCGCGCGGGTATGGCCGCAGTGACTCGGGCTCGACTAGAAAGCGCTCCCGCCCGCTGTCGCGCTCCGGGAGGCCGACTACCCGGCCCACCAGACGCATGTCCCGACCTTCGGCTGCCGCCGGCGGTCGGTGGGCATTCGCACTCAGAAGGAAGATGACTCCGAAGGCGACGCCCACTCCGAACCAACCGACGGAAGCGATCCGGAATCGCCGCGGCAGCACCAGCAGGAGGCTTGTCGCTACAAGCCACGGCAGAGAGTCGAGCCAGGGCCTTGTAATCTCGTGGCTGATCGCCACGCCAAGAAGAAATGCCACCATCCCTGTGGCCCCTGTAGCCATGCCGCTCGGCGTGCCGGGTTCGTTGGACGTTCCGTCCAGCCACCGGGACACCGCGGCCCGTTACGTGGATAATCCGACCCGGGGGTTACGGACCGAGGGGAGTCGATGCCGCGCCAGTTTCTAAAGAGACACCTGCCGAATGCCCACGCCATCCGCGGGCGCCGCGAGCTACGCCTGCTGGGGCGACTTCTGGAGGACCCCTTCCTTCTTCACCTCAATCGGCGCTCCGTCGCCGGCGGCGTCGCGGTCGGACTGTTCGTGGCCTTCGTGCCCCTGCCGATCCAGATGCCGATGGCGGCCGCGTTCGCCGTGCTCTTTCGGGTCAACCTCATCCTCTCGGTGGCACTGGTCTGGGTCAGTAACCCGGTGACCATCCCGCCGCTGTTCTACTTCACGTATCTGGTGGGCACCTGGGTGCTTGGCACGCCCGTGCTCGCCACCGGGTTCCGCCCGTCTCTCGCCTGGTTCTGGCACCAGCTCGAGGCGATCTGGCAGCCCTTGTTCCTCGGGTCATTCATCGTCGGCGTGGTCACCGCCCTCGCCGGGTATGGCGCCGTGCACCTGATCTGGCGGCTACACATCCTCTGGCACCTGAAACGGCGGCGCGAGCGCCGCGTCAGACGGCAGCACGATCGCAGCCGGGCCTGACCGGCCGTCCGTTCAGGTCAGTCCCCCGTCGTCGAGTGTCAGCGTTCGGTCCATCCGCGCGGCCAGCTCGGCGTCGTGGGTCACCATGACCACCGCCGTCCCGTCCCGCCGGTTCAGCTCCTGGAACAGTCCGAAGACCCGTTCCGCGGTCGTACGGTCGAGGTTTCCCGTGGGCTCGTCGGCGAGTATGCATCTGGGCCGCGTCACCACCGCCCGCGCGATGGCGACCCGCTGGCGCTCGCCGCCGGAGAGCTCGCCGGGCTTGTGCTCGAGCCTGTCACCCAATCCCACCTGCTCCAGTGTATCCGCGGCGTTCCGGCGCGCCTCGCCGGTGCCGCGTCCGGCGATCAGCAGCGGCATGGCGACGTTCTCCAGCGCCGTGAACTCCGGGAGCAGATGATGGAACTGGTAGATGAAGCCGAGCGCCCGGTTGCGCAGCCGACCGCGCGCAACCTCGCCGAGCTCGCTCATCGTCTCCCCGGCTACACGCACAGTGCCCTGATCGGGTGCCTCCAGCCCGCCCATCACATGCAGCAGCGTGCTCTTGCCGGCCCCGGACCGGCCGACGACCGCGACCTGCTCCCCCGCCGCCACCGCCAGATCGATGCCGTGGAGCACCGATACCTGGAGCGCTCCCTCGCGGAACTCCTTGGTGACCGACCGGCACTCCACCACTACGTCCGGATCACTCATAGCGCAACGCCTCCGCCGGGGCCGTGCGCGCCGCGCGCCAGGCCGGATAAAGCGTCGCGAACAGCGAGAGAACCAGAGAAGCAATGACGATATGCACGACATCCAGAGTCTCAAGACGTGATGGTAACTCGCTGATCATGTAGACATCGGGTGACAGGAAGTGAATATTGAACAGGCTTTCTATGGCCGGCACGATCGTCTCGACGTTGAGCGCCGTCACCACGCCGACGACGCCGCCGATAAGCGTGCCTATGGCCCCGATGAAGGCACCCTGAATGATGAACACGCCCATGATGGTCCCCGGGGTGGCGCCCAGAGTGCGCAGTATCGCGATGTCCGCCTGCTTGTCGGTGACCACCATGACCAGTGTCGAGACGATGTTGAACGCCGCGACACCGACGATCAGCATCAGGATCACGAACATCACCGTCTTCTCGGTCTTCACGGCCTTGAAGAAGTTGCGGTTGTGCATGGTCCAGTCGGTTACCTGGTAGATGCCGGGCAGCGAGTTGGCGGCCGCCCTCGCCAGCCGCGGCGCGGCGTCCATGTCGTCGAATTCCAGCCGTACACCGCTGACCCCGTTACCGGTTCGGAATATCTTCTGGGCGTCCTGCAGGTCTATCAGTGCGAGAGTGCGGTCGTACTGGGACATGTCCACCGAGAACAGGCCCACGACGCTGAAGCGACGCACGCGTGGCAGCACGCCCGCGACGGACACACGGGCTTCCGGCGTCACCATGGTCACGGTATCCCCGACCCCGACACCCAGCTGGGCGGCCAGCCCGCTGCCGAGCACGATACCGTAGCTGCCGGGCTTGAGCCGGTCGATGCTGCCGGCCACGATATGCTTGGTGACCTTCGAGACATGCGATTCCAGCGAGGGATCGATCCCGCGAATCAGGGCGCCGTTGACCTGGTGCCCCCGAGTCAGCATCACCTCGCCGTGCACGAACGGGGCGGCGCCCACGACGTGTGGACGCTTCTCCAGCTTGCCGACGACGTCTCGCCAGTCCTTCATCGGGCCGTCATAGCTCGTGACCGTGGCATGCGCGACCATGCCGAGGATGCGGGCGCGGAGCTCGTGCTCGAAGCCGTTCATCACCGACATGACCGTGATCAGGGCCCAGACACCGATCGCCACGCCGAGCATCGACGAGAGGGAGATGAACGACACGAAGTGATTGCGTCGCTTTGCCCGCGTATAGCGCAGCCCGATAAAAAGCTGCAGCGGTCTGAACATAAGTTCGATTCCTCGCGTTAAACGTGAAGCCGGGCTATGGACATACCACGGGCACTGTCCGGTCTACATGGATCCCCCACTCCGTCACCGTCGCGCCCACGCCGAAGACCTCCACACCGGCGGCGATTCCGGCGCGCAGGGCGCGTCCGTATGCAGGGTCGATCTCGTCCGCCGGCCGGATCTCAGTGACATCGGCACGCTGGGCGCAGAATACCAGCGCGGCCCGCAGACCACGGCGCTTGAGCGCCATGAGGACCTCGATGTGGCGACGGCCGCGCTCGCTGACGGCGTCCGGGAAAAGTGCGATACCGCCTGCGCCGACGGCGGCGGTCACGTTCTTGACCTCCAGGAAACAGTCCGCAGCCTCCGGGTGTCCGCTCAGGTGGAAGTCAGCTCGCATCGGTGCGTCCGGAACCGTCACCTCCCGCCTCACCACGCCATAGCCCTGAAGTGACGGGAGCACTCCGTCCGCCACCGCCTCCGCGACGAGCGCATTGGTACGCCCGGTGTGTATCCCCACCAGCGCGCCGGAGCCCACCTCCACCACCTCCCAGGTGTGCGCATACTTGCGCCGGGGATTGTTCGAGCGGCTCAGCCACACACGAGATCCCGGTTTCGAGCAACCCATCATGGAACCGGTATTCGGGCAGTGGCACGTTATGCGCTCGTCGCCGTCGAGGCGGACGTCGGCCAGGAAGCGTTTGTAGCGGCGCTCCAGCCACCCGGACAGGAGCGCATCGTCGAACCTCATCGGCCTGCCTCCGCGGCGATCGATTCAGGGGAGGTGACCCGTGTGTGTCTCGATGGAACGCACCCCGACGACCCGGGTATAGTGACGACAAAAATGAGGAGTGGTTCCCTATGCAACGACTCGTACTGGCATGCGCCCTCTCCGCGGTTCTCATGGGCACGGCGTCCGCGGATCAGCTCCTGATCGACAAGGTGCACCAGGAGCAGCAGACCGCCAGCCAGCGTCCGAAACGCGGCGAGACGATGAAGACGGTACGCGCCCGCCAGGGACAGCCCCGGCACATCGATCCGGCCGTTGGCGACCCGCCCATAACGCGCTGGGAGTACCCCGCATTTACGGTGTACTTCGAGAAGAACCGGGTCATTCACACCGTTATGCGACAGTAGGCCGGGCGCGTCGGTGAGGCGCCTGCCTGAACGCCCGGGCGCGACGCGCCAGCGGCGCCGGGCGATGGCGTGTGGCATTCCAGTCAGGAGGTCAATCCTTCTGCGAAGCTCCGCGCGCAATCGCTGAGCGCGGCGAGATCATAGCCTCCCTCGACCACGACCAGCGTCGGCAGTTCGAGGGCGGCGATACGCTCGCCAATACGCCGGTAATGCCCGATTTCCAGCCCGACCGAGGCGTCCTGAATACCGTCGGTGGCCACGGTATCGAAGCCGAGCGAGACCACCACAACGTCAGCACCCGTCTCGCGGACTCGATCCACGAGCTCGCCCAGCACCGCCAGATAGCCGTCACCCTTCACGCCGGCCGGCAGGGACCGAAGGTGCACATGCGGTCCCTGCGGATAGCTTACCGCATCGAGGTAGGGGTAGTT
>Ga0102944_1002371_pt1 | contig 11138 bp, 9 predicted proteins | sample SalPonD_shore_MG_FD_78172 | JGI IMG/M metagenome (GOLD analysis project Ga0102944, IMG submission 78172) | Salt pond soil microbial communities from South San Francisco under conditions of wetland restoration - Salt Pond MetaG... | ecosystem: Environmental > Aquatic > Marine > Intertidal zone >... | reverse complement strand
GTTTCAAAATCCAGATCCACCGTTTTTAAAACAGCCCGTAATTGCTTAAAAACAAAAATATCACGGGGCTCTCCGAGAAAGCGTATCGCTCCCTCTTCGATCGTCTGATCTTTATTAGGGATGACCAGATCACGATCGACATCATAAGTGTAGCCCAAACCATCGCATTTGGGACAGGCACCGTAAGGAGAATTAAAAGAAAAGATATTCGGAGCAGGGTCTTCGTACGCCAAGCCGCTTTCGGGATCAAACAAATTCTGTGAGTAGAGATGATCATCAAATCCGCCCTCCTCTTTGGGAACAGATAAGATCACATTCCCCTCTGCCATCTCCAGCGCTAAACGCACGCTTTCGGCAATCCGTTTTTCGCTTTTCTCATTTACTATAAAACGATCGACCACCACTTCGATATTATGTGTTTTGTAGCGATCGACTTTCATATCCTCTTCGAGATCCATCAATTCGCCATCTACACGAACTTGCACAAACCCTTGCTTCATGGTCTGTTCAAACAATTCTCGATAATGTCCCTTGCGTCCGCGAACAACAGGGGCCAGGCAATAGGCTTTGGTACCTTCGGCCATATCCATGATAGCCGCAACCACCTGATCGGCGGTCTGTTTTTCCATCTTATTACCGGTTTTCCAGGAATATGGGATCCCAATACGAGCGTAGAGCAGGCGCAAAAAATCGTAAATTTCAGTTACGGTACCTACTGTTGAGCGCGGATTCCGATTCGTTGTTTTCTGATCGATTGAGATCACCGGGGATAATCCGTCAATAAAATCGATGTCCGGCCGCTCCATCATCCCTAAAAACTGCCGGGCATAGGCCGAAAGCGATTCTAAAAACCGTCGCTGACCTTCGGCATAAATGGTATCGAATGCTAATGAGGATTTACCTGAGCCCGATATTCCCGTTAGCACAACTAATTGTTCTCGGGGTATATCAACATCCAGATTTTTGAGATTGTGTTCGCGTGCGCCGCGTATAACTATGTTTTCTCGCAAAGGTGGTACTAAATTTTAGTTCGATTAAACTTTTAAAGATATGGATAAATCGTATCTTTTGTAGCCTTAATTCTTATGGAATAATACTACAGCAAACACAGGTAATAACTAAAATATTAGTGGTTTAATTCGATCCACATGGAGCAACGTTCAATCGACTTGGTAGAACTTTTTAAATTCTGTTATCACCAGTATAAGAAATACGCATCTTTTGTGATTGGTGCGATGGTTACCCTGTACGTTTTGGCATTTGTTCCACAGGTCTATTTCTTTTTACGGGCTCCTAAAACCCCCACCCAAAAAACTGATATCATCAGTGTAATATTAACTGTGGTTCAACTTTTTTTAACGTTGGGATTTACCAAGATCATGTTTCTTTTAGTTCAGGATGCTTATGTGGAGGTTGCAGATATGTTTAACAATTTCCGAACCTTTCTAAGCTTTTTTGTAGCTAGCATCCTCTACAACATTGCCGTACTATTGGGACTTTTCCTATTAATAGCGCCGGGTATATTTATTGCCATTCGGTTTCAATTCTACCCTTATTTTATCATTGAGCAGGGAGACCATTCTTTCGCCGCCCTACAAAAAAGTTATTATTTGTCACAAGACCTTACGCTGGAACTCTTATTGTTTGGAATTGCAATAGTTGTTCTCAATATCGTTGGTGTATTACTTATTGGAATCGGTATCATATTTACATATCCACTTACAACAATGGCTACTGCCGTCGTTTATAAAGGTCTAACCGAGGAAGCGAATATCATTCCAACTGACGCATTTCGCGTCTAATTGTAGGAACTTCCCCTGCATATTTTTGTATAATATTTTTATAATATTTTTTGTGATAAGTTGATAAATAAATCAGCACATTTTTACTATGCGTCACACTATTAAAGGCATTCTGATTGCTGGATTTTGCCTTATCCTCTATTCATGTAAAACAAGTGAGCCTACTTCAACAAAAGGAAATTATCTTTATCCTTTTGTTGAAAATAATGAGGTCGGATTTTTAAATACCAATCTGGATAAACAGATTGCTGCGAAATTTCGATTTCTTAACAGTCCTATCTGGCCTTATCATTTTTCAGAGGGATTAGCGGCAGTCAATTTCTTTGGCCGTATTGGTTACATAAATCGCAGCGGTAAAATCAAGATTGATCCCCAATTTGATTATGCCGAGTCTTTTCATGAGGGATTGGCTTTGGTTCGCCAAAACGGTATGTATGGATACATCAAAAAATCAGGCGATTACAAAATAAAACCTCAATATAATCGGGCATCTTCTTTTAAAAACGGAATGGCAGCGGTACAGCGCCATGCGAATCAAAACTGGGGATATATTAATCCGAACGGTGAATTCGCAATCTCCCCTCAATATAGTGCCGCCAAAAACTTTAATGACGGGTTGGCTCTCGTTCAGACATCCGCACACAACGAATGGGGCTATATTGGCCAATCCGGTAAATTCGTTATCAAACCGCAGTACCCAAAGGCAAAATCCTTTTCCGAAGGACTTGCACCTGTTCAGTTGGGATTTAAGCAATGGGGCTACATCAACCGAAATGGTGCCACGGTTATCCCCTCGACTTATCTGGTTGCAGAGCCCTTTTCGGAAGGCAAGGCAGTTGTAGCTATGCCCGAAGATAACTCCGATCTCGAACACAAGAAGTATGGCTTCATTAACAAACAGGGTCAATTTATCATCAAACCAAAATACGACAAAGCATTTGATTTCCACAGTGGCTTGGCTCGTATTAAAGTTGACGGTAAGTATGGTTTTGTAAATGCTAATGGAAATATTGTAGCAGATCCTATCTATGACAAAGCCTGGGACTTTCACGGTGATTTTGCAATGGTGCAGCTTGGAAGAAAATTTGGATACATTAACAAACAGGGCATATTTGTAGTAGAACCGGTTAGCTAATTTTTGGAAAACACCCCGTCTAAAAACAAACTGTTAAAAAATGGGCCAAATATTGCTCCTGTGCGTTTAATTCGGTAATCTTAGGGCTTATTGAATAATCGAAGTAATTATCCAACAATGTTTTCTGAACAAGCTGTAGCCCCTGAAGTTGCAAATCCCAAAGACTGGTCACCTGTATCCTGGAAAAATTTTCCTGTTAAACAGCTACCTACATATCCTAACAAAGCAGATTTGGAACGGGCCTTTGAAGAGCTACAAAGCTCTCCCCCCCTAATCACCTCCTGGGAAGTTGAAGCACTCAAACAGAAGCTTGCTGATGTAGCAGCCGGTAACGGATTTCTTTTACAAGGCGGTGATTGTGCTGAAAGTTTTGCCGACTGTAAATCTCCAAAAATCGTCAATCTGTTGAAGGTTTTACTTCAGATGAGCTTTATACTCATTCACGAGATGGAAACGTCTGTAGTGCGTGTAGGCCGTATTGCAGGGCAATATGCCAAACCACGCTCACGGGATTATGAAATTGTCGGTGGAGAAAAAATTCCCAATTATCGTGGTGATTTAATAAATAGTATCAAGCCTGAACGTGAAGCTCGTATACCGGATCCGCAACGATTGATCCTCGGTTATCACAAGGCAGCCATGACAATCAATTTTTTGCGGGCACTTTCGGATGAAGGCTTTGCCGACTTGCATCACCCGGAGTACTGGGAACTGGAATTCATGAAAGAAAATGAATACTACAAAGAATACGAAGCGATGGTGAATTCCATACAGAAAGCGGTCAATTTTATGGAGACGATCACTCCTAATGAATTCAATACGCTGCAAAAAATTAATGTATATACCTCGCACGAAGGATTGAATCTCTATTACGATTCCGCACAAACCCAGCGCGTTCCCCGTCGCGAAGGATGGTATAATTTAAGTGCTCACCTGGTTTGGCTGGGGAACCGAACCCGTGATCTGGGCGGAGCCCATGTGGAATACCTGCGCGGTATCCGTAATCCGATCGGCATTAAAGTGGGCCCCAATTACGATATTGATCATCTGCTTAAACTTATTGAAAGGCTGAATCCTATCCATGAACAAGGAAAGATTGTGCTCATTACTCGCTTTGGGAAAAATGAGGTAGAAAAGGGGCTTCCGGACCTGATCCGAAGAGTCAAGAAAGAAGGGATGCCGGTGGTATGGAGTTGCGATCCTATGCATGGCAATACGTTTGCCACGGATGATGACATCAAAACGCGCAACTTTGATGATATTATTACAGAGATCCGTAAAACCTTTGCCATCCATCGCGACCAAGGCAGTTATCTAGGCGGTGTGCATCTTGAACTCACCGGCGATAATGTTACCGAATGCGTAGGAGGTGCCGAGGGACTCGGAGAAGGACAGCTACATGAGAATTATGAGACCTATTGTGATCCGCGCCTCAATTATCAACAAAGCCTGCAAATGGCATTTCTCATCGCCAAAGAATGGAATGAGAGCTATAAGCAGTAATACAGTTCGCAATGGCAGTTTGTATAATGAACCTACTCTAAGGTTTCACGATAAACTGCGAACTGTACACTGATCACTGCACCTGTCACAAATACAGAGGTTCTGACGCTTTGGCCAACCGACGAATGACAATTTTTTGACTCTTTTTTCAAACCTGAAAAAAAATCAGTTCCATATTGGCTGAATGTCAGGATTTTACCTCAAAACACCCACTGGCATAAGTGTTGCTCACATTAAAGTGAGTTTAGTTAACGAAACAAGTTCAAACAAATAACTACGAGGTACTAATTATGACACTTATGCGATATAGTCGACCAAACTCGGACGTGATGTCAAAACGATTTTCTGATATTATGGATGAATTTTTTAATGATGCCGTAGCTGCCCGACGTGATAGCTTTGTGCCCAGCATCGATATCTCTGAAACGGACAATCAGTTTCTCATATCTGCAGAACTACCGGGTATGAAAAAAGAAGATATTAATATCAATCTGGAAAATGGACGGTTATCCATTAGTGGTGAGCGAAACTTCGAAAATGAAGAAAAAGGAAAAACTTATCACCGGGTAGAGACCAAATACGGTTCTTTCAATCGTTCTTTCCAACTTCCCGACAATGTTGATGAAAGCAGTATCAATGCCAAATATGAAGATGGGTTATTGAACATTTCCATTGATAAGAACGAAGAAAAAGTGAAGAAACAAATCGAGATTAAGTAATATATAATTTACTGATAGATCCAGCGGGAGTTGTTCTAAAAAGCAGCTCCCGTTTTTTTTTATTCAATCATTTACTTTACAGTACAATAATTTTCACTTCCGAATTGTTTTAAGTACTGTCAGAATTTTAAAAATAATTAATTTTTACTTAAACGGAGTTAATCATGAAACGTATTCGATCAACTCATATATTATGGGCTGTAGCGGCGGTATTACTCATTGGCTTTTATACTATCGATGTTAAATCGAACGAAGCCTCGGTAATTCCGTTGCCAAACTTTTCTTCTACGGCTAAAGCAACAAAAGCCAAAACTTCAGAAAAAGATAAAAACCCGAAAGTCAACGCGGCGAAAGAGGATCCTCCTTCTGCAATCCAAACGCTTAATAATGCGTTTGTAAATATCGCTAAACAAGCTAAACCGGCTGTCGTAACGGTTACTGTTACCCAAACGGTAGAAGCACGACAAAATCCTCTTGCTCAATTTTTCGGAGAACCCCAACACTCTCAGGAATATAAAAGGAAAGGGTTGGGATCAGGCGTTATCGTCTCTAAAGATGGATATATCATAACCAATAACCACGTTGTCGAAGACGCCGATCAGGTGAAGGTACAATTGTATAACGATGAGCAATATGATGCTAAAGTTATAGGCACCGACCCTCAGACAGACATTGCCGTCATTAAAATTGATGCGAAAAATATTACAGATGACAATGTTATTAAACTGGGAAGTAGCAATAACCTTCGCGTAGGTGAACTTGTAATGGCCATCGGCAGCCCACTTCAAAAGCACCTCGCCCAAACAGTAACGATGGGTATAGTTTCAGCAAAGGGACGCGATATTGGTCTTCTTAGTAAGCAAGGCGGCTACGAAAATTACATTCAAACCGATGCCGCCATCAATCCCGGGAATTCCGGCGGTGCCCTTGTAAATATGGATGGCGAACTCGTTGGTATTAATGCCGCTATCGCTTCGCAATCCGGCGGTAATGAAGGAATCGGATTTGCAGTGCCCGTGGATATAGCCAAACATATAATGAAATCCATCATCAAGAACGGTCGTGTCATTCGCGCTTACCTTGGTATTACAGGTAGCCGTGTTGACAATACTATGGCCCAAGCTCTGGGGCTCAACGTTGCACATGGTGTTATAGTGGGTGGTGTTAAAGACGGTACTCCCGCTGATAAAGCCGGCCTGAAAGAAGGCGATGTCATTCTGACGATGAACGGCCAGCCTGTTCAGGATTTTGAATCATTCCGTACCCAGATAGCAACCTCTTCTCCGGGCACAAAAATTAAGCTCGGCATTAACCGCAACGGGGAGCAAAAAACAGTGACTGTAACTCTTACCGAGCTTCCCAAGAATTTAGCGATGAATCAAAATCAACCGCAACAGCAACAACAAATGGGTAAGGATCTTGGATTTAAAGTCCATAATCTTACTCCGGACATCGCTAAGCAGCTGCAGGTTGACTCTGACGTCAACGGTGTTGTCGTTACTGATATCTCTCGTGGCAGTGATGCTTTCCATCAAGGATTGCGAAAAGGTATGGTTATCACAGCGATCAATCACAAGCCTATAAAAGATGTTTCAGACTTTAATTCAGCAATGAGCGATGTGGCCAAAAGCAAAAATCCCGTTGCCCTTTTGCGGGTAAACGCCCAAGGCGCTTATACTTACATTGCCTTCAAACTGGATTAATAACTGAAAAAATAAGGTAGATTCAGCCCTCCGGGTTTCCGGAGGGCTTTTTTTATGACAAGCTGGCGAAGTATTGACCAATACTTTGACAAATCGTTAGCTTTTACGCTATGGCACTTTATTTGCTTTACTCTTAATATGAAGAACGATAGTTAGCGTAACGGCTAAAAGAAATTATGGAATACAAAAATTATTACGATATACTGGGCGTCAGCAAGAATGCTTCTCAGGACGAACTAAAAAAGGCATACCGTAAAAAAGCGGCTAAATACCATCCTGATAAGAATCCCGACGATCCTTCAGCTGAGGAAAAATTTAAAGAAGTAGGAGAAGCTTATGAAGTGTTGAAAGACCCCGAAAAACGTGAGTTATATAATAAAGTAGGTAAAGACTGGAAACAGTATCAACGGGCCGGCGGCAGTGCCCAGGATTTTAACTGGTCGGATTATGCCCGCCAGGGACAAGGACGCGGGTTCGGCGGCCGACAAAACTTTGAACAAGGTTTTGATATTAATGATCTATTCGGGGGTGCGCGTGGTGGCCGCGGTGGCGGATTCTCCAGCTTCTTTGAAACGATCTTTGGAGGCGGTGCTCCATTTGGGCAGGCCCAGGGACAACAGACCCGGACTTATCGAACAAATACCGGCCAGCGCCAAAATCATACGAAGCAACATATTAAAGCCGATGTCACCATTTCGTTGCAAGAAGCTTATGAAGGTACATCCCGCACCATACGCGTTGGTGACGAAAAGATGAAAGTAAAGATCCCGGCCGGTATTGAGGATGGACAGCGTCTGAAACTAAAAGGCAAAGGCAGTACCAAAACCCGTGGCGGAGCACGCGGCGACCTTTATTTAAGAGTCCGCATCAATATGCCCGAGGGCTATGAACGTAAAGGCACCAATATTTACTATGATCAACCAGTTGACCTCTATACCGCCGTTTTGGGCGGCGAAACAGTCGTCAGAACCCTAAAGGGCAAGGCCAAGTTAAATATTCCTGCCGGAACCTCGGGAGGCAAGCTATTTCGTCTGGCGGGTATGGGCATGCCGCAGTTCCGAAATCCATCAAAAAAAGGAGATTTCTTTGTTCGTATACAGGTAAAGGTGCCCGAAAAGCTCTCCCAGGAAGAGAAAGAGCTTTTCAAAAAGCTGGCTAACAAATAATATTAAAACAGTTCCGCCTTTTCCTTTCCCAATCCGACTGCTTTCAAAACTTCGGAAGGGAAATACAGTCCTACAGAACCTTTTACCCCGGTTAATAAAGTTTCCGGTCGAAATAATAACGCAGTCCTGCTGTATATGACAAGGCTGAACCCCGTAAATCAAATCTATTATTACTTGATGAATCTCCCCTGTAGTTTAAGCTATATAATATCCCTCCGGTAAGTGCCATTCTATTTTCGATAAAATAGATCAAATTTGTGCCGAGACTGGTATAATTTATCCAAGAGATATGATCTCGGATAGAAAGGCTACTGGATTTATTAGCATGATAATTATCTATCAATCGGGTTTTCAAGATATACCGATCAGCTACATTCCATAGCCATTCAAAACTTCCCGTGAAATCTGTTTGCCACTTGGTAAAATCGGAAGTTATGGGGTACATACGCTGCCCCTCTACCGAAAAAGAAAACTGATGTCGCAATGAAATATTCTTGAACCAGCGCCCTTTAACAAAAAAACCAGGTTGTTTTGAAATGCTTGAATTACGATCCAACTGGCTGGAAACAGAATATTCCGTACGACTCATAATATTGGTATAGTTAAAAATCCCTCCTGCGGCGATGTCCCAACCTTCAAAACGGGAACCCAAGTTCTCATCCAACACATCCGTCAAGTAAAAAAGATCGAATGTATTTAACGCACTAATTTTATCACCCACGGCCTTATCCATATCCCGCCAAAAATACTTTTCGGGACGATCGTAGCGATGTTGATATCCCTGGTAGCGCGTAAACTGGTCCGCAGCCGAACGTATTTCTTTGGGATCAAGATATCCAGAGCCGTTAATGGTTCTGTAGCGCTCATTCAAACGGACCGCCCTGATGACCGGCGTCACATTGCGCACTCGTCCAAATCCAAACCCAAGCTTGGAATGCGATTCAAAATGTCGGTTATATTTATACTTCTTCCCAACCGTATTTGGCTCCTCAGATGTAATATAGCGGTAATCAAAATCCAACTGCTCATTCAGTAATAAGAATATTTTTGAATGCAGATATTCTCTCCCGGTACCGTTTAGGTGAATGGTTGAACGAAAGGTATTATCCCTGTTATTGGGATTGCGGTTTTCATAGTCATAGATAAGGTTGGCACTGGAATTCAAAGAATAAATCCGTTTTTCCGACTCATGGTATAGATCATAAGCAGGAATTGCCAAAAAATTGAACCGCCTCCCCTGATTTCCGCTTTCTTTCAGCAATTGTATCTGTCCGTCCGAGTTAAAATCCAGGTAGAAATTCGAATACCCCCAGGACGGAAGCCGGTAATTCAGCAAATGTTGCAAATCTTGGGGATTGGAAAAAACCGACCGACTGCTGTGCCCAAAGATACCCGGCCGGGAATAATAATAAGCCAACGCAGATGATGATTTTTTTCATGTATCTGATAATTTATTCAAGGAGTTGGAGCATCCCTTTTGATTTAAGACTGTGAAATAACGACAACGGCCAGATTTCACAATCACATTTTCATGTTATACAAGCACTTGCGAAAAAAGTGCTTTATGTTGCAATGGGCTTTTGTTTGAAATTTCTAAAATTAACATAAAACGAAAGAACCAATGCCGCAAAAAACAGAATGGCTGTCCAGGCATCCACGGTAGAAGCTTTAAAATACAGCCCGGTAAGGGTCTGTATCAGAAATGAAATGTAAGAATTGGGTAAATGGGTATAGCCAAGTTTTTGCAGAACCAGCCAGTGCCAATGCGTGCAGGGACAATAACCGATCCCGTACCAAATCCCAAGCCCGAACCAACTGAAAGCGGTTAGCAGTAGCGTAGCCAAATTCCAACGACGGGTTTTTTTCCAAATCCAACCAAAAAGATTGAATAGGATAAAAACGGTATGCAAAACGAAAAACCCAATATTTAATAATTCATACATGATCGGTGTTATAAAATATTAAAAAGTGAAGGATTCATTTATTATTCTACGAAAAAGTACGGATATTCTTCCCGGATCAAACTTTATCATCAAATTAGCGATTTATGCTTCTCACAATTCTTACCTGTTTACTTTTTCTCATCCCCTCGGCCAATCATCATAACACCGAGCGCTGGGGTAAGACCGGCCACCGTGTGATCGGCGAAATCGCATCCCACTATCTGACGCCGAAAGCGAAAAAGGCGGTAAAACGTATTTTGGGTCCCACTTCGATGGCCATTGCCAGCACCTGGATGGATCGCATAAAATCAGATCCCAAATGGGATTATACGCATGACTGGCATTGGGTAACCATCCCGGACGGTGAAACGTATGCCAAGACAAAGAAAAATCCCAATGGTGATGTGATAAGTGCCCTTAGAAATATTATTTCTGACCTTAGAAATGGAGATCTTTCTTTGAAAGAACAGAGAATCAAACTTAAGATGCTGATTCACCTGGTGGGCGATATTCATCAACCGCTGCATGTGGGAAATGGGAAAGACATGGGCGGGAATAAGGTGGAAGTAGAATGGTTCTACAAGGATTCAAATCTCCACCGCGTATGGGATAGCGAAATGATCGACGATACCAAGCTAAGCTACACTGAATTGGCGGATGCCGTAAATCACCCTACCGAAAAGCAGATCAAAGAATGGCAAAATTCGACAGTTCTGGATTGGGCACGGGAATCAAAGAATTTGCGAGATCAGGTTTACGATATTCCCAAAGACCATGAACTCGGATATAAATATCAATATAAAAACCGGGATCTGCTTCACCGGCAACTGCTGAAAGCGGGCGTTCGCCTGGCGGGTGTTATCAATGATATTTATGGATAGCAGGGAATATAGAATAAAGAACAAGGAATTCTGAATGCAGAAGTACTTCATCATTCGACATTCCTTGTTGGACATTCATCATTCAAAAACTTCGTCCATCACTTGCTCGTGTATACTCATAGCATCTTCGCCCCACAGAACAAATCGGATTTTTTTTACTGATGAGAGTTCGGGCACCTGCTGTTTGATAGTCCGGAATGCCACCCTAGCAGCAGCTTTCATCGGGTAGCCGAAAGCCCCTGTGGAAATGGAGGGGAAAGCAATGCTGGAAATATCATTTTCCTCG
>Ga0102944_1002370_pt1 | contig 11138 bp, 7 predicted proteins | sample SalPonD_shore_MG_FD_78172 | JGI IMG/M metagenome (GOLD analysis project Ga0102944, IMG submission 78172) | Salt pond soil microbial communities from South San Francisco under conditions of wetland restoration - Salt Pond MetaG... | ecosystem: Environmental > Aquatic > Marine > Intertidal zone >... | reverse complement strand
TCTTTCGCCTGAGTGCTGCTCCACTCATCTTAGCGTTGGTCATACTCTTCACCTCTCACCTGGCCGGCCAATCGCAGGCCCATGTTAACGAACCATTTCTGCAGGAGGCCGTCCGGCAATACCGCCTGCCGCCAGATCACGACAGCGACCTCCGGCAGGTCCGGAGTAACCGGAACGGCAATATCATTGTGCACTCTTCCCATGGCCTGCTGCAGCCATACCAGGGACGGTTGGTTCCCTATCGCCATCACCGGCCGCTGACCGATATGAACATCCACGCGCTTGAAACCTGTCACTCCGAATTTGTCTACCTGACCGACAATGCCATACTCAGCAACGCCTGGGCCGGCAACTTCTACATCGATCACTCCTATCCCGAAGTGACCGCTTTTTCCATGGGCGATTCCATGGAGTGCCTGGTTGCTGCCCCCTCCGGTTTGGCGTATTTCATCAATGGCGAACAAGCGTGGTCGGTCCTAATGGAAAATCAGCGGATGCGCCGCACGATCTATGATAAGCGACACCGCCGGTTTCTGGTGCTTGCCAGTGATGGAGTGTACCAATTCAGTCCGGAGACCAAAGAATTTTCCATGATTTACCCCCAGGGAGATGGTACTGCGCTGGCGCTGACGGATTCCGGGACAACCCTCATCGTCGGAACACGCACGGGTTACCTGCAGCTGAATAACAAAAACCCATCACAGGCGACCCCATTGATCACCAACCTTCCCTGGCCGGAGATCACCTGTATACGAACCATTAATGGGGCTCTCTGGTTCGGAACCACCCGGGGAACCTTCACTTCGAACCCGGCTGGTGGATTTAAATATTACGCATCCCGGCGATGGCTTCCGGACGACCGGGTGGTGGACATCGCACCCGGTCCGGATAACAGCGTCCTCATCCTCACCGAAACCGGGCTGTCGCACCTCCGGTTCGAACGGATGACCCTGTCGGAAAAAGCCCGGCACTTCGAGCAGATCACCCGCCAGCATCACGTTCGCTACGGCTTCAACAGTAAATTGTCCCTGTCCGAACCGGGCAACCTCTCCACCGGCGTCCTGGAGGATCAGGATAACGACGGTCTGTGGACGTCCATGTATCTGGCGGCCGAACTGTTTCGGTATGCTGTGACCGAATCCGGGGAAGCATTGCAAAACTGTTACCAGGCGTTTGAAGCGCTGGAACGGCTGGAAACCATTACTCCCATGGATGGATTTCCCGCCAGAGCTCTCGAGCGGTCCGGCTATTTCGTCGCCGATCCGGACCGATGGCAGCCGGCGGGCGACCATCGCTGGGATTGGAAAGCCACTACCAGCAGCGACGAAATCGTGGGACATTTCTTCGCCGTTGGCCTGTTCGCTGAAATTGTCCCGGATACCGCGATGCAACAGCGGGCGGTGGATCTCCTGGACCGCATCATGGGTCACATCGTTCACAACGACTGGTATCTGATAGATTACGACGGAGAGCCCACCCGGTGGGGCCGGTGGCATCCGGAGTACGTGAATCAATTTCCCCGGGCCGTCGGTGACCGGAGATTGAACTCCATTGAAATCATCGCCTTTTTGCAGACAGCCTACCACTTCACCGGGAAGGAACTCTATAGAGCAAGCGCTTACCAGCTGATGGAGGAGTACGGCTATCTCGAGAATATCATGACTCCCATCACCGACATCGGCCGGGTGGAGGGGATCAATTTGTCGGACAGCTGGAACCACTCGGACGACGAACTGGCGTTCCTGAGCTACTGGAACCTGTATCGCTATGCGTTCACCGACAATCTCCGAGGTCAATATGCCGCAGCGATCAACGATCACTGGGAGATTGAACGCCCGGAGAAAAATCCGCTGTGGAGCTTCATCTATGGCGCCACCGGGGCGGAAGATTTTGGTCTGCAGGCAGCCGTCTGGTTCCTGCAGGAATTTCCCCTGGATATGATCGACTGGACGGTTCGGAACAGCCACCGGCAGGACATCACCCGACTGGAACCCAATTTTCGCAACCAGACCATCGCAGAGGTGCTGCCCCCGGACGAGCGGCCGCTCTCCAAGTTTAACGGGAATGCATTCCGGCTGGATGGCGGCAGCGATGGAGGGAGAGAATACAGCGGAGATATCTATCTGCTGCCCTACTGGATGGGACGATATCTGGAGTTTCTCGAGTAGGTGGACCGGCGACAGATTGCTGCGAGATATCGTGAACCCCCTGCCGGTATCCCGCAGGAATCCAAACTTTTAATTCGCATCTGATGATTATATTCCGAGAGTAATGTCAGCTAGCTTACTTTTTCGTTCCCTAGGGATGATGTTAGATTTAGACACCATGAATATTTGAATCCCCTAAAAAATACTTGACGGGATTGTAAAATTGATGACTTTTTTGGGATGAATTCATTTGTGAAAATCCCCAGATGAATCGGACCAAACTGTATTTATTCGATATTAATAGTGGTCCCATCAATGTGAAAAATGAACACATAATACTGGAGATTACCAGTGGAAAGGGCTGCTCTATAAATGCGGGGGCTGTTGTGAACGAGACAACCAGAGAACATTCCGGCTGGTGTCGGGGATGTTCTTCCGGGTAACCTCACCGGACCAAAACTGCAATATGTAGTAAAGTTTTGCAAATAATGACCGATATTACATCATAATACCACAGAGAATTCAGTATTCGGTCCGACCGGGTGCCTATCGAAACAGATTTGTAGTTTTTCATCGCGTGGAATTGACAACGGTCATGGAACCCTGTACGCAGGGTAAAGTTAACACTAAAACAACCTCGAAAAGAGGAGAACCTATAGATAGCCACCACCTTGGCAAACTCCATACAGAATCAGAGTTGCGAGTTTTAGCAGTTGCACGGTGTGTCCGTTCTCGCGGATATGACCGTGTCAGAGAATCAGCCTCTGACATCCAGGAGACAGGCATATGGAAATTGAGTCCCGAGAACCGGAATCATTCAAAGACTGCGCTGCTTGCGGTATGGAATGGCAGACCCGACAAGAGTTTCTTGAAGATCCCGAGATCACACTGGTTGGCTACCAGGCCCATTTTGAGGAACTAAGCGCCGGCTTATTCTTGTTCAATCACTGTTGTGGGAATACGCTTGCATTACTCATTGCCGACTTCGCCGATTTTCACTCCGGCTCGATCTTCACAGAAAAGAAACATAACTCTGACGAGTGTCCCGGCTACTGTCTGCATGAAGAAGATCTCCAGCCCTGCCCGATAAAATGTGAGTGCAGCTACATACGCGATATCATGCAGATGATTACCCGCTGGCCCAAAAGAGAACCACAAGAAGAGTAGGGAGTTTACAAATGCTGACAAGTTCTGACAAGAAAAAACTTTCGCGTCGTCATTGCTCGTGAGCACTTGTAAGCACTTGTGAGCACTTGTAAACGGTTATTTCAGCTGACTTCAAAATGGTAGACATACCAGGGACCGGTGTGGCCGTCGTATATCAGGCCTTCCCGTTGCGGGCGACATTCACACTCTTCGGCGAATCTGAATTTGGCCTTTTGCGCGGCACGGTACATGGAATACTCACCCAGAATCTCCCAATTGGCGAATCCCGCATACTGCTCTTTCAACTGCTCTTTTTTCTCCGAGGGATCCCGGGTCACCCCGATTCCACATTTCATGCGTCCCTCCGATAACAATTTCATTTACCATCTATATTTATGGTAGGTAACCTGACAGATGATGTAAAGTGGATGGGATAATCACTGCAATCAGCGCGAGAATTCCGGTGAGAAACGTTCTCCCTGAAGGCCGGAGCTATCGCAGCGCCGGCGTTTACGCCGGGACCGTGAACACGGCCTTCCTCACTTTCTTCCCTGGCCCCTTCCGTTCAAAGTGCTTCGAGATCGACGGCTCCCGGAAGAAGGCTCTACCATTCCAACCGACTGATTGTTTAACCGGAAAAATTTGGTTCGTAAACGGGGAGGAGCGCTCATTCCGTCCCGCCTGAACTACGGCAGGCATTCGGTCGGGATGACTTCTGGGAAAGAATGGGTGTCCGTCAGGAGCCGGGAGTTTGCCTGGATTCTGTGCTGGTTTACAAACGGAGCATATCCGGGCATTCAAACTGTTTGTGGGGGAGGGCCCGGAAATCGGTAGTACTCCATTTTTCCCGTGTGAATCTCCCAACGGGTTCCCCATGGGACGTGTGCTATTCCCCGATTCACGACATCCAGGGCCGGGACCGGTTCAGGTCGTCCGCCAGGGTATTTTTTGCGATGATCACGTCTTCCCGCACCTGAAAGTCGAACATGCCCACACAGATAAAATCGGCGCCGGCTTTAAAAGCATATTTGAATCCCTCTTTCGGATGAGTGGTCCCTGCTCCGAGGACCTTGTAGGCGATCCACGGTTTCTGGATGGTTTCCATGAATTCCATCGTCTCGCGGGGTGTTGCGGACCAGTAATCCACAGTGTTCAGCGTTTTAAAGTGGAAATCCACCTCGATCCCGGCTTGTTCAATGGTTTTCGGGACATCCAGCGAATGACCGGCCACCCCGGCCAGCGCCCCCTTGCTGTGAATGAACTCCACCACTTCTCCAATCAAATCGATCTTGCCCTCCGCCACCCACTTGTCGCCGATGCCCCCCTGGATGAAAGCGGCTTTTGCCCCGTTATCAAGGGCCTGACTGATGTTGGTGCGGATGTCATCTTCCTTGGGATAGGTCTGGGCGATCCATTGGAGTCCCCCGCCCAGCTGGTTCCAGTAGCGATCCAGTATCCGGAGTGTGTGATCATCTGTGCGAAGAACTGCCGTGGTGATCCCGGACTCTTCAGAAATCCGGAAGGTTTCGATAATCTTCTCATCGGTGAAATACTGCTTAAACAATTCAGAGACATAGATGAGGTCGCGGCTGTGGGCAAAACCTGCAATGAGATTCCCTCCGATAATTAACCGCGTGAATTCCTCCTCGCCTATCCTGCCGGTCTGCAGGTTCTCCACATAGGGCTGCATCTGGCTCGTGCCGGGGTCTCTGCTGCTGGCCAGCAGCGCCCGCTCCTCAAGGCTCAATGCTCCCAGCGAGGCAACGGCCGAGGCCCGGATGGTTTTAATAAGGAAATCTCTGCGGTTGATCGTTTTATCCATAGCTTCCCTCCCCGAAGATGGTAAGTCCCGATAAGTGCATTCGGGCAATGCCTGGTTATGATTGCTGTATCATCCTAGAACGTGAAGACTCTTCGAAATATTCGTTCCGAGACAGTTTTCAGCTCATTTCATTGCAAATACTATACCCAGCGCGATCTCAAAGGGTCCGAACCACTGCTCCCGACTTTCCCGGCGATTCATCCCGTTCGGCGGTCCCTGTATCCTTCTGCATCTCCGGTTCGAATCAAGATGCTCTATCCAGCGGAAAATTGTATTGGTTCTCTGTGGTTCCGGAAGTATTTTACCATGAAAGCAAGAAATAAACAGATATATTCCGAAATATTAGAATATCACAATGATCATTTTCCTATTAAGGTGTGTGCTCCTTCCGCGGCGGACCGGCCGCTCCGGTGAATTCTTCCTGACAACATTTCCGTCAGGCGGGCCGAGGTCAGAGAACGCCAGGATGTGGCTGAGGAATACTATTGTCCTCGGCGTCGGAGAGGTGCACACTCCACTCTGAAATTCGCACATGGTTATAGTCCTGGACTATCTTCCCGGGAAGATGTACGTTTGAATTTCGTCCGAAGCGGCGATGGGCAATGAGTTAATCAACAGATATATATTGAGGGACGGTTTGAGACGACAGATATTCCATCTCTGGATTGCTACTTTTTTCACACTGGTGATTTCCGGCAAGCTCCCGGGTCAGCGATTAGTGGACTACAGCGCCTACTCCGAAAGCTATTTCGACTCCATCCGCGCCACTGTCAACGATACGACCGAAGAGCACTACACCATCCAGGCTTACCGGCTGAAGGCTTCGGAACAGATTACCATCGATGGGAAACTGACGGAATCTGCGTGGTCCAATGCGGAACACGAGGACAATCTGCTGGAAAAGGAGCCCTATCCGCTGGTTCCCTTGAGCGAGAAGACCGAATTTGCCATCCTGTATGATGACGAAAATCTGTACATCGGCGTCTGGTGCTGGGACAGCGAGCCGGAGAAGATCATTCAGCAAATTACGCCCCGGGGCACCTCCGGTCCGGACAACCTCATGCTGTTTCTGGATACGTACCACGACCACCGCACCGGATATAAATTTACCGTCTCGACCACCGGCGTGCAGTTAGACGAGCTCCGGTATGATGACGTCAAGCGGGATTCCAACTGGAACGGGGTGTGGTCTTCGGCGGGCTCGGTGGATGATCGAGGCTGGTATGCAGAAGTCATGATCCCGTTTTTCAACCTCAGATTCCGCAATCAATCCGAGCAGATCTGGGGGTTTAATATCATGCGCTCCATTTCCAAGAATGCGTCCCGCGGCCAGTGGAAACCGCACCTCCCGGAATGGGATAACACCACCCGGATGTCTCAGCTGGGCCACATTCTGGGAATCCGGGACATCAAGACCGGAAGACAGTTCGAGCTGCGACCGTACGGGCTCTCCGGCTCCACCGAAAGTGTGAATACACCTGCGACCAGTGAACTGAGCCTGGGAGGCGATCTCCGGTACAGTCCTATCCCCAACATCACAACAGACGTGACCATTAACCCGGATTTTGCCCAGGTCGATGCAGATGTCTTCCAGATTAATCTGACCCGGTTCCCCACCCGGTTTCCGGAACTGCGCCCGTTTTTCACCGAGCGCACCAACATTTTTAACACGCCCATGGAACTCTTTTACAGCAGACGAATCGGTGCAAGAGGGGATATCATCGGCGGCGTCAAAATGACCGGGAAATTTGCCCGGGGATTCGAATTCGGGACGCTGGGCAATCTCACGGGAGAATCGATATTTTCGGCAAACCAGACTGCCGGTTCGACCTTCGAAAAAGCCCGGTTCGGGGTGTTCCGGGTCAAAAAAGATCTCATGGGCTCCAGCAGTATCGGACTACTGGCGGCAACCAAAGAGCAGGAACACACCTACAATCGGGTATTGGGGCTTGACGGGAGTTTCATACTGAGCACCCACAATCTGCTGGATTTGCAGGTGGCCACCGGCCGGACGGAAGCGGGCTATTCACGGAATATGGCGTATACCCTGTCACTCACCCGCACCGGGGATCTGTTCGGCGGGCAGGTGCTGTTGGAACGGGTGGAACCGTTCTTCGAAATCAACCAGATCGGCTATCTCCGAAAAGAACTCTCCCGGGGATGGAATAAAGGGAGCGGCTTCGTCCGGTTCAGCCCCCGCATCAATGCATATCACATCCGGCGACTCACCTTCAATCTTGAGCTGAACCGCACGGTAGATTTGTTTACGCAACAGTATATCGACCGATGGCGGGAAATGAATCCTGAGCTGCTTCCGGATCAAATGTTCGGGACGGCACAGGTAACTCCCTCCGGACTCGAATTTATCGCGGACGGGACTCTGGAGACCGACAACCTCACACATAACGAAATCCTGAAGGTGAATTTCCTGAACGAAATGACACTGACCCTCGGCTACACCGGACTGACCGCCACCGAACTGACCGGAGATTATTCCGGTAATCAATGGCAAATGAGCTATGCGACCCGGCCGCTCCGATTGGGGCCCCGGTTCGCTGGTGTTTTCGGACTGCAGGGGGGAACATTCTACAATTTCGATCAAAAATACGTCGGCCGGCAGCGCAGTTTCAGCGTGGATGGCGAAAGTCGTCTCCGGCACAATATCGTGACAGCCCTGCAGGGTGAGTACACCCATACCTACGATCCCACCGGTGCGCAGGACGGCCGGTACTGGAAACTCTCCTCCAATACCACCTGGATGTTTACCAAAGATTTTTACCTGCGGCTGCACACCCAGGGGATCTTCGGAAATACCTATTACGGTTCGCGGCGACTTTCGAATCAATATCTGCTGAGTATGCTGATCAGCTGGGAATATCGCCCCGGCAGTTTTCTCTATCTGGCGTACAATGAAGGCCGGGTAGATGAATCGAATCCGTTCGAATCGCGATACTTCGCCTTTAACGACCGGACGATTGTATTCAAGGCATCCTACCTGCTCAACATATAGGAGAACCTCAGAGGAGGTTATACGGCCGGCGGGCCGGAAAATACGGCGCAGGCATCCATCATGGACAGGCGCTGCCCAACGAACTGCCGCATTCTTGAGCAAGGTTCAAACAAAGATATTTCATAGCGCCTTAAACCGTCTCTGATCGCAGGGGATTGTGGCGGAGAAGGGCCCCATTCGGGTTAGGCTAAAAGATAGTAGCGCCCATCCGTTCGTTCGGGTCTCGCTGGCATTTGGCGTCGTCCTCTCAATCACTGTGTTTCGCAGGTTGCAGATCCGCTGGGGAGGAACAATCCCGGAAGGCGCCAGTTCTCACTATACAGAAGATAGGCGGGCGTCGGTGTGCGATAGGGTTTGCCACTGGTTCTGCCCGCCTACCCGGTACCCCTGATCACCCCAAGCGAAAGTGAGGCTTCTTCATGTCGGTTCAATGTAAATTTACGATCGCCTGCATCTGGCTGGCACTGGTGGCCTGCGGCCCCTGGCAGAGGAGCATGGCAGCGGTGACGCTGGTGCTCGATCAGGACGCGTCCACGCCGCCGCGCGCCGACTTCGAGCTGCTCAGCGATCACCCTGAAACCTACCTAATCCGCTCAGGCGCCCAGGTCTATACCAATGACGATGAAAAGTTCGAACGGATCGCCCCCGAGCACGAGGGTCTGATCGGCATCCGGGTTCCCCTGACAGGTCCCGGTGAGCGCGTCGAACCGGTCCGCATCTTCGGCGAGGAGCCAGTTCATGTACTGATCGGCTATTTTGACAACGACAGCGACCGCTGGCTGCAACCGCCCACCCTGGAGATCAACTCCCAGGCGGCCCGTCACGGCGGCATCGAGGCAGTCATCGGCAACGCCGTCTCCATCCCCAGCCGTCAACGTCCATTTGCGCCACTACGACGCCGGCGAGCAGACGATTGAGCCGAGGGGCAAGGGCACTGTCCTCATCCTCGGTGTGATCCCGTGTGACGTAAACGTTCAGCGCCGCGACGCCAGCCTCGAAGGCGATGACTGAGTCGTAGTCCATGTTTTTGCCTCGATAGGCAAATCGATACGTCCAATCCGCAGAAACAGGGAGGAGCAGGTCATGAGAAACTCCATGGTTCGGCTACTGCTCACAGGGGCGCAATCACACCGAAGGAGCTTCGTGAGAGATCCTCACCTCCTTGAACAACAGGGGATTCGGGATGACACTTGCGTTGGTTTGAGCCGAGAGCCGGACATTGATATGGTGCTCCGAATGTTTGGTATCCCCTGGACATCCACCCCGCATGTCATCCCGAGGCCTCTGCTGTCCAGGACCGAGGGATCTCTCCCGTGGATATACGGATTCGAGTACGTGACTCCCTGCGAAGATGAGACACAGGTCCCGCATCGCCGGGTCGTGCCAGCACTTGTGAGCACCTTTCCGCACTTGCCAGCAATTGGATGCGTTACGCACCACCAGGAGTGAAACCCCATCGCGGAAGCCCCGAAGGGATGCAATCGGCAGAGGAACTCCCCCGGAACGCTCCGTTCAAGGTGATATTTTTTACATGTAAATTGTGCTCACACCTGCTCCGGCAACACGAACGGTTCCCGATAATCTCGCTTCAGTAAAGCATTCGCCAGCACGTTGGTGTTCTCCTCCGGCTGGGAAAACTGCACTTCGGAGCTGGTGTTCACATTCAGCCAGGTCCCCAGGGTGGCCTGGGTGGCATTCAGATCGACTTCGTTCGCTTCGAGATGGGCCCGAAACCGATCATAGGCATCGGTCATCGCCGGATCACCGTCCAGGCGCTCGGCAATGGCGTCCGGCGAAGCCACACTCCCGGATCGATGAGAAATGTTCCCCAGATGACAGAGGGCTGAGGAGATGTGGCCGTCGTAAATTTCCGCATGCAACTCCTGCCGATTCCGGCTGCGTATAGCCTGGATCCAGTTGTCATGATGGCCGGCGCCGGCATCCCCTTCAAAGGATTCCACCCGGTTGCCGTCGTTGTCATAGATGATGCCGCCTCCGCCGCTGCCTGCGAAATAGCCCTCTTCACAATGGATGACTACCCCGATCCGAATGTCGCGATACGCATCCATCACCGGGCTGTCCTTTTTGGTCGGCAAGCCCCGGATCTCGCAGATCACCGGATTCCTGGCGTAATCGTAATAGATGATATGTGTGTTCGGGGTTTCCCCGTCGTCATCATAACCGAACCGGCCGCCCACACTCAAGACATGCCGCGGTAACGCATCCTCGTCCATGACCCAGCGGCACAGGTCCAGCCGGTGCACGCCGTTGTTGCCCAGTTCTCCGTTGCCGGTGGTCCAGTCCCAGTGCCAGTCGTAATGCAGCTGCAGCCGCATCAGCGGCTGCATATGGGCGGGGCCGGTCCAGAGATTGTAGTCCACCGACGCCGGCACAGCCTGGGGACCGGTCACCTTCCCGATACTCTCGCGCCGGCTGTAATGAATCGTCCGGGCCAGCTGGATTTCTCCGATATTGCCTTCCCGGATATATTCGAACGCCCGTCGTAAGCCACCATCGGATCGCAGCTGGGTACCGGACTGCACAATGCGGTTATATTTCCGGGCCACCGCCACCATTTGCTGGCCTTCCCAGATATCATGGGAGACCGGCTTTTCCACATACACGTCCTTCCCCGCCTGGCAGGCCCAGACCGTGATCAGCGCATGCCAGTGATTAGGCGTCGCAATGACCACGGCATCAATGGTGTCGTCGTCCAATACATTCCGGACATCCGTGTACGTGTCAACCGGTTCGTTGTCTTCCCTGAACGTTTGTGCCTCCCGGTCCAGAATAGCCTGATCCACATCACATAAGGCGGCCACCTGGACGTTCGGTGTGTCGCGTAATATCTCGATATGCTGGGCGCCTTTGCCGCGGAAGCCCACCACCGCCATCCGGATGGTGTCGTTCGCGCCCAGGGTGCGCTGCGCAGTCCGGCCGGCGGATAGCGTCGGCGTGAGGGCCAACCCCCCGGACAACGCCGCCATTCCTTTCAAAAAATCTCGTCGCGTGT
>Ga0102944_1002369_pt1 | contig 11147 bp, 9 predicted proteins | sample SalPonD_shore_MG_FD_78172 | JGI IMG/M metagenome (GOLD analysis project Ga0102944, IMG submission 78172) | Salt pond soil microbial communities from South San Francisco under conditions of wetland restoration - Salt Pond MetaG... | ecosystem: Environmental > Aquatic > Marine > Intertidal zone >... | reverse complement strand
ATTTGTGTTGCGACAATTAAACATCCATTCCGAATTATAAAACTTTACATTGTCTAAGGTGGCTTTAATATTAATGATTTCGGAATGGATGTTTAATTGTCGCAACACAAATTCAAATCGCTCTCTGGTAATTAAAAACCGGAATGGATATTGAATCTCAATTAAATTCTCCATCGGGATCTCTTCTATATTTATTTCTACGAGGCGGTATTGATCCTCAATTGGCACTCTGTATTTCTCGGAATAGGTGGTAATGAGTAAGTTGTGTTCGGTAAATAAGAGGGTGGCGGTACTTTTATCCGACACATTGCATTTAAGTATGTCGGCAAGATCACTGAGGATTACTCCTGCCTTTCCCTCTCTAAAACATTCATAGGTTTCTGCGGTGATGCTAATTTTGGTAAGCATAATTTGGGACGGATCCATAAATCGAATTTCGATTCCCTCTTTTTTGAGCTGGATTTCCACTTCGTCGATAATGCTTGAGAGGTTGTTGATGATGGAATACATTTCAAAGGCCGAAAATTCCACTTTGGCGAAGGCTTCGTGTTCTGAGTAAAAATGTAATTGATCCATAGTCTTTAGGACTTTTTGAGAGGAATATATTTTCATTTTCCTTTTCTTCTTGGAAAACAAGCGCTATTGAGATTGGAACTATAAAAAATCCCATTAAAAACAGTAATTCCGCTGCTAATCTCCATTTTTTTTTACTAATTTTTGAGTTGATCATATATTTTACTCTCTCAAATTTTTTTATGATAGAATAATTTTTATAAAATAGGCAAACATAAAGCATACTTTCAAAGATTAATAAACTTGCAATATCTTTGACCACTAAAAATTGTCTAATAAATAAAGATTAGAAATATGTAGTATTTAAACCTTTCTCAATGATTTACTCATTCCAGAAAAAAAGTAATCAAAAGTTTCATTGATATTAAGTCTCAACTCCCACTTTTTAAAATTTTTAGGGGCATTTTAATTTTGGGATAATATTATTTGATATGTTTGTTTGAAAAGGAAGTTATGATCAAGAAAAGGGGTTAGGTAATTCACTAATTTATAATTGATTTATATATGAAAGAGAACCCCTTCAATATTTTTCAAGCTCTTTTATGAATCATAGATCGTACGAGATTTGAAAACCTTAGGAGCTATGACAAAAAAAACTCAAAGAATTTTCGAATATATCAGAGTTTAGAATTTATAATTGGAATTGAGTAAAAAAATTGAAAAAAACCGCGATCATAGATGTTTGTTTGATTATATATGAGGAAAACAATCTTGCAGCCTAGTGAAAAACAATATTTGATGTTCGGTGTGTTGGGTGCTATTATGATTATTTTACTATTGGGCTGTGAAACATCTAAATTATCTAAATTAAATTTCTTATCATCCTTATTCTGAAATGCGTTTAATGCTTTTATGTATAAAAATTACTTTGGGAGAGATAATAAGATTTATTTTATTAAGAAAGTTTTAAATAAAGTGAGAAGAAATTAATAATCAAAAATAACAAACAAACATGATTTTTATATATGACCATTGATGATTCTTATTCTAAATATATGTATGATTTCATTGAAGAAATTTGTGAGAAGTTTGGTCCTCGCTATTCGTGCAGTAAAGCCGAAAAAGAAGCAAATAAATGGATAAAAAAGGAATTAGAAACATTTTGCGATGAGACTAATTTAGATGAATTTAAAACACGTCCTGGACTATATCCACAAGGTTTGATAAAAGTTGCCGGAATTTTATCTGGAATTTCAATATTGTTCATATCTTTTAAGTTCCCATTTTCGATTATATCATTTATATTAGTTTTACTTGGGCTTATAGTTTTATATACAGAATTGTTTCTAATGAAGGGATGGATAGGATTTCTATTTAAAAAAAGAACTTCGAGTAACGTTTTTGGAATTTTAAAACCAACTAATACAACAAAGTTTAGATTAATTTTTGAAGGACATACAGATAGCGCAAAAGAGATGAATATTGCTAGTTATAATGAAAAATTAAGATATTTAATAGCAGTTTTAGGCATTTTGTTTATTGTATTTACCCCAATAATTTCAATATGGAAATTTATTGCTCAATTATTATATGGAACAGCCTTCAGCATTTTCAGTTGGGGTGTTTTTTCATGGACCATATTGGATTTTATTTATTATATCCCCTCAACGATCCTATTCCCTTTTTTCTTAATACTTGTAAAAGGGTTTTTAGGAAATAAAGTGGTTTTAGGAGCAAATGATAATCTTTCAGGCAGTGCAGTAGCAATTGCTTTGGGTAAGTATTTAAGCAAAAATCGACCTAAGTATACAGAGATTTGGATATGTTCCCAAGGAAGTGAAGAAGTAGGAGATAGAGGAGCATCTTATTTTGTTAAAAAATATGGAGATCAAGGATATTTAGATAATGCTTATAATATTGTGTTAGAATGCTGTGGCGCTGGTGAAGCAATTCTATTGGTTGAGAAAGATATGCATAAAAAGGTATATAGTAAAGAAATAAATGAAAAGTTAAAAATTGCGTATGAAAATGTTAAACGTCAGAATCCAAATATTTTTGACTTAAAAGTAGATAGGCTCAAAATAGGAGCTTGCGATGCAGGAAGCTATATTGAAGAAGGATATAAAGCAACTGGTATCTTCGGGACAGAAAAAAATAAAAATAAGGCTGTAAACTGGCATTCAACTGAAGACAGACCTGCAAATATTAGTAAAAAAGTTTTAAACTATTTTCTATTAATTTGCTTTGAGATTGTGAATATTATAGATTCAGAATTTGAAAGTTAAATTATATTAAAAAAAAATAGTAAAATAAATAATTAAGATTTTAAAGCCATTTGTCTTATTTTCTCTTGATTTTGCGCGATCTTTTCGGGCGTTAAATTATAATATTTCCAAAAGATCAAACATCCTATGAAGAATAAAATCATGGGTGCTAACGCTAAATGAATATGAATACTCCAGATAGCTAAGGGAGTCTGAGTTTCTTGTCCTTCAACGAAACCAGTCAATCCATGTGCTACTGCGAATATTAATGCCTGCAACATTATTCCAATTCGCCCAAAAAATTGTTGAAATCCACTATAGATACCTTCTTCCCGCTTTTCAGTTAAGGATATAGAATGATCAATCACATCAGAAAGAACAGGAAAGATCATAAACCAATAACCTCCCAGAGCAATTCCCCAAATAATCATATTTATGAGAATTGGAGTAAGAGTTTCTATGAAAATTAATGGAAAAGTAAAGATGGTTATTAATATTCCCGAAACGGTCATTATTTTCTTATTATTATTGATTTTATGCGATAATTTAACCCAAAATGGTATCGATATTAAAACTCCTATTAAGAATCCAGCAAATATTATAGTAGTAGTATTAGAGGGCATATCTAAAACAAAATCTACGACATAGGGGATAGAAGCGGTCATACAATTTATTAACGTTTGATACATGGTATAGAAAATAATAAATGCGACAAATGGTCTTTGTTTTAAAGCTCCCATTAATACTCTAAAAAAGGAACTTTTTTTCTTTTTAATTATATCATATTCTTCGATATACTTATCGATAAGTACTTGATCTTCACGAAACCCCGGAATTCCCAAAATTATTCCCACAAGACATACTAAAAATATCACAATGCCCTGTATAAAATAACTATTCAAATTTCCGAACGATATGAACAAAGGAGGTAAAATAGCTCCCAAAGCAACACCAAATACCGCAATAGCAATTTCAAATCCACTAGCAGTTCTTCTTTCCTCTATAGAACGAAATTTATCTGGAAAAAGAGCTGAAAAATTTACGAAAAATAAGGAATGAAATGTATCAAAAAGACATGTAGTGAAAATCAGCCATAGAAATAAAATCCATGCTCCAGATACAGGATCTAAAACAGGTGGTGTAAAGACTAAAATATAAGTTAATCCCCACGGCAACCCTCCAAGAATCAACCAAGGAAATCTTCGCCCCCATTTTTTGGTAAAGAAAAAAGTTCTATTTGTTAAATAACCAATAATAGGGTCATTGAACATGTTATAGATAGCAAAGATGACTAAAGCTAGTCCTATAAGCCAAACATTTAATCCAATTTCTCTTTCATAAAAGAAAAACACAAACGTATTGAATGCCATAACAATGAATTCCCTAGCAAATCCACCAAAACTATACGACATTATTTCCAATTTCGAATGTTTTATAATATCTGTATTTTTTTCCATAATTAACACCAAATAATTATTCTATTTTTTTCTATATAAATTTTAATACTATAGCATTTAAAATTCGGAGAAATGTGTTCTATTCATTATTTTTTTAAATTTTAAAAGATTTTATATTAAAGAACGCTTAAAATAGGATGGGGTAAAAAAATTGAAAAATATTGCGATCATAGACGCCTGTGTGGATACGCCCGAAGAAATCATTCTTGCGGCAAATTTAGAAGCTTATAGGCTTTTTGGAGACCCTTCTATAGCACCAACTACTGCGGATGAACATGTTCCTGCGTCTCACTGTGTATGGACGCGAAATATTTTAGAGCAAGGGTTAAGAGGCCTTCCGAAGGATATTATAGGCTTGGTATCAACGCATGGATGTGACTGTACAAATCGTCAATTTGATATTTGGTTAGATACAGTTGATTTAGATTTTATGTATTTTTTGAATTCTCCATTGAAAAGAGACCAAACAGCGAAAGATTTCTTTATTCAAGATATGAAAGAGTTAATCAGACAATTAGAAGACCATTTTAACATTAAAATTTCTGACCAAAATTTACGGGAACAAATTGCATTAATGAATAAAATTCGCAAAAAACTCAAAGAACTTTCCGAATACAGAAATAAAATGATGTTAAAATTCTCAGAATTACATGGATTAATAAAATCGACCTTGACGACAGATAAAACTCATGCTTTGCAAATAGTAAATGAAAAATTAGAGGAAGTAAAAACAAGGGAATCCTTTTCGAATGAAAGCTTAAAGCGTGTATTATTAACGGGATCCGTAATTGATGATAATTCGTTCGTAAAAAATGTTGAAAATGCCGGCTTTCATATTGTTATAGATGATATGTGTATAGGAACGCATTATTTTTGGCATACAATGGATGAATCGGGCGATCCTCTGGAAGCGATTGCGAACTATCATTTTGAAAAACCCATTTATTCCACCAAAGTTCCTTCTCATAAAAGGTATAAGTTCATAGAGAACCTCATTGATAATTATCAAGTGGAGGGTGTTATCAATATTGCGCAGAAATTTTGTGAATCAATCCTCTATGATCATCCTTTCCTGAGCGATAAATTTAGACAAAATAATATGCCATATTTATTTGTAGAAAAAGGATATAATCGGGAAGCATACAAACAACTTTCTACCAGGTTTGATGCATTTGCCGAAATAATTTAAGAGGTGAAAAATGACTACTCAAGAAGAAGAACCAAAAAGACGAAAAGTATTAGATGCGACAATGGGTTTGAAAAATATTATGGGTCGCCACTATCTTGCTGTTGAGCAAGCCTATAGAGATGGTAAGCCAACTGCATGGGCAACCTCCGGGACTCCTGTAGAACTTTTATATTCGATGGATGTACAACCAATGTTGCCAGAGAACTCAGCCACAATCTCAGCTGCCCAACATCTTTCTAAAGATTTCATTGAAACTGCAGAGGAACAAGGATTTTCCTACGATTTATGCTCCTATTTTAAAACTAACATCGGAGCTGTTGCAGAAAAGGCTGAAATGTTAAAGGGAGGTACGAGAAAACCTACTTTTATGCTTTCTAGTGATGTGATCTGTGATACTCACGTTGATTGGTTTCAAACGCAAGCAGAACGTATGAACGTTCCTCATTTTATTATTGATGTACCGCATATAGTCAGTAATACAAATCAAAGGCAATATAATTATTATAAAGAATATGTCAGCAAACAACTTTGGGAATTTATGGAATTTATTGAAGAAATTACAGGGCATGAAATTGACATGGAAAAGGCAAGAAAGGTGGCAGAAAATTCTTATGAATTAGGAATGCTCTGGCAAGATATCTTTGAACTTAGAAAAAATGTACCATGTCCCGTCTCTACGCGAGATACATTCGGAGGACTTTTTCCACTCTTTACTATGACAGGACTTAAAGCTCCAATCCGCCTCTATAAACGCATGTACCGAGAAGCAAAAGAAAGAGTTGATAATGGAATAGGTGCATTGAGGGAGGAGAAATATCGGCTTGCCTTCGAAGGAATCCCCTTTTGGTATAACCTAAAGTTCTTTTCTAAATTAGAAAAATGGGGAGCCATAATAGTTTATGAAACGTATACCTATGCATTCAGCAAATATGTTAATCCCGATATCACAAAAGACATTGTATTGAATCATCCTATTGAAGCAATGTCGGAATTAATGCTCAAATTTTGGTATATTTATGACTTGAAGACCAGAGTAAAAAAATATAAAGAAATGGTTGAAGAATGGAATGTAGATGGTGTTTTGCTCCATAACAACATGTCCTGTCGACCAAACTCATGTGGGCTCTATGATTTGAAACGCCATTTGCAAGAAGATCACGATATCCCTTGCCTAATAATAGATTGCGATATGAATGATCCCAGGAAAATGAATGAGACGCAGATAGAAAATAAGTTGAGTAGCTTTTTCGAGATATTAAAACAGCGAAAATAATATTTTAAAATTTTTCTTTCAGCTTTTTTTCAATTACATAATTGAATGCCTCGAATTGGGATACTTCTGCATAGCTTCTATGATTATATCGAGATTTAAATGCGCTAAGAATTTCTTCTAAAAAAGGATTCATTTCTTTTTCCACTATTTTATCAATCCCTTTTTCCTTATCTAAAATCAAGTACGCATAAATATCTAATTCCATATTTTGTTTATTTATAATTTTACTCTTATTAAATGCAATAAATTTAGTGCCACTTTCAAAATACTCTACTAATGAGCCAAATTTTTCTCCAAACGCTAAGATACTTGAAATATATGCAGATTTTGAAATATTGTTTTCATTTTGAGACTCTTTACTTAAATAAAGATCAGAGTTCTCCTCATCACACCAACATATTACTGGAATGCTTCCAATTATGATACCTATTTCTCTGATTTTCGTTTTAAATATCCCATACCTAATTCAAAAGAGAATGATATAATCTACTTATCAAGACAATAATATAATATTATATTTATTTACTTTTGCAAAAAAAATGCAATGTGGTTTTTGAATCATGGTAGGAAATAAAAGAAAAAATAATCTTTTTGATGAATTAAGATTAAAATTGGCTTTTATATCCACCATATTGAAAAAAAGATATATAAGAATTGCTAGATTAGTTTGAAATACGTATTTGGGCATTAGGAGTTAAAATAAGATAATTCTTGCCTAATCTTCCTATAGATCCCCCATTCTTACTGATAAAGGTTTTTAAATCATCAATTATTTCCTTAAATTCTAAAATATTGATATTTCCGCTTTCTAAAAATTTATTTGCATTTATTATCAGTATTTTCCTGCTCCTCAAATGATTTTTAATATCATCCAATTGCTCCCTAGAATTCAATTCATACTTTTTAATAAAGAAGTCCTCCATCATAGAATTAAGCTCGCTTGTAAACCCAAGTGTCTTTTTGGGAGAATCTAATAAATCCTCATCGTCTTTTTTCCCAAATAATTTCATGATTTTTTAATCCAAAAATATTGTTAATTTATTTGCTACTCTTTTAACAATTTCGATTTTATTTAAATTAACATTATATTTGGATGTTACATTTATAATATGTCGGTATTATCCACCTCTTTTTAAGATCTTTTCACAGAAGGGGTTTCTCCTTAGATTCTTTAATTACCCTTTTGTTCAAACTCACTATTCTTAGTATTCCTTTTTATTCAATTAATTGCAGATATTATGAATGATTATTTCTAAATTATAAATATCTTGAAACATAATTATTTAATATCAATAATCATATCAAAAATAATAAAATAGATTAGAATAAAATTGATTAGATAAAAATTGATAAAAATAAAATAGGTAAGAGATAACAACATGAGCGAAAAGATAATAGAAAAGAATAAGGGCTTAGTTAAAGCAGATTTCAGCTTTTGGGTGGGGCTCTGGATGGATAAATTCTATGACGGTTTTGAACAAAAAAAGATATTAGCGAATAAATGTCCTCAATGCGGAACTGTTTTTGTGCCACCCAGAAAGATCTGTGGTAAATGTAAAGTCCAGCTTCCATTAGATGAAAATTGGATGGAATTAGGCGATACAGGAACGTTAGTTAATTTTACACGGACAGCCTATAAGGTAACAGACAGACGAGCAAGAAAAGCGAAGAGTTTAAATGATATAGGAATGGTGAAAATTAACGGAAGCGATACTGCAATAATATATCCTTTACTCGATTTCGAACCGGATGAAATAAAGATTGGAATGGATGTGAAAATTAAATGGGCAGACGAACCAAAAGGCGGACCCTCGGATATAGAAGGGTTCGTAAACGTGTGAGGTGGTGAGGAAAAATGGATAAAGTAGGAATAGTCGGCTATAATCAAGTAAAATTATATACTGATGCGAATTATGGGCGTTATGAAATGATTTTTGAAGCTGTACGAGGAGCCATTGATAGTGCTGGATTAAAGAAAAAAGATGTCTCGACGGTGGTTTCAGCCACGAATGATTATTACGACGGAAGAACCATCTCAAACTGTTTTACAGTAGAAGTTGGCGGAGCATATTTGGCTGATGAGAGCAAGGTAGAGATGGATGGAGCACATGCCATGTTATATGGATTACTGAGAATTTTATCGGGTAATCATAAACTGGCTGTTGTATGGGGCGGGAGTATGCCTTCAAGTTATCCATATCATTCTGCAAGGTTATATGAGACAGATCCCACGTGGGAAAGACCAAACGGGTATGTAAACGATATAACTGCGAGTGGCTTTCAAATGAGAGCTTATATGGATAAGTACGGGGTAAGCCGAGAGGATATTGCGAAAGTTGCCGTAAAAAACAGAAAAAATGCTGCGAAAAATCCACTTGCTGTAGAAGAATCACAGAATCCTAATATTACATTATCAAACGTCTTAGAGTCTGATATATATGCAGATCCGGTGACTGAATTAATGGTTGCTCCACCTTGCGATGGAGTTGCGGCCGTCTTATTAGCACCGGAAAAGCAAGCGTTAAAGATTACCGATAAACCAGTGTGGATAACTGGAGTAGGATGGAATCAAGAAACGTATTATCTTGGAGAACGAGATCTCACCACTAGCAATTCTATGGAGAAAGCTGGAAAAATGGCATATGATGCGGCAGGAATAAATGATCCAAGAAATGAGATTGATTTAGCAGAATTATCTGAATTATATGCCCATGAAGAATTAATCTTTAGTGAAGCATTAGGATTGGCTGAGAAAGGGAAAGGTTCACAATTGAGCAGTGAAATTGGTGGAGAATTACCAATTAATGCTTCTGGTGGAGCTATAGGTGGAGATGCTCCTTGTGCGACGGGCCTAATTAGAATCATAGATGCAGTAAAACAAATACGAGGAGAAGCGGGAGAATATCAAGTTAATAACGTGAATCGAGCAATTGCCACGGGACAAATTGGGATGTGTGCCCAAAATAATATAGTATATGTATTGGAGGGTGGTAAATAAAATGGGAAGACAAGTAGCTATTGCCTCTGCTGGCTTTTCTGAGCATGCTTCAAAACGTTCTGATGTAAGTATGCCTGAGCTTGTAAATGAGGCAATTGAGGATTGTTTAGCAAAAGTACCTAGTGTGGAATTAAATGATATAGATGCGTTTGTGACGGGAAACATGCCTGCTTTTGAAGGCAGTAATATGCCTGAACTCTGGATGACAGACTGGATGGGAGGAAGAGATAAGCCATTAATGCGAGTCACTACGGGAGGAACAACAGGAGGTTCCGTTGCGATCTCAGGATATTATACAGTTACTGCTGAACTTCCTGGAATAGATACTGTATTGGCAGTATCATTTGAGCATCAGAGTCAAGGAGACACGAGCGTAGGACTTGCAAGCGTTGCATATGGAGAAATATCCATACTTAATAGTTTGGGTATTCCTTATACTCAATTAAATAATTTATTATCTGCGGGAGCAGCCATAGGAGTTGCAGCATATCAGGCAACAACCTATATGAATAAATGTAAAATAACTGAAGAAGATCTAGCAAGAGTGGTGGTTCAAAATCGGAGAAATGCTGCTAAGACATGGTGGGCGCACTTGAAAATGCCCGATCTCACGATTGAAGACGTACTGGATACACCTTATGTGCAGTATCCTTTACGATATGGGATGGTTTGTCCTGCTTCTGATGGAGCCGTTGCAATGCTTTTTACTACTGAAGAAAAAGCCAAGGATATGTGCGATATTCCAGTGTATGTAAATGGTGTTGCGAGTGTCGCGAATGAGACTGCGGTATTAGGATATGATGGAAGTGGTTCGGCACAAGTGGATCCTTCTGCACAAATAGGTGCCATGAAATCGGCAGAACTCGCCTATAGTCAAGCGGGAATCTCATTACCTCGGAAAGAAATTGATTATGCTGAGGTGTATGCTCCATTCCCCAATCAAGAACTGATGTGGGTGGAAAAACTAGGGTTATTCGAAGAAACTACTGCGCCTGAAATGTATAAAACGGGAGTTACCGCGCGAGATGGAGAGCTTCCAGTAAATTGTTCCGGTGGCGTAAATTCTACTAATGCCATTGGAGCATCTGCGATGGAAAGACCTGCGGTATCAGCACTTCAAATAATGGGAAAAGCAGGCAATCAAGTGCCTAAAACTGTTCATACCTCTATAGGAAGTGGTTGGGGCGGTAGTCTAAATTTCATAACTCTAATGGCTATGTCCGATGAACCAAAAAGGAAATGGAAATAAATAAATGGAGGGAAAAAAATGTCAAAACAAACTCAAAGAAAATCGATGGATTATATAAAAAAGGAATATAAAAGGACGAGAACAACGCCCGCAAACTGGTATTTATCTAGCTATAATTATAAATTTAATATTACTCATATGCAACCTTTTCTAAAGAAATTAAAAGAGAAGAAAATTGTAGGAAATAAATGTTCTGGCTGCAAT
>Ga0102944_1002368_pt1 | contig 11153 bp, 10 predicted proteins | sample SalPonD_shore_MG_FD_78172 | JGI IMG/M metagenome (GOLD analysis project Ga0102944, IMG submission 78172) | Salt pond soil microbial communities from South San Francisco under conditions of wetland restoration - Salt Pond MetaG... | ecosystem: Environmental > Aquatic > Marine > Intertidal zone >... | reverse complement strand
TGCCCTCGAGTACGTTTTCGCACTGCCCCTCGTCCGGATTCACCTTCACGCGCTCGGGCCGCAGCGACAGTGTCGTGCGGTCGCCCACGCCGCCGATGTTCACGGCCTTGGCCTCGACGGTGTCCTTGCGGGTGCCTTCCAGCTCGACGGTGCAGCGATCGCCATTGACCTCGTTCACCTTGCCGTAGAAGCGATTGTTCTCGCCGATGAAGTACGCAACGAAGGCGTTGACGGGCTGTTCGTACAGCGTCGCGGGATCAGCCAGCTGCTGCACGATGCCGTCGTCGAAGACCGCAATGCGGTTCGACATGGTCAGGGCCTCGGACTGGTCGTGGGTCACGTAGACCATCGTGATGCCGAGCTCCTCGTGCAGGTGCTTGATCTCGAGCTGCATTTCCTCGCGCAGGTTCTTGTCGAGGGCCCCGAGCGGCTCGTCCATCAGCACGAGCTTGGGCTCGAACACGAGCGCGCGCGCCGAGGCGACACGCTGCTGCTGGCCACCCGACAGCTGTGCCGGCCGCCGGTTGCCGAACGCCCCCAGGCGCACCATGTCGAGCGCCTTCTTGACGCGCTCGTCGACCTCGGACTTGGGATATTTGCGAACCTGCAGCGGGAAGGCGACGTTCTCGGCGACGGTCATGTGCGGGAACAACGCATAGTTTTGAAATACCATGCCGATCCCGCGCTTGTGCGGGGCCACGTTGTTGATCGGGCTCCCGTCGAGATAGATCTCGCCGTGGGTGGCCGGCTCGAACCCGGCCAGCATCATCAGGCAGGTGGTCTTGCCCGAGCCCGAGGGGCCGAGCATGGTGACAAACTCTCCCTGCTCAATGTCCAGATTCAGGTTCTTGACTACAAGGGTCTCACCGTCGTAGCTCTTCTGGACTTCGCTGAACTTGACGAAAGCTTCATCGGACGACATGACAGCGGTGACTCCCCTGTGTAGTTGTTATCCGAAATTTAATGTGTGTTGATCTAAACACACGCCTCAGGTTAATTCAACTTGACCGGCTGGCCGGTCGCGCCGCCCTCGCGGCGGGGTCAGCCCTGCTCCAGCCAGGCGTTGAAGCGCTCGTCCATCGCTTCCTGGTTGCCGGCCCACCACAGAAAATTGTTCTGCAGCGCATTGCGAAAGTTGCCCGGGGCCGTCGGCATGTGCGACTGGTATTCACGCCGCACGAGCGGGAGCGAGGACTTGCGCGCCGGGGCATAGGAGACGTACTCGGTCTGCTCCGCCAGAGGGCGCGTTCCGGTCGCGAACGAGACGAAACGAAGGATGTTCGCGAGGTTGTCGGCGCCCCGCGGGATTACCCACAGGTCGATCTCCCACATCTGGCCATCCCAGATGTATTCGAGCGGCTTGTTCTGCTTGACGATGGCATTGAAGACGCGCCCGTTATAGGCGGTGGAAATGTTCACGGTGCCGTCGGCGAGCCATTCCTGGGGCTTCGACCCGTCCGACCACCACTGGACCTGGTCCCGGATCGAGTCGAGCTTGGCAAACGCGCGGTCGACACCCTCATCCGTGCTCAGCACGGAGTACACGTCCTCGGGCGCGACGCCGTCGGCCATCAGGGCCCATTCGAGGTTGTTGCGCGGCGTCTTGCGCATGCCCCGCTTGCCCGGGAATTTCTCCACGTTGAACACGTCCTCGACCGTGTCCGGTGTCTCGCCCTTGTAGGCGTTGTTGTTGTAAGCCCACAGGGTCGACCACAGGATTTCTCCGACCGCGCATTCGTGCAGCGTATTGGGCAGGAAATCCTTCATCGCCGGGGTCCCGTCCGGTGCGGGCGGCAGAATGCTCGGCGGAATGGGCTCGAGATAGCCGCCCTCGCATCCGCGGATGGCGTCGGCAAGCGTCACGTCGACCACGTCCCACTGGACGTCGCCCGATTCCACCTGCTCGATGACCTTGTCGAAATCGCCGGGATACGTGGCCTCCTTCATCGGGATGCCGGTCTTCTCCGTGAACGGCTTGAAATACGCCTCGCGCTGGCTCTTCTGGTACACGCCCCCCCAGCTGACGACCGTGATCGGATCCGGCCCCTCTCCTTCCGCGGCGAACGCGGAGGCGGCACAGACACTCAGGACCAGGCCGAGCGAAACGAGCGTCACGCGCCCACGGCGGGGAACCACGTATTTCATCGACGATACTCCAGCGTATTCGGTTGCGACGGCACGTTTCCGGGATTCACCGCCCGCTCGGCCGCGGCGGGCACGCGACCGCCGGGGCACGGAACGGTCGATCGGGCGGGTGACTCGAAGAAGCGGCGGACGGGCGTCCGGCAAGTGCGGCTGAACGCGGAGTGTGGCAGCGGCCATGGCGACGCGCGCCGGGGCCGGGAAGGTGCGCCCGGCATGGCTCGGGCATCCCCGCGGCGGGCGTCGCCTGACCGTCATTCGAATCGGCGCACTGTGTCTGCATGGACAACAACCGGCTGCGCGGCACCCGCCGCTCCGCGTTGCCGCTGGAGTGTAGACTGCTTTTTCACGCGGGTTCAACCGGCACCCGTGCGCGGCGCCGACGCCCGGCATGCCCCTTGCAGCGATGCCGACCGGACACGCGATCGGATGCGGACGGCGGCGACCGGGCCCGGACCTGTGCCCCGTGGGTCACGGACGGATTGCCACGCTGCGCGATCTCTGACTGAATCAAGCGTCGCGCCGGCGCCCCACCAGACGAGCCGGCTCTGCGCGAACCGCGGATTGACCACCATGCCGACACTGCTCTTTCGCAGCCCTTCCGATCCCGGCCCGCGCTGGCGGGCGGCACTCCAGCGGGCCGTGCCCGATCTCGAGGTCCGCATCTGGCCCGACTGCGGCGATCCGGACGAGATCGACTACGCCCTCGTATGGGCGTCTCCCGACGGCTTCCTGCGCGAGCTGCCCAATCTCCGCGTGGTGTTCTCCCTCGGCGCCGGCGTGGATCACCTCGTCGGCGCCGAGCTGCCATCCGGCGTGCCGCTGGTGCGCATGGTGGATCCCGCCCTGACCGAGGGCATGGTGGAGTACGTGGTGTATCAGGTGCTGCGCCATCATCGCGGCATGCCGACCTACGAGCGCCAGCAGGCGGCGCGCCGGTGGGAGACGCACGACCAGGTGCGTCCGGGCGACCGTCGCATCGGCATCCTGGGTCTCGGCGAGCTGGGCGGTGCGTGTGCCCGCGCGCTGGCAGGTCTCGGGTTCGACGTGGCGGGCCATGCCCGCAGCGAGCGCCGGATCGAGGGCGTCACGACGTTCCACGGCGCCACGGCGCTGCCCGCGTTCCTGGCGCGCACGGACATCCTCGTCTGCCTCCTTCCGTTGACGCCCGAAACGCGCGGAATCCTGGGGAGTGCAACACTGCGCCGGTTGCCGCGCGGCGCTGTGGTGATCAACGCGGCACGTGGCGCCCACGTCGTCGAGGAGGATCTGCTGGTGGCTCTCGGAGAAGGTCACCTGGCGCACGCCGTGCTCGACGCGTTCGAGCACGAGCCACTGGCGTCAGACCATCCGTTCTGGCGCCATCCGCGCATTACCGTGACCCCGCACATCGCCAGCCTCACCAACCCGGAGACCGGCGCGCGTCACGTGGCCGAGGGCATTCGCCGCGACCGCTCCGGCGAGCCCCTGCTGCACGTCGTCGATCTCGACCGCGGATACTGACGGTGTCGCCCGCAACGGGGCGGGCACATCTGTTGCACACGGACGAACCACGCACTAACCTCCGCCCTGTCGCGCGGTGCTCGCCCGTGCCCCAGCCCCCGAGTCGCGAAGGAGCCAGCATGAGATCGGCCCAGGACAGCCGTGCCTGCATCGCGCGAGCCGGAGCGAGCAGTTGCTGTTCTTTCGGCGGTGAGGATTGACCATGGGCAGCGGGGACGGCTCGCTCAAGCTGGACGCCTACGACGTGAAGATCCTCGCCGCGCTGCAGCGCGAGGGCCGGATCACCAAGCTCAAGCTGGCCGAGGAGATCGGCCTGTCACCGAGTCCCTGCTGGGAACGCATGCGGCGGCTGGAGAAGCAGGGGCTGATCCGCGGGTATCATGCCGACGTGGACCTGGAACAGCTGCTGCACACGGCAACGATCCTCGTCGAGGTCACCCTGCGCAGCCACCAGGCGCGCGACTTCGAGCGCTTCGAGCAGGCGGTGGCGGACGTTCCCGAAATCCTCGAGTGCTACGGCACCGGCGGCGGCATCGACTACCTCCTCAAGGTGGTAGCCCTGGACATCGACCACTACCAGCGCGTCATCGACAACCTGTTGCTGTCGGAAGTGGGAATCGACCGATACTTCACGTACATCGTGACGCGCCAGGTGAAGCAGGACCGCGAACCGCCGCTCGTGTACCTGATGCACAAGGCCGGAGACTCGCGCGCGCCACGGGGATAGGGAGGAAAGCTGCAAGCGGACGAGCGTGGCCGACTCGCTCGCGGGGTGCAAGCGCGAACGATCCGGTCGGCAGAGCGGAACCCACCGCCGGGGAGGAAGACCGCACACGAGTCAGCCGGCAATGGCCGCGGCGGGCATCCGCCGCCGGGCCCGCCATCACTCGCTGCGATACCGTGCCAGCAACTGCCGCGTGGAACCGTCCCATTCGGCGCCGACGTCTGCGCCGCCCAGGGTGTCCGTGAGGTCGCGCGCGAGTTCCTTGCCGCGCTCGACGCCCCACTGGTCGAACGGGTTGATGCGCCAGATCATCGCCTGGCAGAACACCTTGTGCTCGTAGAGTGCCAGCAGTGCGCCCAGTGTGTGCGGCGTGAGACCGTCGAGCAGGAGGGTGGAGGTCGGGCGATCGCCCGGCATGGCCCGGTGGGGTCGAAGCCATTCGTCCACCCCCGCACGCCGCAGCGACTCGGTGCTCCGCCCTTCCATCAGGGCTGCCGTCTGGCCGAATGCGTTGGCCGCGAGAGCGTCGCGGTCCGGGTCGCCCGGCGCACGCACGGCGATGAAGTCGCACGGCACTGTCCGCGTGCCCTGGTGCAACCACTGGAAGAAGGCGTGCTGGCCCGTGGTCCCGACCTGCCCCCAGATGGCCGGCACGGTCGCGTAGTCCACCGGTGCTCCGTCGCGATCGACGGACTTGCCGTTCGACTCCATCTCGAGTTGCTGCAGGTACGCGGGCAGGCTCGCCAGACGCTGGGCGTACGGCACCACCACGTGGCTGTCCGCGGCCGCGAAGTTCGTGTACCAGATGCCCAGCAGCGCCAGCCAGAGCGGCATGTTCTCGCTCTCGGGCGCATCCCGGAAATGGCGGTCCATGGCGGAAGCGCCGGCGAGCAGCTCCTCGAAGCGCTCCATCCCGAGCGCGAGGGCCACCGGAAGACCGATGGGCGACCACAGGGAATAGCGACCGCCCACCCAGTCCCACAGCGGCAGGATGCGCGCGGGCTCGATGCCCCATTCGTGCGCCCGGTCAGCACGCCCGGTCACGGCGACGAAATGCGCCGCCGCGCCCGCCTCGCCGAAGCGTTGCGCCAGCGTGGCGTGCGCCGCCCGTGCATTGGCGAGAGTCTCCAGCGTGGAGAAGGTCTTCGATGCGATGATGAACAGCGTCCGCGCCGGATCGACGCCAGCCAGCGCGGTATCGCGGTCGGCCGGATCGACGTTGGCGACGAAGTGCACGCGCGGCGTCTCGCGCGCGAACGGCGCTAGCGCTTCGCAGACCAGCCGCGGACCGAGGTCGGAACCGCCGATGCCGATGTTCACGACATTGGTAAAGGGGCCGCCGTCGGCCGCCCGCAGCTCGCCGCCATGCACGGCCTCCACCAGCTGCGCCATGCGCCGACGGGCATCGCTGACCGCCTCGTCCACCCGCTCCCCGTCGATCTCGACGGCGCCGATCTCCGGTGTGCGCAATGCCGCATGGAGTGCGGCGCGGTCCTCGGTGGCGTTGATCCGCTCGCCGGAAAACATGCGATCGCGCCAGCCGAACACGTCCTGCTGCCGCGCCAGCGCCAGCAATGCGTCCATCACGGAGGGCGTCAGGTGCGTCTTGGTGGCATCGAGCAGCACGCCGGCCGCTTCGCGCGTGTAACGCGCGGGCCGCTCGGGATCGGCCGCAAACAATTCCGTCAGCGTAATGCCGTCATGCGCGGCATGCCGATCGGCCACCGCCTTCCAGGCAGGTGACTGGGTCAGTGCACTCACGGTTGTGTCCTCCCTTCGACCGGCACGTTGTCGATCAGGCGAGCCCGCCCCAGGTGCGCCGCGGCGAGCACGCGCAGCGCCTCCGGCGCGGTCTCCGGATCCGGCACCGACAGATCGGCCGTGCGCCGAATGGCCACGTAGGAAGGCTTGAACCCGGCGGCTTCCAGCTCGGCGAGGGCGTCCGCCTCGAGCCGGGCGAAGTCGCGCTCCCCTGCCGCCAGGCGGGCCGCGACTCCCCGCAGCGCGCCGTTGAGCGCGGGCGCCGCGGCACGCTCTCGCGCATCCAGGTAGTCATTGCGCGATGACAGCGCGAGCCCGTCGGCTTCGCGGACGGTCGGCACGCCGAGGATCTCGACGGGGAAGTTGAGATCTACCACGAGCCGCCGGATCACCAGCAGCTGCTGGAAGTCCTTCTCGCCGAACACGGCGACATCCGGTTCGGCCGCGTTGAAGAGCTTGGCCACGATCGTGGCGACGCCGGAGAAATGTCCCGGGCGGTCGGCGCCGCAGAGGATGTCGTCGAGGCCGGGAATCCGGATCCGGATCGAGGTCTCCGGACCGCGCGGGTAGAGCGCTTCGACAGCAGGTGCGAACACCAGGTCGGCGCCGTGCTCGGCCAGGCGCGAGCGGTCCCGGTCGAGCACCCGCGGATATTCGGCGTAGTCCTCGTCGGGTCCGAATTGCAGCGGGTTGACGAAGACGCTGGCGACCACCCTGTCGGCGTGCGCCGCGGCCGCGTCGACCAGCGCCAGATGGCCCGCATGCAGGTCGCCCATCGTAGGCACGAGGGCGGTCCGCAGCCCCTCCGCGCGCCAGGCGCGTACCTGTCGACGCAGATCGGGCGGATCGCCGACGGTGCGCGGCGTCACGCTACTCGACCGTCTGCTCGACGCCCGGGAAACGGCGCTCGCGGACGCTCTCGACATAGTTCTCGATGGCCTCGGGAATGCTCGCGGAATCCGCCAGGAAATTGCGCGCGAAGCGCGGCGCCCGCTCCGTGATGCCGAGCGCATCCTGCAGCACCAGGATCTGGCCGTCGCAGTCGGGGCCGGACCCGATGCCGATCACCGGCACGTTGAGATTGCCCGAGATCTCGCGGGCCAGGCCGGCCGGCACGCATTCGAGCAGCACCACGTCCGCACCGGCCGCCTCGAGCGCAAGAGCGTCCTCGAGAATCGCGCGCGCCGACGCCTCGTCACGCCCCTGCAGCCGGTAGCCGCCGATCTTGTGCACGGACTGCGGCTTGAGGCCGAGATGGGCGCAGACCGGGATGCCGCACTCGTTCATGCGCCGCACGGCCGCCGCCTGGGCCGCGCCGCCCTCCAGCTTGACCATTTGCGCCCCGGCCTCCTTCATCAGGCGCCCGGCGTTGGCAAGCGCCTCTTCGGCGGTCGCGAAACTCATGAACGGCATGTCGACCATCAGCAAGGCGCGCTGCAGGCCGCGCCGCACGCAACGGGCATGATAGATCGTGTCCTCGACGGTCACGGGAATCGTCGTGTCATGGCCCTGCATCACCACGCCGAGGGTATCGCCCACCAGCACGATATCCATGCCCGCGCGGTCGAGCACACGGGCGAAACTGGCATCGTACGCGGTCATCGCGGCAATGGACCGCTCGTCGCGCTTCATTTTCCGCAGCGTGGAGACGCTGATCTCGCCGGCCGGTGATGTGTAGACGCTCATGGGATCCCTGCAGGATGTGCGGAGGATGAGGATTCGGTGAAGGCCGATTATAACCCCGGGGTATGGCGGGTCGACAGCACGCCCGCGCGCGGCGGCTCAACCGGTCAGCGGCGCCGGATTGAAAAAGTGTCGCCCGCTGCGCGTGCGCCGGATTTCGTGCAGCAACGCCTCGTAGTCGGGCTCGTGCTCCGCGAAGTTGATGTCGGCGGCGTTGACGATCAGCAGCGGGGCGTCCTCGTAGTCGTGGAAAAAGCGCGTGTAGGCATCGGCGAGCCGCTGGAGATACCCCGTGTCCATGCCCCGCTCGTGCTCGATGCCGCGCTTGTCAATGCGCTCCTGCAACACCTTGACGGGGGCCTGAAGGTAGATCACGAGGTCGGGCCGCGGCGGCTCGAGGACCATGTGCTCGTACACCTGCTCGTACAGCGCCAGCTCGTCGGCGTCGAGATTGATCTCGGCGAACAGCCGATCCTTTTCCATCAGGAAGTCGGCCACCCACACCGGGTTGAACAGATCACTCTGGGCGAGCGCCCGCATCTGTTCGGCTCGCTGCAGCAGGAAGTGCAGCTGGGTGGACAGCGCCGCTTCGCGCGGGTTGCGATAGAAGCGCTCGAGGAAGGGATTGTGATCGGCGCCCTCGAGCAGCAGCTCCGAGCCGAAGGTGCCCGCAAGGCGGCGCGCCAGCGTGGTCTTGCCCACGCCGACCGGGCCCTCCACCACGATGTACCGCCGTTCCGCGCTCACGCCGTGCCCTGCTCGAGCGGCCAGACGCCGCACTGCCCGAGCCCGGCGGCCAGGGCCGCGACCGATTGCCCGCCCGGCAGCACCAAGTCGGGCCCGATGGCGGCCAGCGGCACGAGGACGAACGCGCGTTCCGTCACACCCGGATGCGGCACCGTCAGACGCTCTTCGCGGATCACGCGATCGCCGTACAGCAGCAGGTCGAGATCGAGCGTCCGCGGGCCCCAGCGCTCGCCACCGCGGACACGCCCCGCCTCGCGCTCGATGCGCTGCAGCTCGTCGAGCAGGGCGAGCGGCTGCAGCCCTGTGTGCATGCGGGCCACGGCATTCACGTAGTCGGGCTGCTCCGCCGGCCCCATCGGAGCACTGCCGTACAACGCCGAGCGGGCGGCGAGCTCGGTTTCGGGCAGGGCCTCGAGCGCCTCGAATGCCGCCCGCACGTTGTCCGCCGGGGATTCGAGGTTGCTGCCGAGGCCGACATAGGCGTCGACCCGTTCCATCAGGTCTTGTTTCCTCCGCCGCCGCGCCGCCGGCGACCGCCGCGGCGGCGCTTGCGCGGGCCATCCGGGCCGCTGTCGCCGCCCTCCTGCTTGAGGTCGGGCGGCGCCTTCTGGCCGCCGGACTCGGCCTCCATGGCCTGCTGCCACCAGTCGCAGATCGCCGCGAGATCCTCGCCGGCATCGCGCCGCAGGCACAGGAAATCCCACGCCGCGCGCAGGCGCGGATGCGCGAGCAGGCGGCGCGCCCGTTTCGCGCGATAGCGCTCGAGCTTCGGCTGCAGGATCCAGATCTCGCGCATCGGCCCCGAAAAGCGTTTCGGCAGCGAGGTGTGCCGCTGCTGCTCGTCCGCCGCGCGCGAGGCGGCCCGCTGCATGGCCATCACGGCCGACTCGCCCTCGCCGGCCAGCCGTCTCGCCTCGCCCGTCGCGGCCGGCCACAGGAACGCGGCATAGAGGAAGGCGGGCGTGACCGGCTTGCCCTCCGCGAGGCGCCGGTCGGTGTTGTCGAGCGTGCGTGCCAGCAGGGCCTCGAAACCGGTGTCGCCCGCCTTGAGAGCGGCGTCCGCCGCCGGGAACAGGTACTGCAGCAGATCGAAGCGGCGCAGCTGCGCGAGCGACTGTTCCGCGTGGCCGGTAACGAACAGCTTGAGCACCTCGTCGAACAGCCGTGACGGCGGGATGTCGTGCAGCAACGGGCCGAGCTCGTGGATCGGCTCGGCCGTGCCTCCCTCCACCTCGAAATCGAGCTTTGCTGCGAAGCGCACAGCGCGCAACATGCGCACCGGGTCCTCGCGGTAGCGCGCCTCGGGATCCCCGATCAGCCGCAGGCGGCGCGCCTCGAGGTCGTCCATCGCGCCGGTGTAATCCAGCACGGCGAAACGCGAGATATCGTAGTACAGGGCGTTGACGGTGAAATCGCGACGGAAGGCGTCGTCCTCGATGGTGCCGAAGACATTGTCGCGCAGGATGCGGCCGTCATCGTGCACCTGGCCCTCGTCATCGCCGTCGGACGCCCGATGATCCGCGCGGAACGTCGCTACCTCCACGACGTCGCGCCCGAATACCACGTGCGCCAGCCGGAAGCGACGGCCGATCAGGCGACAATTGCGGAAGAGGTGGCGCACTTCATCGGGCGTGGCGTCCGTCGCCACGTCGAAATCCTTCGGCTGGTGACCGAGCAGGAGATCGCGCACGCCGCCGCCGACCAGGTGCGCCTGGAAGCCCGCCTTGTTCAGGCGGTACAGCACCTTCACGGCATTGGGATTGATGTGCTTGCGCGAGATCGAATGCTGGTCTCGCGGTATCACGCGGGGTTCCAGCGCGCGGCGCGCCGTATCGTGTGGCGCCGCGCCCGGCAGTTCCCCGCCGGCGGATGCGGCGGGCGCTTCAGAGCGCGGCATCGCCTTCCTCCCCGGTACGGATGCGGATCACGCGCTCCACCGGCTCCACGAAGATCTTGCCGTCACCGATCTTGCCGGTGTGCGCCGCGCGCGCGACGGCCTCGATGGCCGCGTCGGCCACCTCGTCGGCGACCACCACCTCGAGACGGATCTTCGGCAGGAAATCGATGACGTACTCGGCACCCCGGTACAGCTCCGTGTGGCCCTTCTGGCGACCGAATCCCTTGACCTCGGTCACGGTCATGCCGTTGACGCCGCTTTCGGACAGCGCCTCGCGGACATCGTCGAGCTTGTACGGCTTGATGATCGCTGTAATGCGCTTCATCGGCACGGCTTCCCTGGGACGGATCAGCGGGGATGGCGGCGGCCGCGGAAGGGCCTGGCACATACGCCCTCCCCGGTGGCCGCGTAACATAGCACGGCGCCGGGCGCGGCCCAATGGAGCGCCCGCGGGAGGGCGTCAGTCAGTCCCGCCCCGGCTCGCCCTGGTGCTTGCGGAAGCGGATCGAGGCACGCCGTTCGCGTCGATCCGGGCGGCGCGTATCGAAGACAACGGCTGCCCGCCGCTCCCTGCGCTCGGCGGCTTCCCGTTCACGTTCCCTGCGGCTCTCATCCGTCTCGTAGTAGAGCGCGCGTGCCTCGGGTGCGGGCCGCCGCTGCTCGTTCAACGCGCGCACACGCACGGTGAAGCTGCCG
>Ga0102944_1002367_pt1 | contig 11155 bp, 9 predicted proteins | sample SalPonD_shore_MG_FD_78172 | JGI IMG/M metagenome (GOLD analysis project Ga0102944, IMG submission 78172) | Salt pond soil microbial communities from South San Francisco under conditions of wetland restoration - Salt Pond MetaG... | ecosystem: Environmental > Aquatic > Marine > Intertidal zone >... | reverse complement strand
TGAACATGTTCATAGTACGAAGAATGAGTTTTTGGATATCCTTGACGAAATCGAATATGAAGAGACGGAGGTCGATGAAGAGAAGGATGAGGTAACTGAAGAAGAAATCGATGCTGAAATAAATCAAAGTCTTCTTAATTCCCTGGTTGAGGGAATGTTGGTGGAGGCCGTTCATCAGGGAGCCAGTGATATTCATATCATTCCAGCAGGACCAACATCATCGAATATTTATTTTCGGGTAGATGGTAAATTGCAAATCTGGTATACCCAGAAAAAGGTTAAACCGGAAGCTATAGCGGCTGTAATTAAGGATAAAACCCGGAATGTTGATCGATTTGAAAGGGAGAGTTCTCAAGATGGTTTTATTCAGCGAATTATCGATCACAATAATATTCGATATCGTGTTTCTATCATGCCAATCGTCGCAAAAGAATTTGATAGAAAATTTGAATCTATCGTAATCAGGGTTTTGGATGATCGTAAAGTTATTACGGATTTAAATAAATTAGGACTTCAGAAAAAAGCCCATGATGATTTTAAAAAAGCAATCAATAAACCATCAGGAATAGTAATAATAACAGGTCCAACTGGTAGTGGTAAATCGACCACACTTATAGCCGCATTATATAGCGTAATTGATCTCACAAAGAATGTATTAACAGTTGAAGAACCGGTAGAATACATTATAAAAGGTGCGAGACAATTAAAAATATCGCATCATATGACATTCGATCAATCGATGAGAGGTATCTTGCGTCACGACCCGGACATTGTACTGGTCGGAGAAATCCGGGATCTGAAAACGGCAGAAATTGCTATAAAATTAGCCAATACAGGACACTTGACGTTTTCGACCCTTCATACGAATGATGCTCCCAGTGCGGTTTCGAGATTGTATAAAATGGGAGTGGAACCTTTTCTTATTGCCAATTCGGTGAATCTCGTAATGGCACAACGATTGGTTAGAAAATTATGTGATCATTGCAAAGAGGAGATAACTGATTTGAATCCGGAAATACCACGAAATCTTGGTTTCACAAATGAAGAGATCAGGAATACAACATTTTATCGTCCTGTTGGATGTTCGAAATGTAATCAGGGTTACAAAGGACGAATTGCAATTATGGAGGCGCTTTATTTCACTAAAGAAATCAGAAATATGATTCTTAGTTCGGGAAATAATGTGGATGAGGAAATGATTAGAGAACAGGCTATAAAAGATGGGATGTTGTCGTTACGAGCTTCCGGAAGGGAACGAATTAAAGAAGGGATTACCTCAATTGATGAAGTGATGGCGGTAACTGTTGATGATGCATGATGCATGATTCAGAAATGGATAATTGATAAGAAAGAAAAGGGAAAATCATGGGGGATAAATCTGAATTAATCACACTGATGGGGGCAATGGTTATATTTTCATTACTGCTCGAAAATGTGAATAGCTTTTTAGGAATGAACACCAAGGTTCAAGTTCAGACCGAACTCAATTATACAGCTGTCGCATTAGCCCAAAATATCATCGATTCCGCACGTAAAAAAGCTTTTGATGAAGCGGTTACAGATAACAAAAAGATTTCTGTGATACCGGATGATTTTTCCCTTTCCCTGGGTCCGGATATGGGAGAAACTCCGAAGAATTACGATGATTTCGATGATTATAATAATTATAGCCGAATAGACACAACAGCTCATGAAATTTATACCACAAGTGTAAAAGTGGAATATGTTACAGATTCAAATTATAACCAGAAATCACTGGTTCAGACCACTCATAAAAAAATGATTGTACACGTGATTAGTCCGAGCATGAAAGATACGGTGGTTATGAGTTATGTAAATAGTTATCACGACAACGGTAAATAGATAGGTAAATGGAGTAAACCGATGAATGCATCAACAATATTGAGTTTTGCTGTAGGAGCTATGATACTTTTAGCTGTATTTACTTTGAATTCCCGGATGGTTCAAAATTCATCGGATGTAACTATGGACCAAATGGTGAAGCAAAAATTGGGAGACGTAGTCAATGTGGTTAGTTCCGATTTTAGAAAAATAGGCTATAACGTCAAGAATGGTGCAATAGTGAGTGCCGGAAGCCATCAAATAGAATTTAAAAGTGATATCAATAATAACGGATCCGTGGATCTGATAGACTGGCAATATGATACTTCGAAACCAGATTTAAATACCAAAAATCCAAATGATTATGCTCTGATACGTACCGTTAACGGAAATAGTTCTGAAATCGACATGGGGGTTACGAGATTTAATATTGTGTTAATGGATAGCCTTGGACAAGTGACCAATACACTCAGCAATGTTCGGGAAATCGAAGTCAAAATACTATGTCAGGGTGCTGAAAAAGTTGACAATAAATATAATGAAGCTGCATGGCAAAAAACATTCATGCCCTGGAATTTAAAATAGCCGAAAAAAGAGAAATGGAGAGATCATGGGGAGATCGTTATTAATTATATGCGCCGGTATGACCATCCTTTTTGGGATACTGGAAGTGAATATGCAGCATAAACAAAACCTTACGGTTAGAAGAGGTGCTGCATATGCTAATGCGCTTGAAGCAAGAAATATGGATTATGCAGTCACAGATTTAGCTATAGCAAAGTTAGATCAGGATACTTCCTGGCGCAATAATGGTCAACCCTGGACACAAAACTTTCAAGCTGGATCAGCAAGTGTTTTAATAGAAAAAGCTTCAAATGATACGTTAAAACTAACGGCAACCTCGAATATGGGGGGAAAAGATCAGACCGTTATTACCTGGGTTGCCAAACATCAGAAATCATCTATCCCTGATATTTATGCTGCATTAGGCATCTACACCAATAATTTCGGGTATTCAGGAAATGGGACTTATCAAATCAACGGTAATGACCAAAGTGGCCTTGCGGATAATTTACATGGTGCTATGGTCAAAGACCAAACCGGTAAGAATATCATCCTGAATAGTAAAAAAACGAATATTGTTGGAATTGGTGGCACTCCGAGTATCGGCACTAAAAGCGATATGAATTTTACTCCTATTTCTGATATGGTGTCCAAACTAGTAAATAGTCCCTCATCTAAATATTTACCAACTGGGGTATATAACGGGGACTTGGGTTCTCCACAAAACCCAGGTGTTTATGTTATTGATAATTATGTGAAATTAGCAGGTGGAGTTTCCGATGGTTACGGTATCATGATTGTAAGAAGCAATGGTGATTTGGATCTCAGTGGTGATTTGGATGTTAAAGGAAATTTTACATTTCATGGCTTAATCATATTTGAAGACGGCTGGAGTTTTAGCGCAGGTGGAACACCACAGCTTAATGGCGCCGTAGTTGTCGGATCAAGTGATCCGAGTCACTATATCGACATAAGCCTACAAGGCACCGTAGACATAAATTATAATAGTGCCGATTTGAAATACGCAAAAATGGCAGCTAATCCAATAGTAAACCCTGCTTTTATCTATAAAACGGTAAAGGTATATGAATAATCAATGACAGAGATCCGAATATTTCATTATAAATAATTATTCAGACGAGCTATTAAAGAACCGAGGAAAGTTATGCAAGTAGAAAAAGACACATTAAATATACATGATTTTTTAAGGCCGATGATTAACCAGTTGCCTAAAACGGTTACAGGTATTGAACTGCATTTGAAAATCGGTGAAATTATTGAAAATCAGAGTGAGGAAATTAGATTACAACTTCGAAATGTAATCGATGGATATTTGGGGGAAATGTCCAGACTGGAAGCATCCGATATTGATCTTGGCGGACCTGGTTGCGGGGGGAAAGTTTGGTATAGAATTTATGGTGTTAAGGAACCGGCTTCTCAACAAGAACAGTTCCATTTGATGGAAACCAATTTTTTGTTGCACAATTTATTGATGCCTCAGCAGCGCAAAATGTTGCTGGAAAATCGGAATCTCGATTTTTCCTATTCCTTGAATGAGTATTCTGAAGATGCACAACGTTTTCGTGCCGATATGTACTTCGATTTATCACATTTGGCTCTGAATATGCGTCATATCGATAATACCATTCGTCCATTTAAAGATTTACAGCTTCACCCGGAGGTAGCCAAAGCCCTGAGTCTAAAATATTACAAATATGGAATGAGTCTGGTAACAGGTATCACCGGTTCTGGTAAATCATCTACATTGGACACGATCATTGATGCCAATAACCGCACAGTCGATTCTCATATCATTATTATTGCTTCACCAGTCGAATTGGTACATCGTCCGGTACGATCCATTATCCGACATCGCGAGGTCGGACGCGATGTCACGTCTTTCAAAGATGGAGCGATACAGGCGCTGCGTCAGGATCCCGATGTCATAATGATCGGCGAGCTTCGTGATCCTGAAACAATCATGACGGCATTGGAAATCACGGATTCCGGGCATAAAACATTCAGTACCCTGCACACCTCATCAGCCATTGAAAGTATAGAACGTATTCTTGGTGAAGTGCCGGTTGGCGAACAAAACCGGGTTAGAAATCGATTGGCGGATGTACTGACTTGTGTGATTAGTCAGAAACTGGTGAAAAGTCTCGATGGTAAACGGGTTTTGGCTAAAGAAGTACTGTTAACGACTCCTTCGGTAAAAGCGGCCATTCGTAATAATAATATTGGTGAGATTTATCAGATGTTGATGGAGGGTAAAAATCTCGGAATGCATACAATGGAACAGGATCTTCAACGATTATATGAAGAGGGTAAGATTTCAAAAGAAGAGGCTTTGAATAATGCAAATAACAAAAAACGTTTGCAGGACCTATTAACCTATATGCAATAAAACATATTTAAATGGGGGGATCGTTTTGAGTAAGAAAGAATTTGTCGGATTAGCATTAGATGGGGATGTCATTCGTGTTGCCCGTGTATTAACGGAGGGGAAAAAGCTAAAATTAAAGCAACTCGATAGTATTACACTTGTCGATAAACCTGATAATTTTTCGACTTACGATAATGGAAAAAACGATGAGGGAGATCCCATCTTTGGATTTAACGGTGTCACCAATCATAATGGAACCGGTAAGAAAAGCAATGATCTGGGGCAAACGGATATATTGACCTTAACAGATGATCCTGATGATACGGATATTAAATCCAACGACACGCTGCTTTATGGGTTATTGAGAAATATTGATCATAAAAGTATTAAACTTGCCTTAAATATTCCTGTTGGTACAACTTCCTTTCATATCCTGAAAGACCGGGATTATCAGAAACTGTCTAAAAAGGAACTTCAGGATAAATTAAATGAAAAATTATCCACCCTGTATGGCAAAAAAAGTTCTATAAAACAACATGCGTATGAATTACGCAATGACGGAGGATTAATACTTTCAACATCAGATATGGATTCGGTGATGCTCGACATGATCGATCAAAGCCGGCTTTATTATAGTGGTAATATTTTTGTAAAAGATATTTTACCGGATGAAGCTACAATTATCAATTTAGTCAGGGCGAATCATACGTTAAAAAAGGGCGAAATTTCTTGTATCGTTTTATTTAGCAGTCAGTCCGTCCGGTTAATTTTCTTACAGGGTGATGAACTATGGTCGGTAACCCCGGTCATCAATAAAAAAGTAAATAATCCCAAGATACTTGATACCATCTTCAGTAAGATCCTTTGGCAGATAGATACCGGTGAGATACCCAATTTAGATAAGATTATTATAGCCAATAACTTATTTGGGAATCACTCCATACGTTATTTCAGAGATAATTTCCCTGGAATTGATGTTGATAATTTTCGTTTCTATAACGAATTTTTGGAAATGGATTCAAGTTTAGCTAAGTCATTTGGACCTTTCACGATCGCGATTGGTTTAGCTATCGCTGCCTCAGAGGCAAGAAAGAAGCATTTTCAAACCTATTCGTTTTTGCCCAAATATGTAGAAGATCGTCAGAAAGTTTTCAAATTACATTGGCATGGATTGTTACTACTGGCTTTGCTGGCACTCACACCTGTAATGTTGAATAATAACTATCAATCAAAAAAACAGCAGATACGAAAGCTAAGAGAGCAGATCAATCGGACCGAAGCACGAATTAACGAATTGAATTCTGTCGTAAATCAATCTGAGGTTTATAAAAATGAATTTACTGTGATAAATAAAAGATTGACTGAGTTGCAGGATTTAAGCAGCGGTAGTAAAAAATGGGGTTCTTCACTTCATTTGATGAACAACGGAATTCAGAATATCAATAGTTGCTGGATATCGGTACTGAGAAATGTCAAAGGGGGAACGGTCATTCAGGGATATAGTCTCTATCGTGATCGAATACCAAAACTCACGAATATTTTTGCCGATGCGGAATTACAAAAAGTGGAGGTCGTCAAGATTAGAAATAAGACGATATATAAATTCACCATTTTCATAAAAAGAGCTGATAAAAATACACCGGAATCACCATTGGCAGATAATGTATCGGAAAAGAATGGGAAATGATGTAAATAATCGGAAAAGGAACAAGACTTTATCTTAACTGGAGTGGCCAAATGTCATTTGCAATACGAAATTCGCTGATTTTAATAATCGTTTTGATAGTTATCAATGTCACCGGCTGGGGATTTATCCATTTTAAGGAATGGGGAAAAATTGATAAGCTTGAACAAAAATTAAAGTCAAAAAATACGAAACTGGAAAACAGCCGGCGTGCGGCAAATCAATTTGATTATTATTCTCAACGATATAAGGAAGTCAATGAAAAATTTCAGAACTTTAATAAATTTTTACCACCTTCATTGAATGCTTCTCAGGTATATGCTTATTTAAGTTCAATCAGTAATGGAGATACCTTTACACAATTAAATTTCACCTTTAAGGACTCTACAATACATGAGAAATATGGTGTTATTCATTCCAAAATTAATGGTACGGGATTATATCCCAACTTGTTTAATATGATAAGTTTGATTGAGGAAAATAAGCCGATTAATAAAATAAAAAATCTGATTATAGAGCCGGTTTCGGGGAATGAACAACATAATATGGTAAACTTTTCTTTTGATCTGGATAGCTATTATAACCGTTCCAAAGTGTTGCGTTATTATCTTGCTTCAGTCAACAAAAAGAGTTTAGAACACGTATTTAATCCGTTTTATCCGCTTATTCGAACCGTAAAACCCAATACAAATAATTTGTCTGATATCGATCAAAGTAAGTTGGTCAGTGTTAGTAAAAACATGATCTATTTGGTCGATCAAAATGGAAAGGTGAAAAGTCTGAAAGTTGGAGATGAAGTCTATCTCGGAGCATTACAATCGATCGATATGAAAAATAAAAGTGCGACTTTTTACTTGAACAGAGGGGGTATTATCGACATGAAGACCCTTACGGTTCAATAATTAATTAATCTGAGTTCTAAATAATTATACGTATAAATATGATAATATTTTATTCCATATCCATGTTTATAAGATCTCTCACCCAAAAAGCGGGTTCGAGATGACGCCTTTGTGTGATATTAGTACATCTCAAAATCATCCATCGCACATTTGTGTCATTTCAACGAAGAGCAGGGCCAAATTTTGCGGTTTTTTTTCCGTCCTCAAAATCGAGGACCGATTTTTTTTATAAGCTACTTAATTTACTATATGATATGTATTACTTCTTATTGGTTACATGAATAATTCGGGTTAAGAAGATTATATTTCGAACTCACATTAGTTAGAGAATATTCCTAAAACGTATCCGATATGTAGACTCCAAAATTGGGAATAGCATAAAATGGGCATTATAATGTAAGATGGATATATATGTATAATATGACGAGTACATATATGCTGAAAAAGCTGGTATTCAGAAATGAATACCAGCCCCATTTTATGTTAATTCAACACGGATTATTCACCAAGTCATATTATTATAATCAAGGCGAAGTTTAAAATGGGCACGGAACGTACAATAGTACATTGATTAAGCATTTTTAACTTCAACGCAGAGCACGGTAATATTTCGCAACACATTTCACATCCTCAAAATTCAGGATAGCGTTACTTCCTTATAATTACTTTATTAACAATATTATAAGTTTTTTTCTTAGAGTAAATAATTCGGGTTTAGTCTCTTATCAGCTTTTTATATTGAATACGATGCGGTTGATCGGCATCGATACCTAATCGTTGTTTCCGGTTCGTTTCGTATTCCTGAAAATTTCCTTCAAACCAATAAACCTGACTATCTCCCTCGAAAGCGAGAATATGAGTGGCTATCCGGTCGAGGAACCAGCGGTCGTGTGAGATGACCGCCGCGCATCCGGCAAATTGTAACAGAGCGTCTTCTAATGCCCGTAACGTGTTAACATCCAAATCGTTAGTGGGCTCATCCAATAATAATAGATTATAGCCTTCTTTTAACATTTTGGCCATATGAACCCGGTTTCGTTCCCCACCGGAAATTTCACTTACTTTTTTCTGCTGATCACTGCCACTGAAGTTAAAACGAGCAACATAGGCTCGGGAATTTACTTCTTTGTTTCCCAATTTGATCAAATCGTTCCCACCGGAAATTTCTTCCCAAATTGTTTTTTCAGGATCCAAAGGACGATTTTGATCCACATAACCGAGTTTTACCGTTTCTCCAATCTCGAAATGACCGGAATCAGGCTTTTCTTCCCCGGTTATCATTTTAAATAAGGTGGTTTTTCCGGCCCCATTTGGACCAATAACTCCGACAATTCCTCCTGGTGGCAGATCAAAATTCATGTCCTCGATTAAAATCCGGTCATCAAATCCTTTTTTCACATGTTCGGCATTCAGCACCTTATCGCCGAGTCGTGGTCCGTGTGGAATATAAATTTCCATATCTTCACGGCGTTTTTCCTGCTGTTCGGACAGTAAATTTTCATACGAGGTAATCCGGGCTTTGCTTTTGGCTCGTCTTCCTTTGGGATTGCTCCGTATCCATTCCAACTCGTGTTCCAGTGTTTTCTGTCTTTTGGAAGCTTTTTTCTCTTCCAATTCCAGACGCTTTTTCTTTTGTTCCAGCCAGGAGGAATAATTGCCTTTAAATGGAATCCCTTCACCGTGATCTAATTCCAAAATCCAGCCGGCTACATTATCAAGGAAATAGCGATCGTGTGTTACGGCAATGACGGTTCCTGAATACCGGGACAAGTGTTGCTCCAGCCAGGCCACCGATTCTGCATCCAAATGATTTGTGGGCTCATCGAGCAGCAGAACATCGGGTTCTTTGAGTAAGAGGCGACATAAGGCGACCCGGCGTCGTTCTCCTCCCGATAAAACCGTCACTGGAGTATCACCAGGCGGACAACGAAGCGCGTCCATAGCCATATTCAGTTTGCTATCAATATCCCAGGCATTTAATTGCTCTATTCGTTCCTGTAATTTGGATTGTTTTTCAATTAAAGCATCAAAATCGGCATCCGGTTCGGCAAATTTGGCACTAACAGCCTCGTATTCTTTAACTAAATTGACCGTTTCCTCCGCACCTTCTTCCACGATTTCCTTAACCGTTTTATCAGGATCGAGTTCCGGTTCCTGAGGCAGATATCCAAAAGAGATCCCTTTTTGAGAAGTCACATCACCCAGATAATCGTCATCAAGTCCGGCAATAATCTTAAGTAACGTACTTTTACCAGCTCCATTTAAGCCGAGAACTCCAATTTTGGCACCATAAAAAAAAGAAAGATTGATATTCTTTAAAACCTGATGATTGGGTTTATAAATTTTACTGACCCCAACCATTGAAAATATAATTTTTTGATCACTCAATATACTTGAATATTTGAGGAAGGCTTTCCAAAACTGCTCTTTTGTCCAATATCTGCATTTTCGCGATTTCGAAATCCTCGAATCCCGAAAGCATTCGGGATACCGCGGATCCGAAGTCGCTCAGTCCAGAAAGCTTTCGGAATTGAATAACATCCCTGGTCTGGCAAAGCCTTCTTGAGTTACAAATTTCTGTTCATCGGGATAAGATAAACAAAATGTTAGATGAGAATGCAATATCTCAAAGAATAATTTATTTCTTCTTGGCTACAGTCTCTTTATGTGTTTTAAGGTGGGTGATATATGAAAAGAGCCAAATCAGGATCCACATTCCTCCGGTGTAATAATGACCGGTTACCAGTAAAGCCACAACATTGGCAGCATAAAGCAGATGACTAAACCACAAAGGAGCGTCGGTAGAGGTCTTTTTCATAAGCTGCAAAAAGCTTCCACCGAACAAAACAAGTGATTTGGCAATCAGCATCAGTATAGTGTAACCAATAATTATGTAAATGAGCCATTGGATATTAAAAATAACACCGATAAGTATAGAGATCGTTACGATCAGATCGAGCAGTACGTCGTTAATCCATTTCATGATTTTAATATTAATTTCGATTCCTGAAATACATTTCCCCTCAATGTATTAACAATAATGTTTACAATATTCCAATAATACGAACTTACAAATAATAAAAAATTAATTTGATATATAACTATTGATTTATCAAATAATTCAGAGAGAGTTAAATAATGAGTTTTTAAAATTTATCGTGGAATAGTTTATCTCAATGGAAAGTATCCTCTCTAAGGAATTTGCGATAAAAGTAAGAGTTTTATTCTGTTTCATTAAAAATGGATGTTAATATGAGAAGATCCAATCGATTTCCATCAACCGATCCTTTTAGCAAAATCCAAAATCGTGTTCATCAAATTTATGACGATCTGACCTCCTTTAAAAGCTTGAATATCGAAGGTGCTAATGAGTTAAACTTCTATATTCCAAAAGCTGATATTAAAGAAAGTGATCAGCATTATATGTTGATTATCGAATTACCTGGGTTAAAAAAGAATGAAATTAACGTTACGGTCGATAAAGATAAACTTGTGATAAGTGGGGAACGAACTCAACAAATAGATCCGGATAAGCAGCATCTTTTGAAGCGCGAAAGACAAACAGGATCCTTCCAGCGATATTTTACACTACCTGATATTATCGATGCAAGTCAAATTAAAACAAAATTAGAAAATGGAGAGCTGACGCTGACGATTCCAAAATCAAAGACAAAAAAATCCAGAACAATTGAAATCAAGTAAGCAGTGCCAAATAAAATGAGAGAACCTAAATTTAATGTGAGTTTGAGATAAAAATCTTCTTAAAACAACATTTTG
>Ga0102944_1002366_pt1 | contig 11157 bp, 11 predicted proteins | sample SalPonD_shore_MG_FD_78172 | JGI IMG/M metagenome (GOLD analysis project Ga0102944, IMG submission 78172) | Salt pond soil microbial communities from South San Francisco under conditions of wetland restoration - Salt Pond MetaG... | ecosystem: Environmental > Aquatic > Marine > Intertidal zone >... | reverse complement strand
CTAAAAATGATATTCTCGTTGATCGATTATCATCTACAGATTATCATACAAAATGTCCCTACAAGGGAGTTGCCAGTTACTGGACAGTGGAGATGCCCGAGCAAACCTATCGAAACATCGCATGGTCTTATGAAGAGCCGTTCCGCGAGGCAGCAAATATTGAGGGGATGATTTCCTTCTTTAATGAGAAAGTGGAAATCTACGTTGATGGTGAATTGCAACCGAAACCCAAAGTCATTGTATAAGACATAACCAGAAGTTCAGAAACTATCCATTGTTGTATTGATATTCATTAGCTTTTCAAATTAACAGGTGTCAATTCGTCCTGCAAAATAGATAGCGTTACCTCCATAAAAACAGCCAGTAACATTGCTGGGATTGCACCAAGAAGAAGTTTTTCCACATTCAATTGTGCTAGTCCGGTAAATATTATAGTACCAAGTCCTGGGGCACCAATCAGTGCGGCAATCACCGCGATAGAATTTGCCATTATTGCTGCAAATTTAATTCCTGAGAATATTTCAGGAACTGCATTAGGAAATCGTACTTTCCATAATATCTCAAATCTTGTTAACCCCATGCCACGCGTATAATCTATCACCCTTTCATCAACCTCAAGTAATCCTGTATAAGTATTTTTGATAATAGGCAGCATAGCTCGAATTAAAATCGCTATGATGGCACCTTGCAACCCGAGTCCTATTAAGGGCACGACAAGTGCAAGAACTGCAAAACTGGGAATAGATTGACCAAAATTGGATATGAGAAGAATTACTTTTGCCAATTTTTTATAATATATCGAGATAACTGCCAAGGGTATGGAAATAATGATGGATACAAGGAGTGCAGTATAGGTAAGAAAAATATGTTGAATCAACTTGATGATTATCTGTGTATCAATCATGCTGCAAACCTCCGTTCTAAATAATTCTGCAAAAATGATAATAAACTATCGACTAAAATAGCCAGAAAACCGATCCATAAACCAGCAACCAGTACCAGTTGGGTATTTTGTCGGTAGAATCCTACTTGAAGGATTTGTCCCAAGCCACCTGCAGCAATCAGACCTCCGATCGTCACAATCCCAAAAGTAAATACTGAAGCGATACGAATACCTGCAGCAATAAAAGGAAATGATAGTGGTAATCTTACCTTCAGAAGGATCTCAAGATCAGATAAACCTATTGCTCGAGCTGTTGATATATAATTGGGATCAACATTTACCAAACCTTCATAGGTATTTCTGGCTATCGGCAGAATACAATACATTACTGAAGCAATAATCGTGGGAGCTGTTCCAATACCAACCAGTGGAATCAGAAGTACAAGAAGGGCAAGGGTTGGTGTGGTCTCTATGATATTGAGTATATTGAAGAAATATGTCGATATTGAATCTATTTGTGTAAGAAGAAATCCAAGACTTACACCGACGACCACCGAGATCGATATAGCGAAGAAAAATAGCTTCAAATGTTCCACAGTTCGCATAGCAAAATGTTGCTGTTGCCAGATATTGAAAATATCTGTAAATATAGTCATCCTAGGAGGACCCCATCAACTGCATTAACAATTTCTCGGCATAGAGTATTCCAATGGGTTGTTTCTTGTCAAGAATTAAAACAATATATTGATCATGGTCTCGCATCCAACGAAGAGCATTGGAAAGTTTTGTTTTTGTACCGAATGTACTCACTTCATATTGATTAATGTTTTCCTCAATTCGATTCTCTTGATCTTTTGGTAGCAAATAGTATGTATCATCCTGGTAAACTACAATAGATTGATGTTCAGTCTCCTCAAGGAATCGATTGATTTGATCCCCTGACCTAGGATCTTGGATGATCTGACTAGGGGCAAGTGATTGCATCATATCCTCAACCTGAAGGTAATCAAGATAACGGAACTTCTTATCCGAGCCTGCGAGAGAGGCAACAAAATCATTTGCTGGATTGGCAATGATTTCATCAGGTGTTCCCACTTGTATCAATTCACCATTTTGCATAATTGCTAGTCGATCACCTACTTTGAATGCTTCTTCCATATCATGAGTAACAAAAAGTATAGTTTTATCCAGTTGTTGTTTCAAATCAAGAAATTCATCTTGTAACTGTTTGCGAAGTATAGGATCCAGTGCACCAAATGGTTCATCCATCAGCATTAAAGATGGGTCCATCGCAAGTGCACGGGCAAGACCAACGCGTTGTTTCTGACCTCCAGATAATTCACGTGGGTATCTATCACGATAGACCTCAGGATCGAGTGAAACCAATTCCAGTAATTCATTTACACGATTATCAATTTTAACTTGTGACCAACCAGAAACACTGGGGATGATCCCAATATTCTGCTGAATAGTGAGATGAGGTAACAGACCTATCTCCTGGATGACATAACCAATATTTCGTCGTAATTTGACTGGATCATAACTGCAAATCGAAGTATTATCGATAGTAATCGAACCCTGATCAGGTTTAACCATCCGATTCATCATACGAAGAGCGGTGGTTTTACCCGAACCTGAGGGACCTATCAGTACTAATAATTCACCACCATTCACCTTCAAATTGAGATCATTAATTGCGGTATTATCATTGTACGATTTTGATATTCCATGATAGGCAATTGTTTGAATCTTACCAAAGAGTGGTTGAGAACTAATAATAACTCACCTTATTGTCAAACAACATCTTGGTAATTTATGCAAGCAAGTACTAAATATATTGGCATCAGCGAGATACATCTAATTGGATTATACCTCATGGTTTATATTTGGAGAAACTCATAATATAGGATTTGAATCGATGATAATTGTAATGAAAAGGACAAGTTCTCCTTGAATTTCGATTAGAATACATTTAGATTTGGTAATTAAGATTAAACATTTGAAGAAAGAGTAAATAACCGTTAACGAATTTTAGATTAATGGCTTTTGTAGATCAATATAAGGGAGAGGAGGTTATCTACACCACCAGTTATACCGTAGATCGAAACTTGATCAAACAGCATCTGGTTTTGGGGCTATTATTGTCCCTGACAATTATTGGGATGTTTCTTGGTATACCTATTATTCTACGTGGATGGTATCTCAGTCAAAATGTGCACAAAGAAATTATCATAACTAATGCTTCAATCTACGAAGTAACGAATGGGGAGGAGGTCTGGAATGCACCACTTACCAAGGTGGAAAAAGTACTTTGGAGGCATACAACGATGGGATTTCTTGAACTGAAGATTGTTCTACGAAATTCATTTGATCATGTGATCAAGGGATCGTTCTATGATTCAGAATTTCGTATCCTCTTAGATGTATTGGATCGTCAACGAAGAAATAAGATGAAATAATATGCTATCATCTGGTATTAAATTAATAGATGTAGATACTATTATGTAATTAAGGATTTTTCAAGATTACTTGATCTACAGAACTCAAATAAACAAAATTTTAACATTATTCAGTGATGAGAAGTGAGCTTGCGATAATCTCAAGTAAATTTATAATGAATAAACATTGGGATTATTTATATTATAAACTATTTCAATACTAACTTGAGCAGAATAAAATATCTCAGGAAACTCTCGTTCCAAGTTTAGTTTTTCGTTCAGGTTGAATCAGAATCACATTACCATTGTCCTCAACTGCACCAAGAACTAAGACCTCAGACATTATAGGACCAATCTGTTTTGGTGGGAAATTCACTACTGCAAATACTTGTTCTCCGATTAGTTCGTCTGTAGTATACAGATCGGTGATTTGGGCACTGGTCTTTTTGATTCCAATATCCGGTCCAAAATCTATTTCCAAGATATAAGCTGGATTACGTGCCTCAGGGAACTCATTAGCGGTTATAATTTTACCACATCGGATATCTACTTTCTTAAAATCTTTCCAAGATAAGCTTGTTCCTGACATAATTCAAGGTAAAACGAATTTTATAATATGATTTCGGTTTTGTATAGTATTTTGTAGAGATATTAAAACAAATAAAGGTATTATATTAATAATTAGTAATTTAAACAATCAGATAGTAATTATAGTATAGTTATTCTTGTTAGAATGAAGTAGAAATAATTAAAAGGAAGGTAGAGAAAATTTAGATAACTAAAGGTGTAACCTTTGAAAAGAAAATATATATCAATCGGAGTAATACTTCTTTTTGTATTATCCGTACAATCAATCGCAACACAAACCCAAGCCCATATCGAAGAAGGTGGAGATTGTGAAAACCCTACCACATCAATCTCAATAACTGCAGCTCCATCTGGTCAAGATAGTGATGTCTCGTTCAGCACAGATGAACTGAGTGCTCCTACTGATACCTGTGTTAAGGTGATCTTTACCAATAAAGCCCCATCTACTCAACATAGTTTCGTCATAGATAGTACTAGTGACTTTGGTGGAGTACATATTCACCTTATGAATAACACTAGTGGATTTAATGGAAACGGAACCGAGTGGACCAATGTCATGACCCCATCTTCAGCAACTGAATTGACTTTCTACTGTGGAGTAACTGGTCATAAAGCTGCTGGAATGGAAGGTACCCTTATTGTGGGAAGTTCAGGTGATACTGCACCTGGTTTTACGTTTGCTACAGCACTCCTTGGAGTACTCGCTGCATTCCTAGCCGTCCCGATCTTCCGCAAAAAGATTAGACAATAAACCTAATTTATCAAAATAATACAAGATCAAATTTAAACCAACAAAACTTCAATTTTGAATAAACTACATTATATGATAGATGTATCCTAACCAAGTATTTAGTTGTATATACAACCATAGTACATATCGAAATCTAATTAATTGATTAATTGCGACAACAGGACCTCATCGAACATGATAACTAATTACCGGCTATAATACTTAATATGAGAATTGGTGAACTAAAATGAAGAGAAAATTCATTTCACTACTTGTGATCCTACTATTCATGTTCTCAGTACAGGCAATTTCAATGCAGACTGAGGCCAAAGTCAATGTAGGTGATCATTGTGATAATCCAACAACAACATTATCAATAACAGCTGCTCCATCAGGACAGGACAGCGATGTTTCTTTCAATAAAGATTCATTCACTGCGCCAACAGGTAAATGTTTCATGATGAAATTTACCAATAAAGCACCATCACAGGAACACAATTTTGTCTTCGATAAAACTTCAGGTTTCGGTGGTGTAGATATTTCACTGATGAACAATATCTCTGAACCCAATAATAATGGTACCCAAACTTCGAATCTTATGGCACCATTATCTGCAACCGAACTGACTTTTTATTGCAATATCCCAGGTCATAAAGCTGCAGGGATGAAAGGGATTATTACCTTTGGAAGTGGTTCAAACAGCAATTCTTCTGGGTTTACCTTTGGGACTGCCATTATTGGACTACTTAGTACTCTTGCAGCAATTCCAGTATTTCGTAGAAAATACCGAAAATGAGACTGGAGTAACAATTGAATAATCAAATAGCTTCATTTTAACAACGAAGTGGTTTAAATTCGGAGTAATCTTTCCTACTAATAACTGATTATTTGTATCATTGAATAATATTTGTATATCCAAACATAGTTCATTTAAATTTTCGATTATACTAATAGAAGGCATGAGAGTATCTCATTGAGCATAATTAATAAATAGCTTGAGTAAATACATGAATTAAGAACTGGTGAAAAAAAAATGAAAAGAAAGTATATTTCATTATTTGTTATCCTATTATTCTTGTTTTCCGTTCAATCATTAGCAACGCGAACTCAAGCTCATGTCGAAGTAGGAGGTCAATGTGACAATCCAACGACAACAAGATCAATTACTGCCGCTCCTTCAGGTCAGGACAGTGATGTATCATTCAACAAAGACTCACTACAGGTACCTACTGGTGTTTGTTTCAAAATGACCTTTACCAACATGGCACCAAGTCAGGAACACAGTTTTGTTATTGATGCATCTGGTTCTTTTGAAGGCGTACATATTCATTTGATGAATGCTACTGACGGTCCTAATGGAAATGGTACACAATCTACCAATCTTCAAGCACCTGATTCTGCAATGGAATTGACCTTCTATTGTGGTGTAACCGGTCACAAAGCCGCTGGAATGAAAGGAATCTTCACATTTGGTAGTTCCAACAGTGGTACACCTGGATTTACGTTTGGTACTGCAATAATCGGTCTCCTCAGTGCATTTGTCGCATTACCAGTACTCCGTAAGAAAATCAGAAAAGATAACTAAATCTACTCATTATTAATACATCCTAATAAATTATAAACTGATATTAGCTAACATAATTAAAAAAAATTAATCCTAAACTGTATTGGATATAATATTGAACTATACCTATCTTATATTATCTGAAAATGGTATTTGCTGTATTTTTGAGTATCTCTTTTTATTATCATTCTCTAACAATATAACAACTATACATAGGTTAGTAATTGATATATTGGTGAAAGATACATCTTTGAGATCAAGGTGAATAGCTTATAATATGATTATATTGGCAATTGATTAAATTAAGACATTTTATTATACTATACATTGTATATTATTGTCTATTTCACGAAAATAATCAAAGATTTGTATATGTATTATTAATTTGTATAAGATAATTCTGATAGTTATTTAATATATTTATACTTATAGTATTTTCAAAATAATTATTAGTCTTTGGTTGCCTGAATATTCAAAAAAATAGCTACCGGAACAGTGTTACGGTGACAGTAATGTTTTAATAAAAGGTTCGGACAGTTGAACATGCCTAAAGGTGGCACAACTAATGAATAAAAAATTACTAACCGCTCTATTAGCGTTTACCCTATTATTCTCTATGGGAATCTCTGCAACTGCAAGACTCTCACATAATAGTGGAAGTCAAATGCAAACTGGGCTTACACCCAATCAAGACACTGTATCAGCAGATCAGTGTAGTACACCTGACAAGCAGGCCGTGGCTATTGCCTGGGCCAACGAAGACACAGGTGTTCTTCATCTGAATATCTCAGTACATCAATACGCCAAAGGTGATTGTGTTGAATTCAAACTGGTCAATGCAGATATTGAAAATGATGGATCTTATGCAGATCATGATTTTGATTTCAAAGCAAGTCTTAATCCAGCTCTATCTTCAGATTTCCATCAGGAATTTAACAGAAACTCTACTGTCAAACATATCTTTTTCCAGATGCCTAATGTTGACGCAACTCTAACACTTATCTGTGGAGTACCTGGACACCGTGCAGCTGGTATGGAGAATACCTTAACTGTTGGATCAGGGAGTTCTGCAAGTTTGAGTTCACAACCAGCTCAACAATCTCACGTCACACCCAATCAAGACACTGTATCAGCAGATCAATGCAGTACGCCTGATATGAAAGTAGTGGCTATTGCCTGGGCCAACGAGGATACCGGTGCACTTCATCTGAATGTATCTCATCACCAATATTCCAAAGGTGATTGTGTCCAATTCCAACTTGTTAATGCAGATATTGAAAATGATGGATCTTATGCAGATCATGATTTTGATTTCAAAGCAAGTCTTAATCCAGCTCTATCTTCAGATTTCCATCAGGAATTTTTCAGAAACTCTAGTGTAAAGAGTGTTTTCTTTATGATGCCAAACTCTGATGCTACACTTACACTAATTTGTGGTGTACCCGGTCATCGTGCAGCAGGTATGCAAAATACCCTCACTGTAGGAGCTGGAGCACAGATGAGCAGTTCTTCAATGAGTTCTTCTAACACTGGTAGTGGAACTGATACTGGTAATTCACCAGGTTTCACCATCGTTATAGCAATTACTGCACTTTCTGCACTAGCTGCTGTACCTACACTACGCCGCAAGTGGAATAACTAAAATCAGTCAATCTAATAATAGAAATTAATATCTAAAATTCAAATTTAAATTTTCATTATATATACAATTTATCAAAGAACTAGTATGAGCTATGTTTTCGATTATCCTATAGCTGATGCATGGTCAACTATTCAACCTGTAGACACCATTAATCGAGGTTTACTCCTCGATGGCTACTGGGAAAAATCAGGAATTGGTTTTTACTTAATCATCTACGATTTATCATCGAATAAATTGGTTAAATACCTAGATTCTACTGTAAAACCTCATGTCAAAACTGAAAGTTCTACAGGTCAGAATCACGTGATAATGTACGATGCATTGCCTGAAAAAGAGGTTCAAGTTTCTAAAATATTAAATACAGGGGATAATATTTATTTTAATTCAAAGATTGAAAGAAAAGATCAACTCAATCAGGCAAGCAATTTTGATTTGATGTATTTTCACGAAAAGCAGTTAACACCAGGTAGTTTGATCTCTATTGAACATAATTCTATTCAACCTCTTACCTCAGAATCTACAATTGATATTCGATCAAAACTAATGGGTGAAAGTGAGGAATTAATTGAATTAGCTGAGATTAATATGCCAATTTTTGAGATGCCCTTACCTGATGTTGAACGGATTTCGTTTGATATTGAAGTAGCATCACCTAGAGGTATTTTTCCTGTTCCTGAGGAGGCAAGATTTCGTGTAAACGCGATTGCAACCTACGATAGTACAGACCATGCTAGTGTTTGGATACTTGGATTCAGTCCAACAACTACTGAATTGAAAGAGATTGAAAATAATTTAGGTTATCTGCCTGAAGTACGTCACTTTCTTGATGAACGTCGTTTGTTAAAGGATTTTTTTAATGAGATTATCAACCATCAAATCATCCTCAGCTATAATGGAGATAATTTTGATTTGCCATATCTTCTCAATCGAGGAAGAAAATTAGGACTTGATGTACCTATATACGAAGGATTTAAACATGGCTTTTATCATAAGAAGCAGTATCACTTTGTTGGTACCATCCATCTTGATCTCTTCCGGTTCTTTGCAAATAATTCGGTTCGACTCTACGCATTTGGAGGTAAATATTCTCGATTACGTCTTGATGATGTTGCAGAAGCACTCCTTGGTGAGAAAAAAGTAGAACATAACTTGTGGTTTGATGAGATGACACGGGGTCAGATGGTAGAATATAATGCCAAGGATGTAGAACTAACCTTGAGGTTAACTACATTTTCGGATAATCTAACATGGGCAGTAATGCTGATGATCATGAGAGTTGGAAAGATGACATTAACTCAGGTTAATCGAGCATCAATTTCCAATTGGATACTTAACTGGTTGGCGTTTGAACATGCCAGAAAGGGTTGGATTCTTCCCAGTCGGGAGGCACTGAATAAGAAGGGTTTCTTTGACTCTAGTGCTGAGATTGATGGGAAGGGATATCAGGGAGCAATCGTATTTGAACCCGATCCTGGTGTCTATTGGGATGTAACTGTTGCAGATTATGCTTCACTTTATCCCAGTGTTATCAAGAAATACCGATTGTCCTATGAGACCGTCCGCTGTCCACATGATAGCTGTAAATCTAATCAGGTCCCTGAATTAACACACTGGGTCTGCAGTAAGATGGGTATAATGAGTGCTCTGGTCGGGTATGTCAGAGACATACGAGTCAACTACTATAAACAATTGGCAAAATTTGGAGAGACGGAAGCTGACCGATTACTGGGATCAACTATCCAAGCAGCATTGAAAGTGTTCATTAATGCTTCCTATGGAGTATTCGGAAACCGATCATTCGCTCTGTTCTGTCCACCTGTTGCTGAATCCACTACTGCTTATTCTCGGCATGCATTACTAGAGGCTAAACGAATTGCAAATGAGATGGGGTATACCGTCCTCTATGGGGATACTGATTCTATATTTGTTCATAAGTTAACTGATAAAGATTTCAGATTCTTACAAGCTTGGTCTATTGTCGAACTTGGAATAGAATTAGGCATAGATTACCGGTTCAGATATCTAGTTCTTTCAGGCAGAAAAAAGAACTATTTTGGGATCAAGATGAATTCAGATACCATTATAAAAGGTCTTCAGGTAAAAAAATCCAATACCTCAATTTTCATCAAGGAATTATTTCAAGATATCTTAGACGTCTTACGACAAGTGGATACACCTGCGGAGTTGAAACAAGGCATAAAAAGAATGATAACCAAAATCAGGCTAACTCGGAAGAAATTACGATCTGGTAAGATTCCGATTGAAAAATTGGCAAAAATGTCGACCTTGACAAAAGCATTTGACGAATACCAAACCAAAACACCTGCTGTTCAGGTGGCTATCCAGGAAATGACTGAAGAGAATCAGGATGAGTATGTACAGGGGGTTCAATTTATGGTAGTACCCTGTAAACCCAAGGATGCAGTTGTCAGGACAACTAGATTCAAAGAGTTTCCTCCAGGTTATGTCATGAAATGTAATTACCAATCAGTGGACAAGATTGATCCGTATTCAATTAACTGGAACAAATTTGAAACTGAATTGGAAAACGCATTCGAGCCAATCTTTGATGCATTTGGTCTTAAATGGGCAGAAGAACTTGATCAAACGACATCACTTGATGTTTGGTTCTGACATATGCTTATCTAAATATAGCTACATGAAATAAACAAATAATCAGGATTATATTTGAATAAATCAAAGATTTGACACGAAATGAGTTTCAATTTGATCAGCGTAAATACAAGTCTCATGAGGTCAGGGTTTTAAATATGAAGGATACAGATTCTAAACTATGTTGGAGACGCAATCATCAGACCAATCAACCAATAGCAACAGAGAACATGATAAGAAAGATCCAACACTTGCCACGTTGGGATCAATTATTGTACCTGGATTTGCTGATTTCTATGTAGATCGACCAGCACCAGGATTGATCTGGACGGCATTTATTTATATCTTATACATTACTATTCTATCAGAACAATTCTGGCTGGTAATTCCAGGGGTATTAATTCATCTGCTTTTGATTTACAAGGCGAGTGATCGTGTTAACTCATATAATCATGGAGAAGACCCACTCTATCCAGACATTGATTATGAGGAAAATGTGGAGTAATATCTCTATAGTATCAACGAACTCGTATAATTTCAGAAATCCGTGATATTTTTTCTCGTCAATTTAACAGCGCCCCCTTCACTTAAATATACATGCAAATATCTCTAATCAGTGAAAAAACATAGATCTGAATCGTTCCCATTACATAAGTTTATTCCACTATCTCTGATCAGTTTATTCTTTATCATTCATCG
>Ga0102944_1002365_pt1 | contig 11160 bp, 12 predicted proteins | sample SalPonD_shore_MG_FD_78172 | JGI IMG/M metagenome (GOLD analysis project Ga0102944, IMG submission 78172) | Salt pond soil microbial communities from South San Francisco under conditions of wetland restoration - Salt Pond MetaG... | ecosystem: Environmental > Aquatic > Marine > Intertidal zone >... | reverse complement strand
TGCGTGTCTGACAACGAGGAACTGATCTACGGGCTGCACGCCGTGCTGGCCGCGCTGCAGCAGCACCCCGAGGCGATCGCCGAGGTCTGGATCGACCGCGCCCGGCGCGATCCCCGCGCCCAGAAGGTCCGCCAGAGCGCGGCGCGGGCCGGGGTCGCCCTGCACGAAGTGGCCGCGCGTACGGTGGCCGAGCGCGCCGGCGAGGTGCGCCATCAGGGCGTGGTCGCCCGCGGGCGGGCCCCGCAGGTGCGCGACGAGGCCGATCTCCAGGCCCTGATCGGGGCCGTCGACGGCCCGGCGCTGCTGCTGGTGCTCGACGGGGTAACCGACCCCCACAACCTGGGGGCCTGCCTGCGCAGCGCCGACGGCGCCGGGGCCCATGCCCTGGTGGCTCCCCGCGACCGGGCCTGCGGCCTGACGCCGGTGGCGCGCAAGGTCGCCAGCGGGGCGAGCGAGTCGGTGCCCTTCATCCAGGTCACCAACCTGGCCCGTACCCTGCGCTGGCTCAAGGAGCAGGGGCTCTGGCTGGTGGGGGCCGACGGCGCGGCCGAGGCCGACCTGTTCGATGTCGATCTGACCGGTCCCATCGCCCTGGTCCTGGGGGCCGAAGGCAAGGGGCTGCGCCGGCTGACCCGCGAGCAGTGCGATATCCTGGCCCGCCTGCCCATGCGGGGACGGGTCGACAGCCTGAACGTGTCGGTCAGCGCGGGGATCTGTCTCTACGAGGCCCTGCGCCAACGACGTTGAAACGCTGCCGGGGAGGGCTGTTCGCTCCTGCGCCTGTCGCTTTGATAAACCCCCGTGGATCGGGGGGCTCGCTGCGCCGCAAGGGTCCGACGGGGCTTTGTAACCGGGCCCCGGACTGCGCGGGGTCGCGGCGTGTTTCGGATGATGCGGCCAACAGCGCCTTGGGGGTAGTCGCGCGGCGTTGCAATAACCCCCAAACCCCTTTAGAATTTCCGCCCTTAACGCCTGCGTCGGCGACTGTCCCCGACCGGCCCGACAATTCGATACTCCTTGCCTCACCGCCCGGCGGGAGGCTGCCAATCCGAGAGGAGCGCAATGAGACACTACGAAATCGTGTTTCTGGTCCATCCTGACCAGAGCGAACAGGTTCCCGCCATGGTGGAGCGCTATCGTTCCACTATCGAGTCCAGCGGCGGTCAGATTCACCGCCTGGAGGACTGGGGCCGCCGCCAGCTCGCCTATCCCATCAACAAGGTTCACAAGGCGCACTATGTCCTGATGAACATCGAGTGCGGCCAGGACGCCCTGGACGAGCTCGAAAGTGCCTTCCGTTTCAACGACGCGGTGATCCGCCACTTGTCGCTGGTGCGCGACGAGGCCGTCACCGAGCCCTCGCCGCTGGTCAAGGGCAAGGAAGAGCGCGATTCGCGCGACGATTCCGAGCGCCGTCCGCGCGGCGAGGAACGTCAAGGCGATCAGGGCGGCGAGCAGGCGAGCCAGGACGCCAGCGCCGGCAAGACCGAGCAGGAAGAACAGGGAGAGCAGGCCAGCGCCACCGACGAGCAGGCCACCGAGGCCTGAGCGCGGTCGCCCGGCCATCGCTCTGGACGGCGGCAACGACAATCGCGTCGTGATCGCGGGGCAGGTCAGCCGCGCCCCGCAGGTCAGGCGCAGTCCCGCGGGCGTCCCGATTGCCCGTTTCGTGCTGCAGCATCGCTCGCGCCAACGCGCGGCCGGACGTGAGCGCGAAGCGGTGTGCAGCCTGCAGGTGGTGGCCAGCGGCTCGGCCCTGGAAGGGGCGGTGGCCGAGCTGGCCGTCGGTACCGCGGTTCGGGTGAGTGGGTTTCTCAGCCGCGCCGATAACCGCCAGGGCGAGTACCGCCTGGTGGTCCATGCCGATACGCTGGAAATATTGCAAGGCGTGGTGGACGCCTAATCGTCCCCGCGCGAACACAGGTCAATTTGGAGGCCCGTTATGTCTCGTTTCTTTCGTCGTAGAAAGTTCTGCCGTTTTACGGCCGAGGGTGTCAAGGAGATCGACTACAAGGATCTCGCCACCCTGAAGAACTACATCACCGAGAACGGCAAGATCGTTCCGAGCCGGATCACCGGCACCAAGGCGCGTTATCAGCGCCAGTTGGCCACGGCCATCAAGCGCGCCCGTTTCCTGGCGCTGTTGCCGTACACGGACGCGCACAAATAAGCGGCCACGGCCGCTGAGCGTGTAGGCCGCCTCGGGATGCGGTTTCTGGCGACTTACATTATGCGCGGGCGCGCACAGGCGATGGTGGTCGCCGCCGTGAGCGCCGCGCTGGCATTGCTGTTGATGCCGCTGGGTTGGCCGCTGAGCTGGATCAGCGCGGCGGCCATCGGCCTGGTGACGCTGATCCAGGGGCCGTTCGAAGGCCTGCTGGCGACCCTCGGCGCGGCCGTCCTGGTCGGGCTGCTGGTGTTTTTGAGCTTCGGCACGCCCGCCCCGGCCTTCGTGTTCGTGCTGGCCGCGTGGCTGCCGGCCTGGCTGCTGACGCACTTCGTGCGCCAGAGCGGCGCGCTGTCCCTGGGCCTGCTGGCCGGGGCGGGGCTGGGTCTGGTACTGGTGCTGGGCGCCTTCGTGGTGCTCGGCGACCCGGCCCAGGCCTGGCATCAGTACGTCAACCAGGTCATGTTGCCGGCGCTGCAGCAGGCCGGGCTGGACAGCGCCAGCCGGGAGCAGATCAAGTCCGAGCTGGGGCGCGCCGCGCCGATCCTCACGGGGATGCTGGCGGCGATCGTGACCCTGGGCTGGCTGGTGGCGCTGATGCTGGCGCGCTGGTGGCAGGCCCAGCTGGTGCGCCCGGAGGGCTTTCGCCGCGAGTTTCACGCGCTGCGCCTGGGACGCTCGGCCGCGCTGGTGGGCGTGCTGGTGGCCGCGGCGGGGGCCCTGCCCGGCACGGTGGGCACGGTGGCGATCAACCTGGCGTGGGTGGTGGCGGTGTTGTTCCTGATGCAGGGGCTGGCGGTGGTCCATGCCCTGCTGGCCGGGCAGCGGTCCGCGGCCGGTTGGCTGGTCGGACTCTACGGTCTGCTGTTGATCGTGCCGTACAGCATTTTGCTGATGGCCGCGACCGGCATTGCCGACAATTGGGCGGATTTTCGCCGCCGCGTGCGCGCCCCCCGGCAGTGAGCCGGGCCCGAGCGGCAAGCGGCGCCAGACAATTAATTTTGACGAGGGGTAAGTGTGATGGACGTAATCTTGTTGCAGAAGGTGCGCAATCTGGGCGACCTCGGCGATCAGGTCAAGGTGCGCCCCGGCTTCGGGCGTAATTTCCTGATCCCCGCGGGCAAGGCCGTGCCGGCCAACGCCGAGAACATTGCCAAGTTCGAGGCACGCCGCGCGGAGCTGGAGAAGGCGGCCGCCGAGGCCGTGTCCGCGGCGCAGGCCCGCGCCGGCCGGCTCGAGGCGCTCGGTCGGGTGGTGCTCACGCGCAAGGCCGGTGACGAGGGCAAGCTGTTCGGCTCGGTGAGCACCGCGGACATCGCCGAGGTGATCACCGCCGCCGGTGTCGAGGTGGAAAAGCGTGAGATCGAGGTGCCCGAAGGGCCGATTCGCCAGACCGGGGAATACTCGGTGATGGTGCTGTTGCACTCGGACGTGACCGCGACCGTCACGGTGGCCGTCGAGGCGGAGTAAAGGCTAACCCGCCGGGCCGCGCCCGCCCCACGCGTCGTTGGGGCAGGACGCCCCCCGGCGGGCCGGCGATCGCCGCGTGCGCGCGCGATCGTGTGAACGCGTCACGGATCCGGCTTCGCCGCCGGTCGCGGCGTCGATTCTGGATCACCGGACCCGGACGCTGTGGTATGCTTTTTCGCATACCGGCCGCCTTTTCCTCCAGCTTGCGGCCGCGTGGGGGGATCGAGAACACATGCCTGAGCTTGCCGTACCCCAGGCGCCCCTGGACGAAGCCACCGAGGCGCTCAAGGTACCACCACATTCCATCGAGGCCGAGCAGTCCGTTCTGGGCGGGTTGTTGATCGACAACGCGACCTGGGATCAAGTGGCCGACCTTGTCACCGCCGAGGATTTCTATCGGCGCGATCACCGACTGGTCTTCGAGGCCGTCGCCCACCTGGCCGAACAGGCCACGCCCTTCGACGTGGTCACGCTCTCGGAGTGGCTGGGCGGGCGCGGCGAGCTCGACGCCGCCGGCGGCATCGCCTATCTCGGCACCCTGGCCAAGAACACCCCCAGCGCCGCCAATATCCGGGCCTATGCCGAGATCGTGCGCGAGCGCTCGGTCATGCGCCAGCTCATCCGCGTCGGCACCGACATCGCCAACAGCGCCTACAACCGCGAGGGGCGCAACAGCGAGGACCTGCTCGATGCGGCCGAGCGCCTGGTCTTCGAGATCGCCGAGCAGGGCGCGCACGCCGGGCGCGGCTTCGTTGGCATCAAGGACCTGCTGGTCAAGGCGGTCGATCGCATCGACAGCCTGTTCCAGCAGGACCAGCCCTTCACGGGCATCCCGACCGGTTTCGACGATTTCGACGAGAAGACCTCCGGCCTGCAGAGCGCGGATCTGGTCATCGTGGCCGGGCGCCCGTCCATGGGCAAGACGACCTTCGCCATGAACATCGCCGAGAACGCGGCCATCAAGCACAAGGTGCCGGTGGCGGTGTTCAGCATGGAGATGCCCGGCGAGCAGCTGGCCATGCGCATGATGTCCTCGCTGGGGCGCATCGATCAGCACCGGGTGCGCACCGGCAAGCTCGAGGACGATGACTGGCCGCGCCTGACCTCCGCGGTGGGCATCCTCGCCGAGGCCCCGTTGTTCATCGACGACACGCCCGGCCTGAGCCCCACCGAGCTGCAGGCCCGCGCCCGGCGCCTCAAGCGCGAGCACGGCCTGGGGATGGTGGTCATCGACTATCTGCAGCTGATGCAGGTCCCCGGGCACAAGGAGAACCGCGCCACGGAGATCTCGGAGATCTCGCGCGGCCTGAAGAACCTCGCCAAGGAGCTGGATGTGCCGGTCATCGCGCTGTCCCAGCTCAACCGCAGCCTGGAGCAGCGGCCCAACAAGCGCCCGGTCATGTCGGACCTGCGCGAGTCGGGCGCCATCGAGCAGGACGCCGACGTCATCGTGTTCATCTACCGCGACGAGGTCTACAACGAGGACAGTGCCGACAAGGGCACGGCCGAGATCATCATCGGCAAACAGCGTAACGGGCCCATCGGCACCACCCGCCTGACCTTCCTGGGTCAATACACGCGCTTCGAGAACTACATTCAGGATATGTACGCCGACGAGGACTATGCATGACCCGCGCCACGCGGGCGGTCATCGACCTGGCGGCGCTGCAGCATAACCTCCAAACAGTCCGCTCCGCCGCGCCGGGCGTCGGCGTCATGGCCATCGTCAAGGCCAACGGCTACGGCCATGGTCTGGCGCGCATCGCCCATGCGCTGGCGCAGGCCCCGGGCGGCTGCGAGGCCTTCGGCGTGGCCTGCCTCGACGAGGCCCTGGCCCTGCGCGAGGCGGGCCTGCGCCAGCCGGTGGTGCTTTTGGAAGGCTATACGACGCCCGGCGACATCGAGACCATCCGCCGCCATCGCCTGCAGACGGTGGTGCATCACGAAACGCAGCTGGACATGCTCGAGCGTGCCGGCGCCGGCGAGCCCGTGCCCGTGTGGTTGAAGATCGACACCGGCATGCACCGCCTCGGCTTCGCGCCCGAGGCCGCCGCCGGGGCCCATGCGCGCCTGGCGGCCTGCCCGGCGGTGGCCGATCCGATTCGATTGATGAGCCACCTGGCCAACGCCGACGATCGCGGTGATGCGCGCACCCAGGCACAGATCGACCTGCTCGAGCGCCTCGCTTCGACCCTGGGTGGTGCGCGTTCGCTGGCCAACTCGGCCGGGCTGCTCGGCTGGCCCGCGGCCCACGGCGATTGGGTGCGCCCGGGCATCATGCTCTACGGGGTCTCGCCCTTTGGCGACGCCGATGCGCCGGCCCTGGGCCTGCGCCCGGTGATGACCCTGCACTCAGAGCTCATTGCCGTGAACCGTTATCGCCGCGGTGATGCCATCGGCTACGGCGGCACCTGGGTATGCCCGGAGGACATGCCGGTCGGCGTGGTCGGCATCGGTTACGGCGATGGCTACCCGCGCCATGCGCCGTCGGGCACGCCCGTGCTCGTCAACGGCCGCCGCGTGGACCTCGTGGGCCGGGTCTCCATGGATATGATCTGCGTGGACCTGCGCTCCCAGCCCCGGGCGCGCGTCGGCGACCCGGTGGTGCTCTGGGGCGAGGGCCTGCCGGTGGAGACCGTGGCGGAGCGGGCCGCGACCATCGGCTATGAATTGCTCTGTGGTGTGACCCAGCGCGTGAATCTCGTCGTCGGCGGGGCGTCGGGCGCCGCGGACGATGGCGCGGCGCGGCGCTCTTCGCTACGATGAGGCCGGATGGGCGTGTCCGGCGCCGCGAACCGCTTAGGAGAACAAAGGTGAACCGCACGATGCACAGTGGATGGAGAGGCGGCTTCGGCCGGTTGGCGCTGAGCGTCGCCCTGGTGGCGCTGGGTGCCTGTTCGGTCCCGAGCGCGATGTTCCGGGGCGATGCCGCCCACAGCGGCGCGGCCCAGGCCTTCGGCGTGGAGCACCTCGATCGCCTGCAGTGGAAGGCCAAGAGCGGCGCCAAGACCTACGGCGCGCCGCTGGCCGCCGACGGGCGGGTCTATTGGGGCGATGCCGCCGGCGAGGTCATTGCCGTTGACGCCAAGGGCCAGGAACTGTGGCGCTACAAGACGGGCAACAACGTCGAGTCCTCGCCCGCGGTGCGCGGCCAGACGCTGTACGTGGGCAGCGACGATGGCCACCTCTACGCCCTGGACACCCAAACCGGACACCTGAAGTGGCGTTTCAAGGCCGACGGCATGGTCTATTCATCCCCGGCCGTCAGCGCCGGGACGGTCTACTTCGGCAGCACCGGCGGCAACGTCTATGCCCTGGATGCGCAGACGGGCGAGCAGCGTTGGGTGCACAAGACCCAGGGGGCGGTGTATTCCTCGCCGGCCGTGAGCGCCGGGACGCTGTACGTGGGCTGCGACGACACGCGCCTGTACGCGCTCGATGCCGCCACCGGCAAGGAGCGCTGGACCTTCCGCACCGGTGGACGCGTGTTCTCCTCGCCGGCGGTGAGCGGGGACTCGGTGTATTTCGCCAGCGGCGACCATCACCTCTATGCCGTGGACATCAACACCGGGCAGAAGCGCTGGGCCTATCGCACCCGCGACAAGATCTACGCCTCCCCGGCGGTGAGCGAGGACACCGTCTACGTGGCCAGCACCGACGACAGCCTGTACGCGTTGAACACGACCGACGGCAAGGTGCGCTGGCAGTTCACGGCCGATGCGCCGCTGTATTCCTCGCCCGTGCTCGCCGGCAAGGTCCTCTACGTCGGCAGCACCGACGGCTACCTGTACGCCATCGAGCGCGACTCGGGCAAGCGCCTGTGGCGCTTCCGCTCGGACAACAAGATCTATGCGGCCCCCACGGCCGCCGGCGGGTCGGTCTATTTTCTCGATGCCGGCGGGGCCCTGTACGCGCTGCAATAGCGACGGCCGGGGTCGGGCGCGGCGACCGCCCGGACATCACCGGCACAGCGGGAGGCCTCGGCCATGCATGTCACCCTGGTATACGTGAAGGTCAAGCCCGAGCACGTGGAGGAGTTCATCGAGGCCGCGCGCGCCAACCACGAGGCCTCGGTGCGCGAACCGGGCAACCGGCGCTTCGACGTGATGCAGTCCGAGGACGACCCGACGGCCTTCGTGCTGTACGAGGCCTATGGCTCGGCCGAGCAGGCGCGCGCCCATAAGGACACCGCCCACTATCTGGCCTGGCGCGAGCGCGTCGCCGACTGGATGGCCGAGCCCCGCCAGGGGGTGGTCTACCGCGGCCTGCTGCCCGAGGGCTAGCGGCCGGGCAACTATTGAACGAACACGTGCGGCGCCTGCGGGCGCCGCAGCGGTTTGGATTACCGACGACGCACAGGAGCGGGAAACCTTGGCCAAGGGGAAGGTCGCTTACAGTTGTACCGAATGCGGCTCGCAGCAGCCCAAGTGGGCCGGTCAGTGCCCCGATTGCGGCGCCTGGAATTCGCTCGTCGAGGTCGCCGTGGCCGCCGCCGGCGCCCGCGCGAGCCGCTTCAGCACCTATCCCGGCGAGGCGGCCGAGGGGCGGGTCCAGTCGCTCGCCGAGGTCGCGCCCGACGATGTGGCGCGGCTGCCCACCGGGGTGGGCGAATTCGACCGCGTCCTCGGCGGCGGCCTGGTGCCGGGCTCGGTGGTGCTGATCGGCGGTGACCCCGGCATCGGCAAGTCGACCCTGCTGCTTCAGACCCTGGTGCGCCTGGCCGAACGCTTCAAGGTTCTCTATGTCACCGGCGAGGAATCCCTCCAGCAGGTGAGCCTGCGCGCCCACCGCCTGGGCCTGCCCATGACCGACACCCGCCTGCTGGCCGAGACGCGGGTCGACGCCATGATCGCCACCGCCCAGCGGGAGCGGCCCAAGGTGGCCGTGGTCGATTCCATTCAGACCGTCTACACCGACGTCCTCCAATCGGCGCCCGGTTCGGTCGCACAGGTGCGCGAGAGCGCCGCGCAGTTGGTGCGCTTCGCCAAACAGACCGATACCTGCGTGTTCTTGGTCGGTCACGTGACCAAGGAGGGCACCATCGCCGGGCCGCGCGTGCTCGAACACATGGTCGACACCGTGCTCTACTTCGAAGGCGACGGCGGCAACCGCTACCGGGTCGTGCGCGCGATCAAGAACCGTTTCGGGGCGGTCAACGAGCTCGGCGTGTTCGCCATGACCGACAAGGGGCTGCGCGAGGTGACCAATCCCTCGGCCATCTTCCTGTCCGGTCACAGCGAGCCGGTGCCCGGCAGCGTCATCATGGTCACGCTGGAGGGCAGTCGGCCCATGCTGGTCGAGGTGCAGGCCCTGGTCGACGAGTCTCACCTGTCCAATCCCCGGCGCGTCACGCTCGGCCTGGAGCACAACCGCCTGGCCATGCTCCTGGCGGTGCTGCATCGTCACGGCGGCGTGGCGACCTACGATCAGGATGTGTTCGCCAACGTCGTCGGCGGCGTGCGCGTGACCGAAACGGGCGTAGACCTGGCCGTGCTCATGGCGGTGATGTCGAGCCTGCGCAACCGTCCCCTGCCCAAGGAGCTGGTGGTGTTCGGCGAGGTGGGCCTGGCGGGGGAGATTCGCCCGGTATCCAACGGCCAGGACCGGCTGCACGAGGCGGCCAAGCACGGCTTCAAGCGCGCCATCGTGCCCAAGGCCAATGCGCCCAAGAAACCGATGCAGGGGCTGGATGTGGTGGCGGTGGGCCGTCTGGACGAGGCGCTCAGCGCGGTGTGACGTTCAGCAGCTCGTGCAGCTCGCGCTCGAGCAGGGCGCTGTCGCCGAGGTTGAGCTCCATGAGCCGGTGCAGATGCGCGGCGCTGTCGACATCGAGGTGCTCCCGGCTGAAACCGATACGCTCGGCGTCGGCGTGGGCGATGTGACCGTCCATGGCGATGACGATGGGGCTGTCGTCCAGGCGGATCGCGATCGACAGGGCCTGGCCGACCTCCACCGGCCAATCCGCGGGCCGGGTGAACAGGGCACCCTTCAGGCAGATGTCCAGCAAACGCCCCTCGCGCGGCGGCTCCCCGCCGCGGCGTATCTCCACGCAGGCATCGAAGGGAATGCGCGTGAAGTGGCGTTGCTCGGGCTTGTCGGAGGGAGTGGTCATCGCGGCGCGGTTCTACTCGTAGTAGAACTGCATCTTGACGTTGCCGATCTGAATGATGTCGCCATCGTCGAGTTTGCGCGCCTTCTCGCCCAGGGGCTCCTCGCCCACCCGGGTCGGGTGATCGCCTTCGAGGTGGGAGATGAAGTAGCCCTCGGCGCGCCGGGCGATCACGGCCGTCACCACGCCCGGCTTGCCGAGGTTGGTCATGGCCCGGTGCAGGCTCAGCGTCTTGCCCAGGTTCTGTCCCGACATGATCTGCAGCCAGGCCTGGCGGTTTTCATGCGTGGCTGCGGGAACCGGTTCGGGTTCGGGCGCGGGGCTCGAGGGTGCCGGGCTGGGGGCCGGGGTCTGTGCCTCGATCTCCGATTCGAGCATCTCCTCGAACGAGAAGGTCAGGGTGTGCTTGCCGACGCGGATGATCTCCCCGTCCTTGAGCGGGTGCTCGTCGATGCGCTGTTGGTTGACGAAGGTGCCGTCGGGGCTGTCCATATCGAACAGGACCGACTCGTCGCCCTGGGTATGCAGGCGGGCGTGGCGGGGCTGGACGGCCAGGCTGTCGATATGGACCGTGCACTGCGGGTCGCTACCGATATACATGTCCCCCTGGACCACGGGGAAGACCTTCAGCATCCTCCCCTTGAACGACAACGTCAGCTTGGACACCCGACGAACTCCAAAAAGTCTTTATTTGTCTTGGCATTATAGACCGCAATTAATCCGTTTGTACAACTGCGCCGGCCGGCCGTGCCCGCCGCGCCGGCCTCAATCGTCGGAGGGGACCCCCGGCCCCGTGTGGGATAACGGCGCTTGCGTGCCACGCTGCAGGCGGGGGTCGATGCGCACGGTCTTGATCGCATTGGCCGCGGTCTGAACGATCTCCACCGGATGTTCGCCGAGCAGCAGACTCGTGCCGGGCTCGGGGATCGTCTCCAGGTACTCGATGATCAAGCCGTTGAGCGTCTTGGGCCCGCCCGCGGCCAGGTCCCACTGGAACAGCCGATTGAGGTCGCGGATGCTCACGCCGCCGTCGACCAGGTAGCTGCCGTCCTCCTGCAAGACGACGTCCTTGATGTTGGCGGCCGGGTCGGTGGTGAACTCGCCGACGATCTCCTCGAGGATGTCCTCCAGCGTGACCAGCCCTTGGATATCGCCGTACTCGTCGACGACCAGCGCAATACGCCGGCGCACGCGCTGGAAGTTCAGCAGCTGCGTGTTCAACGGCGTGCCCTCGGGGACGAAATAGGGCTCGCGGGCGATGCCGCGCAGGCTGCCCTTGTCGGGCCGGCCGTCGTCGAACAGGCGCAGGGCGTTGCGCAGATGCACGATGCCGACCACGTGATCGATGTCCCCGTCGAACACTGGCAGCCGGGTGTGCTGACTGTCGATGAGCTGGGTGATGATCTCCTCGAGG
>Ga0102944_1002364_pt1 | contig 11164 bp, 5 predicted proteins | sample SalPonD_shore_MG_FD_78172 | JGI IMG/M metagenome (GOLD analysis project Ga0102944, IMG submission 78172) | Salt pond soil microbial communities from South San Francisco under conditions of wetland restoration - Salt Pond MetaG... | ecosystem: Environmental > Aquatic > Marine > Intertidal zone >... | reverse complement strand
TAAACTGGGCAGCTGGGCAGAGATTAAAGCGGCTTTACCGGCTAAAGACCTTAGTCTGATCCGTCCTGTCAATGATACTCTCATCCCATGGCCAACCCTTTTTGTAAGTCTACCCATCCTTGGCTTCTATTTTATGTGTACAAACCAACACATGGTCCAGCGGGTTTTGGGAGCAAAATCAGTTGAAGACGGCCGGAAGGGAGCCATCTTTGCCGGTATGCTCAAACTTCCGCTTTTATTCCTGCTGGTTCTACCAGGTACAATGGGGCGACTAATATATCCTGATCTGAATAATGCTAATCTCATCTTCCCCAAATTACTCTTTAATCTTTTACCTGCCGGGCTTTTGGGCATTGTAATAACCGGTTTTATAGCAGCACTCATGTCAAGCATTGATTCTGCACTGACAGCTGCCGGTAGTATTGCAACGTTGGATATCTATAAAAAAATCTATCCTAATCAAACGGAACGTCACTATATTTTATCCGGAAAAATCCTCATCATTATTTTCGTAACAATAGCTTCTTTATGGGCTCCCTTTATCGAACAATTTCCTACGCTTTGGGAATATCTTCAGTCGGTACTTGCTTATTTAACTCCTCCTGTGGTAAGCTGTTTTTTATTTGGATTGCTATGGTCCAAAGCCTCTTCCGAAGGAGCATTCTATACGCTGTTAGTCGGCACCATTTCTGCAACCCTGATGATCATCAACAATTATTTTTATTCGATCGTGGGGTCAATCCACTACCTATATTCGGCTACCATTATTTTTGGGATAAGTTCTTTAGTAATGACAGTAACAAGCTATCTTTACCCACGGGAGCTTGACAAACAAGACGACCAAGCATTAGTCACAATCCAGGAGATGAAGCATTATTACCAGTTCAAAAACGAAAAGCCTCTCCCCTGGTATCTATCATACAAAGGATTTGCTATCTATTTGTTTGCAGCCACTGCTATCACTGTAATCGCGTTCTGGTAATTGCACCTTAAGTTTGGTTCTATCTGCAACTTTTAGGTCAATTATCAACTTTTAGAAAACGAATACTATCGTCATTCCGGGCTATTAAAATGACTTTCCCCAGCCCGGCTATATTCAGTGACTTTATCTGACGTATCTGCCCGTCTATACTCAAGCCATTTTTTTGGGCAGGTAATGCGACCAAGCTATCTTTTTGGACTTCAAGCAGGGTTCCGTATCCCGCATCATAACGACCAAACTCGGGATCTACATTATAGAGATTTCCGCCCAGAAGAATTTCTTTATGTCCGTTTTGTCCCATGTCAAACGAGCCAATTCCATACAAACTCGTTAGCTGTGCCTGCATCGGCAATTTCTGAATGCTAAAATTTCCAGAACCGTCATTCCAACCCACAATACTTGCCAGCTGGGTCACAGAATCGCGATAGCTGTTGGCTAAAGCATCGGATGAAAAAATATCGCTTACCGTTTTACCGGCATACGATTTATAAGTAGGAAATTTATTTTGCAGACTGGGAAGCTGATCCAATAAATCATGGCGTAATGCAATAGGATAGGCCTTCCCATTTTTATAGGTTGCCATAATTGGATCTATCGTACCATTATTATCAAAATCGTTAAGCCAGAGCTTCATGGGATATTGAGGCGACGCCTTGAATTGCGAATTCAGTCCCAGGTTGCCGGCCACAAAATCCAGATCTCCATCTCCATCCAAATCATCCAGCAACAAACAATGCCACCAGCCGGATGTATTTTTAAGATCAATCTCCTCTTTTTTAACAAGCTTCCCGCCTTTATTTTCAAACACGGTAATTGGCATCCATTCACCCGCAATTATTAAGTCCGAATCGCCATCCCCATCGATATCACCCCATTGCGAATCGGTAACCATTCCAATTTTTTTGAGATCCGGTGCTACCTGCTGTGTCACATTGGTAAAATGACCTTTCCCGTCATTCTGCAACAGATAACTATCTACAGGCATCCCTACGGCAAAAGGCTGAAGGCGCACGCCCAAGAAAAGATCCGTATCTCCATCCCCGTCATAATCTGCCGCACTCACACTGCCGGCTGTCTTATATCGCCAGCTGGCAATACCGAGCTTTGAAGCTTTAAAATGGCCGTTCTCCTGTTGTAAGTAGAGTCGATCGGCCAAGGCCGAGCTACTGGATGGAAACTCATTTCCACCACTGGCCACATATAAATCTGGCTTTCCATCGCCATTTGCATCGAACCAGGCACAGTCAGTATCTTCGCTGGCAGCATCTTGTGTAAAAACGGCATTATCCTGCTGATGAAACTTGCCATTGGATTGCTGAATGAACAAAGCGCCGGCTTGCCCCTTCGCACCACCAATGTAAAAATCATCCAGGTTATCATTATTAACGTCTGCCACACAAACGGGCGGACCCTCGGTCGATCGCATATGATAAAGCAGGTGGTTGCGCTTAAAATCATTAAAGTTATCTTCTTTATGCTTCCAGCTAATACCCAATTTTGAAGTCACGTCTTGAAATTTATAGGGCATCTTTCCCTCACTGGGGATATCTGGCTTATCTGCCGGTTGGGCTTCGCTTTCATCCAGTGTCAGCTCTTGATTAGTTTTGACATTCGTTAGCCGACTGATACCGCCATTAGACCAATTGACAATCAGCGAATCGATTGTCTTGACTTTTCCGAGCCCGATTAAAAGGCGTGAATCAACGGTAGATTCAAATCCACGGATAGGAAACTGCTCAGCGTACCATTGTTTGCCGCCCGCCCAAACCGTTACTTCAGACCCGATAGCCTCCGTGTTAGGTGCTTTCCCCTGCAGTTTTATGCGCAGCCAGTGTTTTTGGGGATTCAGATCTGTAGCGTTGTTTTTATAGATTGTCGGTGGTCCATTAAGATTGTTAATGACTAAGTCCGGGTCGCCGTCATTGTCCAAATCACCGTAGGCCGACCCATTGGAAAAGCTCGGCTGATCCAACCCCCATTGGGCGGTCGAATCTGCAAACCGCATTTTACCCTGGTTGGCAAAAGCATAGTTTTGAATCGGGTTGGAAGGAATCATATCGATCAATTTTTTGAAATCAACCGTGCTGTCTCGAACGATTTCCCTGACCATATTCTGCCGGGATACTTTTTCCAGATAGTCCAGATCAGTGATATCCTGGTACATCCCATTCGCTACAAAAATATCGCGGCGACCATCAAGGTTCAGATCAACAAGATTAGCACCCCAGCTCCAGTCCGTCGCATCTACACCCGCGTACCTTCCCACTTCACTAAAAGTACCATTGCCATTGTTCAGCTGAAGTGTATTTCGTGTAAACTGATGGTTGTAGCCCTCCTTAATATATTTTTGATAACGTTCCCAGTTGTCAAAAGTGGTTACTCTTTTCAAACGCTTTTCAGCTCTCGGCAACATATCCGTTACAAATATTTCCGGATAACCATCCCCATTTAAATCTGCAGCGTCTCCCCCCATAGCTGCTGCGCTGATGCTTTTCATTTGGTGTTCCAATACCTCACGGAATGTTCCATCCCGGTTATTCAGATACAAATAGTCACGTTCAAAAAAATCATTGGACACATACATGTCAGGCCAGCCGTCTCTATTTACATCACTGACAGAAACGCCGAGCCCAAACCCTGTTTCATTGCTGTAAATACCGGCTTTTTTACTGACATCGGTAAAATGATCTCCGTCGTTTCTATACAGTTTATCCCCTCCCAGCAAATTTCGCTTATTGCGATTATTCTTTTGTAAATCGAAACTGCCAATAGCGCGGTAAGTATTATTAACCAGATATAGATCCAGATCACCGTCGCGGTCATAATCAAAAAAATTAGCCTGTATAGACATTGCGGGATCGTCGATGCCATAAGCTGCTGCCTCTTCCGTAAACGTCGTATCCCCATTATTGATATAGAGTTCATTCCTGCGGTCGTCTCCCTTCGCAATCCCCGAGTTACAAACATAAATGTCCAATAATCCGTCGCCGTTAACATCGGCCATGCTAACTCCGGTAGACCATGAATGAGTACCTCCGACCTTTGCTTTTTTTGTAACGTCAACAAATTTAAAATTACCTTTATTTAAGTAGAGACGGTTTCCTTTCATATTGCCTATAAAAAAAAGATCCGGCAACCCATCATTATTTATATCTCCTACAGCTACCCCTCCCCCGTTATAAAAGTTACGATACCGGTAAATATTAAAATCCCGGTTAAAGGTTAAATCATTGGAAAACTTTATCCCGGTCTTTTGAGCTGAAATTTTTGTAAAAAGCTTTGGCTTACTTTCCCGGCAGGAGAAAAAAGAGAGGATTGCCACCCCAATTAAGAAATATCTGAAATCCTTGATGATCGAACGTCTCATCAAATATCACTCTTGTTTGATTTTCTGGCTGACCGTCAGATCCAGGTAATTAACGATTACTTTTTCGTCATCTTTGCGGTAGATCGCAATACGCTTGTTGCCATCCACCATGATATAAGCAGTCTTGCCCAGTTCCGGATGCTTCATCTTTATGAACTTTTTGGGATATTCTTTCCGAAACTTCTTAAGCAATCTTACTTCCAGGCTATCGGACCATAAATTATGATTCCAGGGCGCCCAGCCATTATAGGCATAAGCGGTCTGCATTTTATAAATTTTCCCATCATAAAAAAGAGGATAATAATTCATGTGCGCCCGATGGCCCAAACCTGTAACACCATCATATCGAACACTAAGATTTCCTGATCCCTGGATTATTTTCTGTTGGTTATTGAGTTTCCAGCTGTGATCATAAAATTCTTGCCTCGGCATACCAAAATGATAGCCCAAAAATAGCGAGTCGTTGCGAACATCTCGGGCAAGTTCTCGCCTCACTATTTGTTGATAATCACTTTTATGCTTACAACCGACCAATAAAACAGATGCTATAAAAACCAATGCAAGTAACTTTTGTACCATGGGCTATCGATTACGTTTAAACCAAAGAGGAGTATCGTTATTTCGTGCAACTAAGATATATGATCCGTCGACCATTTCAACAGGCAATATGGCACGTACTTCACCTTTTATAAAAAATCCTGATTGCTGATCCTCTAATCTGTGAATATTCCTTGAAGAACTAAAGGTCAGCATATCACCATACGACGACATATAGTCGCCCGCCTGTGGTTTGACGCCGGATAAATTACCTCCCATCAAAATTTCAGTATTGCCGTCACTTGAGTATGATTTAGATATACCATACAACGGTGCCAGCTGAGTCTTGAATGGCAGAGGGGTTCCGGTAAATATCTTGCCCCCGTTATTCCAAAAAACAGAATTATCCAGAGTGGAGACTTTAAGTTTCAGGGATCCTTTTAATTCATTCTTTTTGAATAGATCTTCCATCGAATGATCGGCATACCATTTAAAACTTTTAATCCGACTTTTAAGCATTGGCAGCTGATCTTCCATATCAGATTTAAGGATCAAGGGAACATGCCGATCACCTTTTTTATATGTTAATATTTGCTCAATGGAGCCATTCTGATCGAAATCGTTAACCCAGAGTTGCAAGGAATCTCCAATAAATCTTTGGAAACGGTTATTCAATCCTTCGTTCCCGGCTATTATATCCCGGTAACCATCGCCATCCAAATCAGCTACTTGAACGGAATGCCACCAGCCGGAGGTATTTGCGAGTCCCTCCGATTGGGTAACATTTTTGAATGTGGCCTTCCCGGTTTGTTGCAACTGATTCTGAAAGACGGTAACCGGCATCCACTCACCTACAATAACCAAATCCAGATCCCCGTCTCCATCAATATCGGCCCATTTTGCATCGGTAATCATGCCTAAATCCAACAGATCGGGAGATAATTTTTGAGTGACATCCTCAAAATTACCGGTTCCATCGTTAAGCAAAAGACATCCATCTGCGGGAATGCCATAAGCGAAGGGCTTAAAATGAGATCCGATAAACAAATCAATGTCACCGTCTCCATCAAAATCAGCCGCTGCAACTACCGAAGTTTCCTGGTAACGGCTCGACGGCAATCGACTGCTGTGATTGGTGAACGAGGCACCGTTATTAATATACAGTCGATCTCCTAAGGCAGAAGAACTTGCCGGAAATTCACTGCCGCCACTCGCCACATATAAATCCTTGTCCCCGTCCCCATCCGCATCAAACCAAGCACAATCGGTATCCTCAGAAGCGCGATCAGTCTTAAAAACCGGGGATGATATTTTATGGAAGGATTTACCCTTGCCCTGAATAAAAATCCCGCCGGCCTCACCTTTTGCTCCGCCCAGGTAAAGGTCGCTTAATCCATCATCATTTATATCCGCCACGCAGGCCGCAGGCCCTTCTTTAGAGTGCATGTGATACAGCAGCTTATCTCGTTTAAAATCGACGAATGCATTTTCTTGATGCCGGTATGACAATTTTACCCGGCCCGTTACTTCCTGCCATATGGTTTTGGGGGGATTTTTGTGCTGCTTCGTATCTAAGTTTTCAGCATTTTTTTGCCTAATGGTGAGGTTGGTATCAGCTTTGATATTGGAATATTTACTCCGGCTTCCATCCGGCCAAATAATCCGCAAAGAGTCTACCTTTTTTGCAGTTCCCAAACCAATATTGATTCGAGGATCCACCGATGACTGAAATCCCCGGTTGGGATATTGCTCTTTATCATACAACGTACCCTGTGCCCACGCTTTAATTTTTGTACCGACAGCACGTGTATTCTTTTTATTTCCTTTTAAAGTTATCGTCAGGCTATGATACGATGGCTGAATTGTTTCCGTCCTGTTTTCGTACACATCGGCCGGGCGATTTACATTGTTGATGACCAAATCCAGGTCGCCATCGTTATCCAAATCAGCATAGGCAGCCCCATTTGAAAAACCCGGATCGGCCAATCCCCATGCAGCTGCTTTATTGGTAAAGTGCAATGAATCACTGCCCTGATAGGCATAATTGCCAATAGGTGTGGAAGAAAGATCATCGAACAGAATATTTACCGGCTTTTTGTCTTCAACAATCGAGCGAAGTTTTCGGATGGTCGAATGGTTGTTAACATAATCCTGATCAGTCAGATCTTTAAAGATACCATTTGTAATAAACATATCTTCATTGCCATCCATATCCAGATCCGCGAAAAGCGTTGTCCAACTCCAGTCGGTAGCCTCTACTCCGGCCATACGTCCAATCTCGCTAAAGTTAACACAGGTTTTACATTGTGGATTATCGGGATCCAATCCGCGATTCCATTGCAGCGTATTTCGTACAAATTGATGGTGATACCCATTTTGCACCCGTTTACTATAGTCATCCCAAAAATAGAACTCGGTTTTTACTTTTGCCCGTTTCCAAGACTCCGGAAGCATATCCGTCACAAATATTTCGGGACGACCGTCATGATTCAGATCTCCGATATCGCCCCCCATAGAACTCATGCTAAGTGCCGGGATAGCTTTGGGCAATACTTCGGTGAATGTCCCATCCTTGTTGTTGATGTAAAGATAGTCCCGTTCAAAAAAATCATTCGTGATATACAAATCAGGCCACCCATCACCGTTTACATCTCCGGCCAGGGCATCCATCCCAAAACCAATAGGACTACTGTAAATACCTGCCTTGGCGGTTACATTGGTGAATATTTTTCCCGTGGTGTCAGTTTTCCCGGACGAAATCATATTATTTCGAAAGAGCATATCGGCACCATTGGGATCCCGTTTTTCTCTCAACCCTTTTTTTGGCGATAAGCCTGCCACTGATTTGAATGAATTATTGAGCAGGTACATATCCAGATCACCATCACGGTCATAGTCAAAGAACAGAGCGTCGGTTGATAGCCCCATGACATCTAGCCCATATTTTTCCGACTCTTCGGTAAAAGTCAGATCACCATTATTAATATAGAGTTGATTGTGGCGATTTTTGCCGCCCGGCGCACCGGATTTACATACATAAATATCCAGCCAGCCATCCCCATTCACGTCGGCAATACTGACGCCCGTGGACCAGTTACTAGATGAAAGCCCTGCTGATTTGGTAATATCTTTAAATCGAAAATTTCCTTCATTAAGGTATAATTTGTTTGACACTTGGTTCCCCGTAAAAAAAATATCGGGTAACCCATCATTGTTGAAATCACCGATACCTACACCGCCCCCATTATAAAAATTACGATATGTGTAGGGATTCAATTTTTGTGTATACTGCAAATCATTTTGAAAATGAATGCCCGATTCTGCCGGATCAACTTTTTTGAACAATGTTCTTTTCGAACTTGTATTACTACAATTATTTAATGATAGGAGAGCCGCCAACGACAAAAACCATGGAACAACAGCTTTAAACCTCCACTTAACCATTCTTTTATAATCTGGATTGATGCAATGAATAAAATCAATATCGCTTTACCGATTGGATTTCCAAAAATTTTCTACCTTTTAGAAATAGTAGTATTCCTTTCCAAAAATCCCTCTTTACAACGACAACAATTCAGTCTTAACTCAAAGGGATTGACATACCGGGTGAAAACAGATTTTAACTAAAACCAGAAGTAATCAATACGACTGCCGGATTACGCAAATAAAAAAAGGAAACATACCCCGAGGCATGCTTCCTTTTTTTAAAATTTTAACTAATTACTAATTAGATGGATATCCCGGGTTTTGCACCAAGTTGGTATTCGCCTCCAATTGATCGCGTGGAATGGGGAATACATTCACATGTGCATCTGTGGGACCCGGCTTGAATCTCCAGGGATCGTTGAACTTCGTAGCCCCCTGATCTCCTTGGAAACGAATCAAATCCTGCCGGCGAATGACTTCATAGAACATCTCGCGGCCGCGTTCATCCAATATTTTCTGTGCACTAAGTGATGAAAAATCATCAACATTTGCTCGCTCACGAATCATATTGACTAATCGCAACGCTTCTGGATCGGCATTGTTAAGACGCCATAATGCTTCAGCTTTCATCAACAAGACATCCGCATATCGGAAGATAGGGTAATCATTATTCATATTCGATTTAGCCCCCTGCTCAATCTGAAATTTACCGATTCGAGCGCCGGCCTGTCGCAGACCATTAGGCTGTAAATGCTCAATATGCGGAGTAAATGTAAGGGGAGGGCCATCGGGATCAGCATCCGTGGCACCGGGATCGGTTAACCGATTGCCCTGTGCATCATACTGGGGACCCACAATAAAGTTTGAAAGTCTGGCATCCTGGGTACCTGTAGAATCCTGTCCCATATTACCTATAACTGTTCCCTGGGGGCCGGGGTTCTGACTTTGATCAATGTAACGATCATAAGTTTCTTGCATAGCCGCATAACCATTCCACGGTTGCTCATTCAAATTATATGTAGATTGGCTGGCGTAATGCAAGGTCATCTGGTCAAGGTTGAATCCCGTCAGAAATACTTCATCGTAAGGGACGACAAAAATCAATTCAGGCGATCCTGAGTTATTAGCCGAAAAATTATCACTATAATTAGCGGCCAAACTATAATTACCGGAGTTAATGATCGAATCACATTCAGCAACAGCCAAATTCAAATAATTTCGGTATTCGGTACTGTTATTTGAGAGACCCCGATAAACGTTGGCATTTAAGTATAACTTGGCCAATAACATATGAGCTACCCATGTATTAACCCTGCCATAAGTGGACCCGGCATCAGGGTTAAGAGCGCCGATATTATCTTTTACTTCTTTGACGATAAAATCGAATACAGCCGTACGTCCCTGCTGAAAATCAGAACTAGGCTGTGAAGGATTTTCCGGCGCATCGGCAAAGCTGGTAACCAAGGGCACATTTCCCCAGCTGTCCATGAGCAAATAATAGTAAAAACCTCTGAGGACTTTAAGTTCAGAAATAAATTTATCTGCCTGGCTTGCATCAACATCCCCGGATTTAACCAATGATTGAAATTGGTAAATCAACCGGTTAGAGTTGTTAACCCCGCTAAACATATTGGTCCACCCATTGTTCAGTTCAGCATCCTCAATTTGAAAATTCTGACGCTTTGCGTGGATCCATATGCCTCCGTCAAACCAGTCGGTACCCTTTTGGGTAATGATAGCTTCATCCGAGGAAATTTCATTAGCAGAGGAATAACCATTATGAGAACCCCATGTACTTAAAGGCCCATAAGCATCACCAAGTGCCGAAATAAACTGCTGATCAGTTTTAAAAAACTGATTCGAAGTCACCTGGTTATCAATCTTTTCCGTTAAGTCGGTACAAGATGACATAAATACAATGGCACCTAGTAACAACACCGTGCATCCTTTGATAATATTATGTGTTTGTCTAAACATAGTATTAAATATTTTTTTAATTAGGGCTCTATTAGAAGTCAAGCTGAACACCAAAGCTTACCGATCGGGTAGTGAACCAACCGTTTCGCCGTTCTATACCGGGTGCTAACGGATTAGGTGTTCCGGGAAGGTTTCCACTGTCAGTGGGACCGGGATCCTCATAATTCACACTCGGATCTACCCCTTTATAGTTGGTTATCGTGAACAGGTTATTACCTGACACATAGAGCCGTAACTTTCGAATTTGCTGCACGCTGCCGACCGGAACTGTATATCCAATCGTCATATTCTCCAATTTTACATAGCTCGCATTTTCTACAAAGTAGCTGGAAAATTTAGGAGCTGATTTCAGATTAGTCAGTTCATAGGAAGATTGTAACACATTCCAGGTAGATATAGAGCTTGGCGGTTGATAGAACATGCGATAGGTATCCACCATGTCATGTCCGAACACTCCTCTAAACTGCATACTTAAATCGAAGTTTTTGTAATTCAACCGGTTAGACCATCCCAAAGTAAAGTCGGGAAGACCATTTCCGAGAACCTGCTCGTCACCGCGTGTTATTTGATCAGGGGATACCTTGTTGCCATTTTTGTCATAAAACAGCCAAGTACTGTCAGCCGCGATACCGGCAAATTTCGGTCCCCATATTTGACCGATTGGGTCACCCTGTTTTATTCGAATTAACGGTGTACTGTTCAAACCGGGTGAACCTGCATTCGATATAAATTGCTGAGTTCCCGAAGTAAATTTGGTCAGCACTGTGTTAAAGGTGGAAAACGTAAAGCCGGTAGTCCAGTTTAATTTCTTACCTCGGAATACGTCATAATTCAGGCTGGCATCGAATCCTTTGTTCTGAAGTTCACCGATATTC
>Ga0102944_1002363_pt1 | contig 11165 bp, 10 predicted proteins | sample SalPonD_shore_MG_FD_78172 | JGI IMG/M metagenome (GOLD analysis project Ga0102944, IMG submission 78172) | Salt pond soil microbial communities from South San Francisco under conditions of wetland restoration - Salt Pond MetaG... | ecosystem: Environmental > Aquatic > Marine > Intertidal zone >... | reverse complement strand
GTGATCGCCGACAGTCCCAGCAGCAATCCCACGATGGGCGCGAAGGCGAAGATCATGATGACGTCGTTCAGGGCCACCTGCGACAGGGTGTAGTGGGGTTCGCCGCCGCACAGTTGGCTCCAGACGAAGACCATGGCCGTGCACGGTGCCGCGGCCAGGATGATCAGCCCGGCGATGTAGGCATCAATTTGCGCCGCCGGCAGCAGCGGCCGGAACAGGTAACCGATGAAGAACCAGGCCAGCAGGGCCATGGAAAACGGCTTCACCAGCCAGTTCACCAGCAGGGTAACCCCGATGCCACGCCAGTAAGCCCGCACCTGCCCCAGGGCCTGCAGATCGATGCGGATCAGCATGGGGATGATCATCAGCCAGATGAGGGCGGCCACGGGCAGATTGATGCGGGCGATCTGCATATCGCCGGCGGCCTGGAAGACACCCGGGAAATGTTGCCCTAGAAGAATGCCGGCGGCGATGCACAGCAGCACCCACAGGCTCAGCCAGCGTTCGAAGAAACCCACTGGCTACGAGACCTCAGGCACAGAGGCGGCTGCCGGGCCGCTGCGGCATGGCTTTGAGCCGTTTCTGATCTGCAGCATAGGGAGGTTTGTCACTGGCGCCGGCCCGGACGGCCTCGAGAATATTCCCCGCCCAGGCAGGCAGTTCCGGATTGATGCGGTAGTGGATCCACTGCCCCGCGCGCCGGTCGGCGACGATGCGGGCGTCCCGCAGGGCGGCCAGGTGGCGCGAAATCTTCGGCTGGATCTCGTCCAGGGCATAGGTCAGCTCGCACACGCACAGTTCGCCTTCCTGCAGCAGCAGCATGAGGCTGCGCAGGCGGGTCGGGTCAGACAGCAGTTTCAGCAGCAGTTCAGGTGCCATAGTTATATATGCCTGGACGTATATATGATAAATCATATATATTCGCGTCCTCCCGTGCAAGCGCAAGAGGCTGTGGAAATGACTGGCGAAATAAAGAATGTCCTGTTCCTGTGCACCGGCAATTCGGCCCGCAGCATCATGGCCGAGGCGCTGCTGCAGCGCTGGGGCAAGGGCCGGTTCCGGGCTTTCAGCGCCGGCAGTAGCCCTAAGGGCCGGGTCCATCCCCTGGCCCTGGAGCTGCTCCGGAAACAACACTTCAATACCGATCACTGCCGCAGCAAGAGCTGGGAGGAGTTTGCCGGCGCGGATGCCCCGGCCCTGGATCTTGTCTTCACCGTGTGCGACCGCGCGGCCCGGGAAGCCTGCCCGGTGTGGCCGGGCCAGCCCATCACCGCCCACTGGGGCGTGGCAGATCCGGACCGGCCCGATCTGGACGAGCAGTCACAACGCCGCCTGTTCAAGAAAGCCTTTCTGGAGCTGGATCACCGCATCCGCATTTTCACCAGTCTGCCCCTGGAGAAACTGGACGCCCTGTCGCTGCAGAGGCGCCTGGACGATATCGGCAAGTCGTATCCCGAAGCCTCGTAAAAGCCGGTAAATAGTAAGTAGTGAATCGAGAATAGTTAAGAATGTTCCGTCATACCGGAAACCGCAATGCGGTTATCCGGTATCCATACCCCGTTTATCGAAGTCTGGATCCCGGAAAAGGCCTGCCGGCCTTTGAGGAATGAGATGACAGGGTTTTTTTACTATTCATTACTTACCATTCACTATTTACTTCTTGCACCCTCACCCCTCACTATCATCTCCCGGCCACGGCCAGTCCGGGATTAAAAAGTCCTCGATCTCCCAGCGGCCGTTGCGCCGTACCCAGATGTCCCGGTTCCGGAATGATTCGCAGATGCGGTAGTACTCCGCCACGCTGATGCCGAGATAGGCGCAGAAGTGTTCGATATCGCGCTGGGGCGTCTCGTCGCCCAGGGCCCGCAGTGTTTCAATGGCCTGGTCCCGGGTCAGCCGGCCGTTGCGGATCTCCAGGGACAGGTTGTCCCAGCTGCGGGTGATGCCGAACTTGTACCACTTGAGATGGTGGTGGATGGCGATGAAGTCATCGTCGATGTTCACGTAGTCGTAGGTGCCGACGCGGGCGCCTTCCGCCCGGCTTTGAAAACCGTGCGCCGTCGCCACGCGGCGGCTTTGCTCCACGTCCCAGGGGAAGTAGTAGCCGAGAAACACGGCCTTAAGGTCCGCCGCCGCCAGTTCGTCCTCGCCGGGAGCGAAAAACGGCTGCAGATCGCGCTCGCTCAGGGTCTCCCCCACCCAGTCGGCGGCGGTGGTGCCGTGGGTGACGCCGAAGCGCTGCAGCCAGCGCCTGTCGACGCGGGCACCGGCCAGGCTTTCATCCTCCGTGCCGTATTCGATGGCGCTGTTTTCTCCGTACACCACCAGCGGGATATCGTAGCGCAGGGCGAGGCGCAGGGGCATGGTGTAAATCGCCATGTGCGTTGGCAGCCCGCTGGTACCGGTGCGGCGGAAGGCCTGTTCGATGAAGCGCCGCTCCACTTCGGGATTGACCCGCACGGCGACATGATCGACGCCGATGCGGATCAGGTTGTCGAGGTTGCGGCGTCCCAATTCCGTCTGGCCGGGGATGATGTAGGTCATGGTCAGGGGATGCAGGCCGGCCTCCAGGCAGGTCACCACCTGCCAGTAGCTGTCCTTGCCGCCGCTGACCGGGATCAGGCAGTCGTAGCCGTGACTGCGCTGCCGGGCGCTCGCCGCCAGTTCCTCGAATGCCCGGGCGCGGGCATCCCAGTCGATGCTGTCGTGCTTGGCGGCGACGCTGCGGCAGCCGTTGCAGATCCCGGCCTCGTCCAGGGCGACGCCGGGTCGGGAGTCCGGCAGCAGGCAGCTTAGGCAGTAGCGCATGTCAGTGCAGCAAGGTGACAGCGTGCAGCACGGCCTCAAGATAACGCGGCACGCTGGCGTTAAGGTTGCGGTTGAGCACGCTGGGCGCGACCGGGACGATGTTGCTGTCCGCACGCAGCAGTGTCGGATCGGCTTCCTCGTGGGGCACGCCTTCCGCGCCGAAGCTGTTGAAGTGCATGCGGAAGTTGCGGAAGTCGAAACTCTCCAGGCGATGGTCCTTGTCGATCAACCCCAGTTGTTGCAGTTCATCCCGCCAGACCCCGCGCCAGTGCGCCGCCTCCAGCGGCAGTTCCGGCCCGGCGGCGGGAAAGGCGAACTCCACCTGCAGCTGCGGCGCGTCGGTCTGCGCGAACTTGCCGGGAAAGCTGATGCGATCCAGATGCAGGGCGGGATCGCCGACAATGATTTCGTTGTAGTCGCTGATCGCCGGACGGTCGAACAGGAAACTGCCGAGCAGCAGGTTGTCGGTGGCCAGGTTGCGGCAGGGCAGCGCCAGGAGCTTGCACAGCCCGGCCCAGTTCGCGGCCCAGAAGACGTGATCGGCGGCGAGGCGCCGGCCGCCGGCGTCGATCCGGCGCACGCTGTGGGTGCCCGGTTCCAGTTCCAGGTGCAGATCGGGGATATCGGTCACGGTTTCCACGTAGCGCCGGTCCAGGCCTTCGGCGAAGGCGCGGGCGAAACCGGCGAAGCCGCCCCGGGCGGGATAGAGAACGTACTGGGCTTCGCCGCGTCTCAGCCGGTCGTGGAAGCTGCGCGATTCGCCGACCCCGGTGACGGGCCGCTCGGCGCGGGGGAAGAACCAGGGATAGATATTGGTCAGCAGGCGCGCCTCGTCCACACCCAGTTGTTTGTGCCGGTATTCGCAGCGGTAGGACGGCAGCACTTCGTCATAGATCAGATCGGCGTAGCCGGGGCCGTAAATGGCGGCGAGGCGTTCGCGCGCCGGCAGCGCCGTGCCGATGTCGTCGACCAGGGATTCGCCCGCCAGCAGGGAACGCAGATCGTCCGGCATCTGCGCGGGTTCCGGGGCGTAGGGCAGGATCTGGCCGCGCAGCACCATGGCGCGCCGCAGGCGGGTGCGGCGCAGGTTGTCGCCGGCCATGCGGCTGAACAGGCGCGTGGTCACCGGCGAGCGCATGTAATCCAGCACGTGCATGCCCATGTCGAAGGTGGTGCCGTCCGCGACTTCAAAGGAGGCGTTCACGCCGCCCAGTTTTTTTGACCGTTCCAGCAATACCGTCCGGTAACCCAGTTCGCCCAGCAGCCAGGCGCTGACCAGGCCGGCCAGGTTGCCGCCGATCACCACGGCGTCCACGTTTTCAATTGTGTTTGCGCTCATGTCATTCAGGCATAGCCTGCTCCAGGAGTTCCACGCCCATGTTGCGGTAAATGCGGGTGACCGGATCGTTCATGGCGGCGTGCGGCACCAGTGCCTGCACCCGGATGCCGGGCCTGAGGCGCGGCAGAAAGATGAGGGCGCTGGTCATGATCCCCACTACCAGGGTCTGCGACAGCAGGGGCGCCAGGATTTCCGCCGGCAGGCGCTGCGGGATTTCCACGGACTGCCGCTCCGGGAAGTGCAGTCCGCCGGCGCGCATGCGCGGGTGATGCTTGAAAGCCACACGCCCGCCGCGTGCCGCGCAGTTGTCGATCAGCTTCTGCAATTCCCCGCGCAGTTCCGGGTGGCGGCGCAGGAAAGCCTCGTGGGGCAGTACCAGCAGCAGGTCCAGTTCCTGCAGGCAGTCCGGATCCAGGCCGGCCCGGCGAATGGCGGCGGCGCAGTGGCCGACGACCCGGGGATCATGAAACCACTCCGACTCGATGGACTGCAGCAGCTTCCCCGACAGCGCCGCATTCGCGTAGTCCGGCGCCATGATCCAGGCCTGGTGCACGGCCCGCGACCCTCCCACCAGGGCGGGACGCTCATTGTCGACGCCGAAGGTCAGGCGCCGCGCCCGGACGGAGGCCCCGGTTTTCAGGCGCTGCCAGGCGGCAGCCAGGCCGCCGCACTCACTCCGACTGCGGTATGTCCCCCAGCCGTCGTCCACGTACACGCCGATGGCATCCGGGGCGCCGCGCAGGGCGGCGTAGAATTCGGGATGGCTGTCGTTGCCGACCATAATGCAGTCAGGCCGGAACTCCCGGGCGTAGCGGGTCAACGCCGCCAGGACGCGGCGCCCGTGCAGCAGCCGGTCGCGGGGCCGGGACACCAGCTTGGGGAAGGTGCGCAGTTCGGTGAACAGATCCTGGGGGCCGGCTTTCAGCGTCTCCAGCAGGAAATCGACACGGTCTTCCCGCCAGTGGGTCTGCACCAGGGCGCAGCGATCATCGCGGCAGGGGCCGGCCGCCAGTCCCAGGTACCAGAGACTGTGCTGGGGTGCCGAGGTGAGAAACAGCATGGATCGGGGCGCGGACACGGGCGGCACCTATTCCAGTACGTCCCAGGAGGCGGGCGTGCCGCGCTGCACCGCACAGGTCAGCCGGCGGCCCAGAATCGCGTCGAGGCATCCCGGCGGCAGGCCCAGGCCGGGCCGGATAGCGCGCACGTCCGCGGCGGTGAGCACCGTTCCCGCCGGCAGGTCCCGGGTGAAATACAGGGACCGGCGGAATACCAGGGAAGACCGTTCGTGTTCGGTGGGACCGTAGTGCACCCCGCCCAGGGCGGCATGGGCCCGGCCGCTTTCCTCCACGAGGCGCGCCAGTTCCTCCGGCTCCAGGGAAAACACGGCGTCGACACCGCCGTCGGCGCGGGCCAGGGTAAAGTGCTTTTCAATCACGCAGGCCCCGAGGGCGACCGCCGCCAGGGCGGCGCCGATGCCCGGCGTATGATCGGACAATCCCACCTCGCAGCCGAAGCGGGTGCGTAGATCGGGAATGGTGGCCAGGTTGGATTCCTGCGCCGGTGCCGGATAGCTGGACGTGCACTTGAGCAGGACCAGGTTGCGACAGCCGGCGCCGCGGGCGGTGGTGACGGCCGCGTCGATTTCGTCCCGATCGGCCATGCCGGTGGAGATGATCAGCGGCTTGCCGGTGGCCGCGGCCCTGGTGATCAGGGGCAGATCGACGTTTTCGAAGGAGGCGATCTTGTAGCAGGGCACGTCCAGGGTTTCCAGGAAATCCACGGCGCTGGCATCGAAGGGCGTACTGAAGGCCACCAGTCCCAGCTCCCGCGCCCGTTCGAACAGGGGCGCGTGCCAGTCCCAGGGCGTGTGCGCTTCCTGGTACAGGCGGTACAGGGACTTGCCTTGCCAGGGACTGTCCGGGTCGCTGATGAAGAATTCGTCGCGCGCCAGATCCAGCGTCATGGTATCCGCGGTATAGGTCTGCAGTTTGACGGCGTGGGCGCCGGCCCGCGCCGCCGCCTCGACGATGGCCAGCGCCCGATCCAGGGAGCCGTTATGGTTGCCGGACATTTCGGCGATGATCAGCGGCCGCTGTCCCGAACCGCAGTCGAGTCCGCCCAGGCGCAGGCTCACGGTGCCAGCTCCTGCACGTAGCGCCCGTCCCGGTACAGATAACCCGCCTCGGTGAAGGCGTATTGCGACGGGGCATTGTCGGCGTGAATCTCGGCGACGATGCGTTCGGTTTCCGGCCGCTGGTGCTGCAGCCAGGTGCTGCCGGCGCGCAGCACGGCGGGACCATAGCCGCGGCCGGCGCGGCCCGGGACCAGGTATACGGAAACCTCCGCGGCGGGACCGTCGCAGTCATAGCGCAGCACGCCCACCGGCCGGCCCCCGTCCTCGGCAATGAGGAGTGGCCGCGCCGGATCGTCCAGCACCTTTTCGAACCATTGCCGGTGCTGCTCAGGCGTGATGGCCGCATCGGAACGGGCATAGCGCCGTACGTCCGGCGCATTGCGCCAGGTCAGGACGACATCGCGATCGGCCGCGCCCGCGCGGCGCAAGTTTACCGCCGGGGGCAGCAGCACGCGCAGCACCCTTTCCATGCCGCGGCCGTCCACCAGTTCGAGACCATGCGCGGACATCTCCCGCAACCGCTCCGGGGTCAGGGCTTCCAGCTGCGCGGCAATCGCCGCCGGCGTCGCCGCCGCGCCGTCCAGCAGCAGTGCCGCCCCGGCCTGCGCCAGGGCGGCGGCGCCGCGCTGCTGGTTCTCGGCCACGGTGAGGATCAGGGCGGGCAGACCCACGCAGGCGCGCTCCCAGGCGGTCAAGCCGCCGGCGCCGACGGCGAAATCCGCCGCGGCCATGAGCGCGGCCATGTCGTCGACGTTTTCGAGAAAGTGGAGGTGTCCGCCGCCGGCCCGGCAGCGGTCGGCCAGTGCCGCCGCGGCCGGATTGGCGGGGCCGGCGACCACGTCCGTTTCCGGCACGGTCCGGTGCAGCAGAGCCAGGGCGTCGAGCACGCGATCGGTGTAACCGCCGGCATCGACGCCGCCGAGAAACACCAGCAGGCGCCGCAGTTCGCCGTCGCGACGGCGCAGCTGCCGGCGCGCCGCGGCAAATTCCGGCCGCAGCAGGGCGTAACGGGGACCGAACAGGCGCGCACAGCCCGGTGGCAGCAGCAGCGCCGCACCATTCTGCGCCCGGCCGTCCAGGCTCTGGTTGAGGACGACGTCGGCGTCATGGCGGCGATCGGCCAGATCGTCGATGATGAACAGGCGCCCGGTCAGGAATCGCAGCGTCCGTTCCCAGTACAGGCCCAGGGCGTAATGATCCGCCACCAGGAGATCGACGCCGCCCAGGGTTTCCAGCACGGCGCGGGTTTCGACCGCGTCCCGGTCTTCGCTCACCCCCAGCCAGGAAGCATACTTCGATATCACCGGCGGCGTGTCGTCGGCGTCGGGCGGCCGCAGGCGGTGCACGGCAAAGCCGTGCGCCGCGATGGATTCACACAAATGACCCGGCAGTTCGCGGGAGGCGAAGTGCACCTCTACGCCGCGCGCCGCCAGCGCCCCGGCCAGGCCCAGGCAGCGCATGACGTGGCCGCTGCCGATTTGCAGGGAGGCGTCGGTGCGGATCAGCGCGCGCATGGTCAGCGCACCCGGAACAGGGGCTGCAGGGGAGCGCAGTGCAGCCGCTCATGCAGGTCGTGCTTGCCCACCGCGGCAACCAGCAGGGGCAGGATTTCATCATAGGCCGCCAGCAGTGCGTCGATATCGGCCTCGCTGTGAGCGTAGCTCAGGTTGTGGCCGCCGTTGACCAGGATGCCGCGCGCGAACATTTCCTGCAGGTACAGCGTGCGCAGTTCCAGGGCCGTATACGGATCGCAGTCGCTGAGCCGGAAAAAGGGCCAGGCGGGATGACCGGACACCGCGGCGAAGGCGGCGGCATGGTGCCTGTCGATCAGCCGCGCCAGTCCCTGCAGCAGCTGTTCGCCCCGGGCATGAATGGTGGCGAGCACCGGCTCGCGCCGCAGCTTGGCCAGCACCGCCGCGGCGGCCGCCAGGGACAGGGTCTCGCCGCCGAAGGTAAAGGAGAAAAAAATCTTCTCCATCATCTGCATGTACTCGTGCCGGCCGGTCACCACCGCGAGGGGATGGCCGTTGCCGAGACCCTTGCCGAAGGTGGCGAGATCGGGAGTGACGCCGAAGAGTTCCTGGGCGCCGCCGGCGGCGAAACGGAAACCGGTGATGGTTTCATCGAAGATCAGCAGGGCGCCGTGGCGCCGGGTCAGGTCGGCGACCGTCTCCAGGAAACCCTCTGCCGGCCAGTCGCTGTTCATGGGTTCCAGGATCACCGCCGCGAAGCCGCCGGGCTGCGCCGCCAGCAGCGACTCCAGCGAGGCGGCGTCATTGTAGGTGAAGGCATGGGTGAGGGCGCGGGTGGCCGCGGGGACGCCGAGGTCGCGCGCAGTGGCACCGATGTACCAGTCCTGCCAGCCGTGATAGCCGCACACGGCCACGTGCTCGCGCCCGGTGCAGGCGCGCGCCAGGCGCACGGCGCCGGCCGTGGCATCCGAGCCGTTCTTGGCGAAGCGCACCGCTTCCGCGCAGGGCACCATGTCGATAATCATTTCCGCCACAGCCGTTTCCAGACGGTGGGGCAGGGAGAAGCTGACGCCGTTGTCGAGCTGCTCCCGCACCGCCGTGTCCACGTCCGGGTCGCGGTAGCCCAGGAACACCGCCAGCAGCGCATTGATGAAATCGATGTATTCGTTGCCGTCCACATCCCAGACGCGGCTGCCCCGTCCGCTTTCGATAAAACAGGGGGAGACGCCGCGCGGCAGGGAAGCCGGTGACTTGGAAAAGGTCTGGGACCCCAGGGGGATCACCGCTTCCGCCCGCGCCAGCCATTCCAGGGAGCGGCGGTAACGTTCCTGCGGTGTCTGCGCGGCAGCCGGAGAGGAAGAATGCTTCATGCTTCGGCTTCCCGCGTATTGATGCGTGCCAGCGCCGGCCGCTGTGCCAGCAGCGCGTGGATATCCGCGCGGCCGAAATCGGGTTTGGACGGATACAGCGCGGCGTAGACGGCGCGCACGAAATCCAGGTCCCGGGGGTAATCCACCACCCAGCGCAGGGCGGATCGATCCGTGCCGTCCACGTGCGCGGCGCAGAGGAATTCGCCGCCGTCACGGTACAGGTAGGGGGTGACGTGTTCCCGATCGTGGGGCGAGGTTGCGCTGCGCCAGGCCTGTGCCAGCGCCTTGAGGCGGATCGCTTCCACGTCGAGGCCGTCGGGGAAGGTGCGCACGTGGGCATTGGAGGTATAGTCGTTGCCTTCGACGATGTGCTGCGCGACCACGGCATCCAGCAGCTCCGGATCCAGCAACGGACAGTCGCCGGTGACGCGCACCACGTGTTCGGGCTGGTAGCGCAGCGCCGCGCGGTAAATGCGGTCAAGCACGTCATCGAGGCTGCCGCGGTAACAGTCCACGTCCAGTCCACGGCAGCAGTCGGCGACGGGATCATCGTCGTTCTCGCTGCTGGTGGCGACGCACAGGTTGTCGAGACAGCGCGCGCGGCGCAGGCGTTCGATCTGCCGGGCCAGGAGTGGCTGTTCCAGCAGCGGCGCCAGGACCTTGCCGGGCAGGCGCGTGGACGACATGCGCGCCTGCAGGACGCAGAGGATGCCGCCGCTCATGCCGGCCATACCGCCGGGTTCAGCAGCCGCCGGTCATCAACGGCAAAGCGGCGGTACCAGCCGGCCGGCAGAGAGACCGATGCCGCCGCCAGCACCTCCTCCAGTTCCGCGCGGCTGGTGACGCCGACGACGGCGCAGTCCAGCTCCGGGACCGTGGTCGCGAAACCCACCGCCGCCTGCAGAGGCGACAGGCCCTCCGCGGCGGCGGCCTCCCGGAATGACTGCAACAGCGGCTGCCACGGGGCAAAGTAGCCGGACAGGAAGCGATCCTGCGGTGTGGCAAGCAGTCCCTGCAGCAGCAGCGAACGGGCGTGTACCTCGACGTTGCACTGTTTCAGGCGCTGCAGCCAGCCGTCCCGGATAAGGCGCTGATCCAGCAGACTGGCGGGAAGCTGGATCAGATCCAGGGTATAACGATCCAGCAGCGCCTCGATCTCGTCCGCCTCGTACACCGAGACGCCGATGGCGGCCGTGCATCCCCGCTGTTTCAGCGCGACCAGGCTTGCATACAATTGCGCGCCGCATTCCCCCAGCAGATCGCCGGCCCGGTGTACCAGCAGCGCGGCCACGGCGTCCCGCCCGAGGCGTTGCAGGGATGCCGTGCATGCCGCTTCCGCCCAGGTATGGACAGCGGACGGGGTGATGGCCCGCGGCAGGTGCGGCAGCCGGGTCACGATGCGTGCCTCGCCGTCCCGCGGCAGGCATTCTCCGAGCAGGCGCTCGGCCTCGCCGTAGGCTGCCGCGGTGTCGAACACCTGCACGCCCGCAGCGCAGGCCGCGGTAATGATCCGGCGCGCCTCGTCCGGCGCCACCCGCCCGCCGGCGTTGGTGACGCCGTAATCGGTACCCAGTTGCACGGTGCCGAGGCCGATATTCATGCGTGCTGCAGGGCCTCGCGCAGAACGTCGACGATGTGATCCTGCTGGTCTTCGCGCAGGCGCGGATGCAGGGGCAGGGTCAGCGCCCGGCTGTAGTAGTCCTCGGCCAGGGGAAAATCTCCGCGGTGGAATCCCAGACGGCGGTAATAGGGCTGCAGGTGCAGGGGAATGTAGTGTACGTTGACGCCGATATCGGCCGCGCGCAGGGTGTCATAAACGGCACGGCGTTGTTCAGGGTGCAGCTGGATCACGTACAGGTGCCAGGCTGAACCCGGCGTCGCCTCCGGTCCCCGCAGTTCCAGGCCGGCCAGCAGGCGGTCGTAGCGCTGCGCCAGCGCACGGCGCCGCGCCAGGAATTCGTCGAGGCGATGCAGCTGGCTGTTACCCAGGGCCGCCTGGATATCGGTCATGCGGTAATTGTGGCCGAGTTCCTGCTGTT
>Ga0102944_1002362_pt1 | contig 11171 bp, 10 predicted proteins | sample SalPonD_shore_MG_FD_78172 | JGI IMG/M metagenome (GOLD analysis project Ga0102944, IMG submission 78172) | Salt pond soil microbial communities from South San Francisco under conditions of wetland restoration - Salt Pond MetaG... | ecosystem: Environmental > Aquatic > Marine > Intertidal zone >... | reverse complement strand
CTCAACTTCTCAACTTCTCAACTTCTCAACTTCTCAACTTCTCAACTTCTCAACTTCTCAACTTCTCAACTTCTCAACTTCTCAACTTCTCAACTTCTCAACTAATAAACCTCCCCATCATTACTTCATTAACAAATTACATGATTTTTATCCTTTGGTTTACATATTCAGAGGACTTTGCAAAACCGTGCTTTTGTCCAAATTCTGCTTTTTCGTGATTTCAAAATCCTCACGTATTGCTAATACGCTGCGTTTTGAAATCACTCACCCCGAGCATTCGGGATTGACCAAAATCCCTGATTTTTCAAAGCCCTCATTCATAAAATTAAACCGAATTTCCCTCTTGTACCTTTTCCAGGATTTTGTTAATTGTGGCATTCGACTTCTTTAACTTCAAAAACTTTGTTCTACATGCGGAAGTGTGCTTTTTTAACCATGGACCACCTGGACGACTATGAATGCTATGATCAGTTGCTTTATGAACCCATGAAGCGGATAGGGTGGTCGGTGGATACTATTTCCTGGAGAAAGGAAAAGGTAAACTGGGATGCTTATGAAGTGGTTATTATTCGTTCCCCGTGGGATTATCAGAAAGAACCTGATCGATTCCTGGAAGTGTTGGAAGAAATCGAAAAATCATCCGCCCGCCTGGAAAACAGCCTGGACCTGGTTCAATGGAATATTGACAAACGCTACCTGGGTGATCTCGCAGAAAAAGGTACGCGTATTGTCCCCACACTCTGGCTGGATTCTTTTCGGGCTGATGACTACGATAAGCTTTTTAAAAAATTAACGGCCAACGAAATGGTAATCAAACCGGTAATTAGTGCCGGCGCTGAGCATACCTACCGCCTGAAGCCCGACGCTGATGCTTCGTTCTTAACAAAACTGGAAAAAGAGTATGAACATCGCCCGGCAATGGTACAACCTTTTATGCCCAATATTGTCACTGAAGGCGAATTCTCGCTGCTGTTTTTTGGCGGGACTTATAGCCACACCGTATTAAAAACTCCGGCCCGGCACGATTTCAGGGTGCAGGAAGAATTCGGAAGTCGCCTGCGAAACGTTACGCCGGAACCTGAACTGATGGAGCATGCCAAACAGGTGCTCTCTAATTTGGATGACACGCCCCTGTTTGCAAGGGTGGATTCTGTTCGAACGGACGATCATGACTTCGCCCTGATGGAGCTGGAGCTCATCGAACCTTCCCTTTATTTTAATATGGATCCGGATTCACCAGCCCGATTTTCCAAAATTTTTGCTGAACGATTTAATAGTTGAACCGCGAATGGACACGGATTGAAGCAGATAGGTATTTGATGGGTTATTTTTATAATCCTTTATAAAATATATAATAATGGGCACTACCTATTACAGATCAAATTTATTTGATCGATAGCCCTTCTCCCCGGGGGAGAAGGGCTGGGATGAGGGGGATGAAAAGATGCTAAAACATCAACTAATCGTGATCTATAAAGGTTACGCTACATCCATAAAACTTCATTCCCCCAACTGATTAATGAAATCAATGTGAGTTCGATTTAAGAAAGAAAATAATTCATGTCATTCCGAACGGATGTGCCTGTACCGCTCCCGATCCCTTTCGGGAAGATTGTGGATGGCATTACTCCACATTTCTTTCAGGATCAGTATGTCGAGCCTCCTTTATAAGGTCAGATCTCTCATCCCAACAAGTGGGAATGGAGATATATAGGAATAGCGTTCTCCCCACATTCGTTCGTCGAAATGACATTAGATGATAATTTTTATTGAGTATTAACGGATTTTGCGGTTAGAAGTATGATTATTCGTTCTCTGCATTTATTAACAGCTATCAGCGTGAAAAGTGAAAGGTGAGGTGAGGTGAGTTCATAAAGCTTAGATTAATAATCACAATCAATAATCTATACCCTATTTAAACCGGTTCATTCAACCGCACAATACGTTGAGTATTAATCGTACTCACGTTAATCAAAAAAGATATGTTAGTAATCGATATGAACCGAAAGTAGAATTTATGCTTGCACACGCTTCCTGCTTTCCACCCTCATCCTAAATCCTTCTCCCACGGGGAGAAGGACTTGTTGTCTTTCTGCCACACGAAATAGCTTCTTTATATTAAACTGTAAAGAATAAGCTTTCCCTGCTCAATATCAGCGGCAATAAGAAGCAAATTGTCCGCAATATGGACGCCGGAACGGCAAATGCTGTGGTTTGGATGGATGAAAAGTCTGAACATCTGATGTACTCCGCGACTTTCCCGTTTAACCTGTTTGGTATCCCAACTTACTACCTCGGCAACCATTAAAAAAAGATATCGCTGGGTTATAACGTACAGCTTCCTGAGCGTAGACCCGATCGCCGAATGAGTCCGCCGCCCTGGGGTGGTTTGGACGGCGGCGGCGGTAAGATAGGAAGACGCTCTGACGGAGAACACCAACCTGAGGCCCAACAACCGGGTCAAATTGAACCATTGGATGTTTGGTTGAGTTTCAATTTGGCCGCCCCACAATAATTAAATAAACATTAAAGATTACGGGACGCAGAGCGACGTATCGAGTAATGACGACAGGTAAAAACAGACTTTAATTTCTGATAGAATCTTTGGAGTAAGATATTTTAAAAATACTTCCATTATCTGTCTGATAGGTTGTTGCCAGCCAATACAGATTACCATGGGGTCCAACCTGGATATAAGCAGGTTCTCCCATATCCCCCCCTGTAAAAGTGAGAAAGGTTTTGATCTTCGTATCTTTTTCCGAAATCATGCGAACTATTTTACCTGCTCCCCAGATGGTTATAAAATAATTTCCCCGGTATTCCTGTGGGAAATATCCATTTTGGGGATACCAGTCACCGCCGGTGATCACTTTTGGTCCCGCCAGGGCAACAGGTTCTCGCGGAGTTCCCAAAGATTTTCCCGGACTTTTAGAATCCCATTCCCACATATAATTAGCCCCTGCCTTCAACTTGTATACATGGTCTTTATTTTTATAACCACCAGCCATACTTACATCGTTTATATAAATATTTTGGGTGACCAGTTGTTTGGACATTGAAAAAGGATTTCGAAGGCCTAATGCGTATATCGCCCGGTATTTCCCCTCGGTACGATTATAAAAGGGATTATTTTCAGGAATGGTACCATCCTTATTAATGCGGAATATTTTGCCCGTGTAAGTTTTGAGCGATTGCACAGGATCTCCACCTTTCCATGAACCATGAGCAGGCAATCCATCACCCGTTGCGATATACAACTTACCATCTTCTCCAAAAATGAGGGCGCCGCCATTATTACTCCCGGCAGATCCTTCTTCATTAAATGGCAAATCTATCAGTACCTTTTCACTACCTTCAACCACACGATTTGGATTTTTACTGCTTATTCGGAAGCGGCTGACGCGATTCTGACGTGGGGTATCTTTCATATAAAATACATACAGAAATGGCTTTTCAGGGTAGTGCGGATCATAAATGAAACTACGAATACCCGATGAATAATTATTGACGGGCTGACCGTTATCATCCTTGGGTATATCAAGCTGTAGCATCGGGTCCGGCAACAATTTACCATTCGGCATCAATACCCGAATATCCCCTTGAATTCGCTCCCCAATTAGCAAACGGCCATCCGGACTAAATATCATCGAACTCGGTGAATGCAGCCCTGATGCGATTAATGTTTGTTTAAAACCGGGAGGAAGTTGTGATGTCGTGTCAATTTTTCCCGGAAATATTTGTGTTCTTTGATTTCCCGGATGCGATTTTTTCTGGGATTGGCAAGATGCTACAAAAAACAGAATCAATAATATTACACTTTGAGAGCATACAGAAAATACAGCATTATGATGGTTCATAGTTATGAATTGGGTTGAGTAGGGAAGATCAGACCAACCCCAATTAATAAAATTATATTCATACTTTAAAATTTATCTCTGCCATTTAACATGAGTTTGAATTATCTTTATACATCCATGATGTCATTTCGACGACCGGAGGGGAGGAGAAATCTATTCACATAGGTTTCGAATCCCACTTACAGGGTGAGAAACCTGGCATCGTGATCAAAGTTCAATAACCTAATCCCACTGTAGGTATAAAATATGGCCTTTGGCAAATCAATACTATTTCCCATTCCGTGTCAGTGAGCTTTCTCATACCCGCAGGCGGGATTCGAAAGGTGAATTGAATAGATTCCTCCCCGCCCCGAAAGTTTTCGGGATCGGGACAGGCACATCCGTTCGGAATGACATCTAAGTATTCTTTTTTACTCGGGAAATTACACTAAAAATAATAATTTAATGCTAAATTTTTGGATTTATTCAATACAGATTAGGGAAGCAGAGCGTCCAATTTGCGTTACGCCGCAGAGCGACGTAACGAGTCCTGGATAAATCACCAAATCATAAAATCAACAAATCACCCAATGTCCTTTCTCCCTCCCAGATGTTTGGCCAAAAATGTCTCCATCTCGCGATAAAACTCGAACCGGTTCTCCTCGTTCCGGAACCCATGACCTTCATTATCCTTCACAATGTACGGCACGTCAATGCCCTTATTTTTGAGAGCCGCGACGATCTGATCGGATTCAGCCTTATTGACACGCGGGTCATTGGCGCCCTGCGCTATAAGCAGCGGTGCTTCAATTCGATCCACATAATTCACCGGTGATCGCTCCTCGAGCATGCGATGCTCCTGATCATCCTCAGGATTGCCGACCATCTCGTACAACATCTTGCGGTATTGCTCCCAATACGGTGGAATGGTGTCCATAAACGTCAACAAGTTCGAAACGCCTACATAATCTACGCCACAGGCATAGACCTCGGGAGTAAATGCTAATCCAGCTAATACCGCGTAGCCTCCATACGAACCGCCATAAATCCCGATCCGGTCCGGATCCGCAATACCTTCTTCAATGAGATACTGAACCCCATCCGTAATATCATGCTGCATTTTTTGTCCCCATTCTTTAAAACCGGCTTCCCAGAACCGGCGACCATAGCCCGTGGAACCGCGGAAATTCATCTGTAGTACGGCATAGCCGCGGTTGGCTAAAAACTGCACTGCCGGATTAAATCCCCAGGTGTCTCGTGCCCAGGGACCTCCATGTGGATGAACCACAACGGGTAGATTTTTGGGTACTTTACCTTTCGGCAACGTAAGATATCCATAGATCATGAATCCATCACGACTTTTGTACTCAATGGGCTGCATCTCGGCCATATCGTCTTCATTCAGCCAGGGACTCATTTCAGAAAGCTCCCGCAGGGCATCCTCTTGCTTATCATAAAAGTAATAGCTACCCTGGGATTGATCACTGTACGTACGAATCAACAAACGATCTTCCGCTTTGTTCTGACTGGCAATCACCACTTCATAACCGCCGAGTCGCAGCTCCAGCGTTTGCTGAAGCTGCTCCCGGTCGTCATCAAAAAACTCGTAATGTCGTTTGTCGGTAACATAGGTTACGCCGGTGATAATCTCCCGCTTCTTGGAGCGCAACAACCCGGTCACATCCACTTCGGGGTGAGCATACAGTTCTTTCACCTCTTCATTGGCTTCAGGATCATAGCGCACAATTGCGTTTTTATCTCGGTTTATATTGGTGGAAACAAACAGCTGCTCATCATCAAAATCGAAAAACAGAGGAGAGATGCTTTCCCTGAAATTGGTCGTCACCAAGGTTTCAAAATCATCATCTTCGCTGCTCCGGTACAACAGACTGTTATTCACACCATCCGAGGTTAACGCCACCCGCAAGTTGCCGGCATTATCGGTAATCCACGAAGAAATATTTCCGGGATTCTCACCAATCAATTGCACATCCCCGGTATGGATATTAATGCGGTACGCATCAAAAAATCGTTTATCCCGCTTGTTCATCCCGATGAGGATCTCGTCCTCATTATCTTCCAGGTCATCAATGAGCTGAACTTTCACATCTTTAAAGGGCGTGAGCTCCTTCAAATTCGAACCATCCTGGTCCACGGCAAACAAGCTGAAATTTTCGTCCCCTCCATTGTCACGGATATAAATAAGCCGCTTGCTGCTGGCCCAGAGAAACCCTGCGATATCGCGGTCAGTCACATCTGTAAGCTGAAGTGCTTCGTCACCGTCTACCGGCTGACTGAATAAATTCAGCCGTTGATTGACCGGCTGAAGAAAAGCCAGGTGTTGTCCGTCATAGGAGAGTTTAAATCCCGTTTTTTCGGGATTTCGGAAAAAGTCTTCCAGGGGAATTAAGGGTACATCATGTTGTTCCGCAGATGAATCCGACATAGAATAAATTTTTAACTATTAATTTTGTAGAAATTGATGATTTACCAGAGAAAGGAAAATAACGGATCAGCTTAAAAATAGAAATGAAATTCGCGTTGTGCGGAAGGGCAGATGCAACAAAAGCCCGCTTGCCACGAGCTCTTTTTTAATCAACTGTTTGTAATATACGTGATTTACCCCACGCGATGCAAATCAAATTTAATTAGGTATAGTAATATATAACTAATAATAAATTAATGATTTTCAATGTTTAATTATTGTGAAACTATTAGTACTTTCCTACACCTGTTTTGAAGAATGTTTTTAAAATTTAATTAAAGATTGAATGCACTATGCCAAAGCAGATTGGAAGTTTGACCCTGTATTCGGTGGATGATCTTCACGAAACGCTGGGTCTTAGCAAAATGACCATTCGGGCTTATTTGCGGGAGGGGAGAATCCGCGGACGTAAACTCGGGGTTTCGTGGTATGTCACCGAAGAAGCCCTGCGGGAATATTTTGGGGAAGGAGAATCCAGTGAACCGCAAAAGAAGAGCAAGAAAAAGAAAGTCAATTACAAATATGTAGTCCAGGGCGTCAACGACTTGGTGAGCGAAAAAGAAGAGTGCGACACTATTGAAGAGACCATCGAATGCCTTGAAAACCAAGCCATCATCAGCCTTTTCCAGGTGGCTCTGGTAAACCGGGATACCGGGGAAATTGTGGAATTGATTAAAGCCCGCGATTTCCTGGAACGCTATAATTCCTGATCAGGTCTCGTGTAATATTTGATGTGAAAAATCATTTTGAAATATTTTAAAGTCATTTTCCCTTGATAGATTCCCCAAAATCAATATTTACAAATATCTGATAATTCATATAAGTCTAAATTCGCTTTTTAAACTGATGACGTAAAGTCCCCCTTTGAAGTGAAGGGGGGGTAGGGGGATGACGACGGAGTATTTTACTACCTTCAAAACATTTCTTCCCAAACTCATATCTTTGTTTCAACCATTTTCATGATTTTCTACATATCTTCTATTGGTATTTGACTTATTTACTTTTCCATACTACAATCAATCCTGCTTATTCACTTTTAATTGACTTTTATCCATCCTGTCGGGTCCTCCCCCGTGCCCCCCGAAAGCGTTCGGGGGGACTTTATGTTAGTTGCTCGTTTAGGATTAATGGTCCTAATAATTTTATTTTTCTTAAAAACTTCGATATTTAGATACATGGAATTGGTAATTAATTACTAACCCAAATATAGTAAGCTTTAAAGGGGGTTTGGGGGAATGACAGCCATATAATTAATGGCTTAATCCTTAATTAGATAAATCATGTTATTTACCATTTTTGGGCAACATCAATTCATTGAATTTTCTAAAAAGGTTTTACTTAGAATTTTAAACAAAAAATCACAGACCTAACTTCACTTTTATGCTAGAAAAAGACGACACAAAACTTGAAATTTTCGGGTTTGGCGATGAAGCCGAAGATAATTTTTACTGCCTGGTGAACCTCAAAAAGAGCCCGGAAGGCATCGACCTTGAACGCTTGTCGAATGCCGATCCGCGTAAATTTGATGAAGTGCTCGACGATATGGGGTGCATCGTCATGCTGACCGGGGAAGAGATGGAAGAACTGATCAAACGCGGCGATATCTCAGATTCGAACCTCCATAAATCCCTGTACGAGCTCGCCGTGGAAGAGGAGATCATCAAATAATGTTTAGACAACTTTGCATAATTCTCAATCAGAACGAACTCTAATTACAGGTTGAAAGTTATATGTTGAAGGGTGTCAACTTTTAACCTTCAACTTTAAACTTTCAACACATTAGCAATTTAATCGTGATTCCGTTAATGAATTCAAATCTCAAACGGTTCATGCTCGTTCCACCATTTCCAGGCGCGGAGAATGGTGATCATTGACTTGCCATCGGAGATATCGCCGGAATGCACCATGTCAACGGCTTCCCGGAACGGCAATCGCTCGGTGACCAAAAACTCATCGTCATCGATATTTTGTTTCGTTCGTTCAATATCCCAGGCCAGGTATAAATGGATGATTTCATCGGTGTAGCCTATACTTGGATAGAAATGACCGATATACTCGAACTGCTTGCAGACAAGCCCGGTTTCTTCTTCCAGCTCACGCTCCGCCGTTACTCCCGGATCTTCACCCGGATCAATTTTTCCGGCGGGTACTTCATAAAAAATTTGTCCGACCGGATAACGAAACTGGTGCACCAACATCACGTCGCCATTTTCGAAGACCGGAAGGATGGCCGAAGCCCCCGGGTGTTTAATATATTCACGGCTGGATGTACTGCCGTCGGGCAGCCGCACATCATCGGAAAAAACGTGCAACAGGTTCCCGTTAAAAATTTCTTTGGATTTGATCCGTTGCTCTGTAAGCTTCTTTGAATGTTTCATTTAAAACAGTTATAAGACTTTGTATCTTTAAGAGGACTTTGCAAAACCGTGCTTTTGTCCAAATTCTTCCCGAAAGTTTTCGGGAGGTTTTGAAATCACTCACCCCGAAAGCATTCGGGATTGATCAAAATCACTGGTTTTTCAAAGCCCTCTTTAATTAGAGATTTTTGCAAAACTCTTGGTTTTTCAAAGCACTCTAAATAATCAGTTGATTCCATTTGACTTCATAAACGGGTAAATTACAAGAGAACTTTGCAAAACCGTGCTTTTGCCCAAATTCTGCATTTTCGTGATTTCAAAATCCTCACGTATGCCTAATACGTTGCGGTTTTAAAATCACTCAGGCTTTGAATTTGAACAAAATCCCTGGTTTTGCAAAGCCCTCTTACAAGTAAATAGTAATCAATTACAACGTGTTTTGCGATTGGATTATCGGGTTAGATGATGTTACGAATATTAAGTTTTACGAACTACTTTTTGCTTTCAGCTGTCAATCCATAAGGGTTTAGCCTATTGATTTATTGTGAAAAGAGAGGAATCAAGAGTGAAACGTAGCGTTATGCATCTTTTACGTTTCACCTCTCACTTCTCACATTTCACATATTGACTAAAAAAACGGGCACCTGATAGATAACAGCTCCGAAAAGTGCTTTTTAACCGCAAAACGGGTTAATTATATCTAAAAACGTAAGTAAATACCGAGAAGGCGAATCTTTTGCAACTTTCATCGAACATAGATCGAAAAAAAGTCAGGGTAAAGCATAAAATCTTTACCTGGTCTAATTTTATATCGCTCACCCGGGCGTTGGCACCTATCCCTATTATTTACCTGCACTATACCAACGGTCAGCAGATTACCACAACAATTACGCTACTGGTGATATATATCGTGATTTCCGATTATTTGGATGGGATCCTGGCTCGTACAACAAATGAAATATCGGAATTGGGCAAAACGCTGGACCCGATAGCCGACAAGATCTCGGGATCGGCACTGATTTTATACACAGTTTACATAGGTCGCATTCCCCTGGCTTTCATTCTTTTTAGTATATTTCGCGATTTTTTAATAATGTCGGGTTCATTATATATCCGGCATCGCCGGGGCAAAGTGCCGATGTCGGTTATGTCAGGTAAAATCACAGTCAACGTTATGGCCCTGTATTGGATCGTGGCCTTTTTTGCACCCGGCGCTCACCTAGCTATAGAAATTCTGATGTGGTGTTCTGTTGCTTTTATGATATATTCTTTCATCGATTACTTGCATCGTTTTAAACAAATCCTTAACGGCGCTGAGTTTAATTAATATTGTATTATGGGTTTATTAGAAAAAATTGGTCTTAAGAAAAAAGAAAAGCTGGATCAGGGCGTGGAAAAAAGCCGCAGCGGACTGCTTAACAAGCTGGGCAAGGCCCTCGTCGGCAAAGATACGGTGGATGCCGAGACGCTGGATGAACTCGAAGAAATTCTTATTACTTCGGATGTTGGCGTCAAAACAACTCTGGAAATTATCGATCGTATTGAATCCCGTGTGGCTCGCGATAAGTACATGAGCAGCAGTGAACTGCAAAATATACTGCGTGAAGAGATCATTGCGCTGCTCAAAGAACACCGCCCCGATCAACCGGCCAAGTTTGATGCTGATCTTCCCAATAAACCGCATGTTGTTTTGATTGTAGGCGTGAATGGAGTCGGCAAAACCACGACCATTGGCAAGCTCGCCCACCTTTATAAAATGGCAGGCAAGAAGGTGCTGCTCGGGGCCGGTGACACTTTCCGCGCTGCCGCTGTTGATCAGCTCAAAATATGGAGCGAACGGGCCGATGTACCGATCATACAGCAGGGGCAGGATGCCGATCCGGCCGCAGTAGCCTATGATACTGTTGCCGCTGCCAAAGCCCGGGGTTCCGACGTTGTCCTGGTTGATACGGCCGGACGCCTGCATAACAAAAAAGCCCTGATGGATGAATTGGCCAAGATCAAACGGGTGATGGGTAAAGTGGTGGATGGCGCCCCGCACGAAGTACTGCTGGTGCTTGATGCCTCCACGGGACAAAATGCCATGCAGCAGGCCAAAGCTTTTACTGAAGTGGTGGACATCACCGGATTGGTGTTGACCAAACTCGATGGCACAGCGAAAGGCGGCATTATCATCGGTATTTCCAACGAGCTCAACGTCCCGGTAAAATATATAGGTGTCGGCGAGCAGATTGAAGACTTACAGGTATTTGAAAGGGAATCGTTTGTCAATGCGCTGTTCGGGAAAGAATAGTTTCCTGGAGTTAAAGGTTTATAAGTTTATTCATTTATTCGTTTAGAACGCGTTATGCGGTTGGAATAACCGGTCTTAATAAAGTATAATGCGTTTTGCGATTGAATTTCAGGATGAGGTAGTGGTTAGCCCGGATATTTCACCAAGAAATTTTTTCCTCAGCAACCCCGAAGGCATTCGGGACAAGGGCTAAAATGGCG
>Ga0102944_1002360_pt1 | contig 11173 bp, 8 predicted proteins | sample SalPonD_shore_MG_FD_78172 | JGI IMG/M metagenome (GOLD analysis project Ga0102944, IMG submission 78172) | Salt pond soil microbial communities from South San Francisco under conditions of wetland restoration - Salt Pond MetaG... | ecosystem: Environmental > Aquatic > Marine > Intertidal zone >... | reverse complement strand
TGTATAATCCCATATGAAACAAGTCTTTACCAGCGATTTAACTCGCACGCAAATTCACCGGGTCTGGCGTGCAGCCTATTTTGGAGATCGGACGTGCTGTCCACGGTGTGGATATGCCCGAAAATTGTGGACGCTGAGCGACCAGCGCTGGCAGTGTCGTCGCTGCCACAAGAAGTTCCAGTTGGGCACGGATACCTGGGTGGCACGGTCGACGGTATCGTGGACGGCGATGTACGAACTGCTGCATTGGTTCGAACTGGAATTGACGGATCGCGCGATTGCTAGTCGCCTGGCGATGGAATATCAGCAAGTGCATCGGTTCTTTCATCGGCTGCGGGATGCGAATCACTAAAAAAAGCTGTTTTATTACATCGTGACGGAAAAGGTAAAGAGAGCAAGAAGTATGCAATGAATTATTTAAAGTGGTCTCATATTGCAGAGCAACATTAATAATTTTTACAAAAAAATAGTGGTTTCATAAAAAATAACTGAATACGATTAGGATTTATAATATGCTCAAAAGTTTTAAAAAACTATTATTTCTATTAGAAAAAAAAGAAAAAATAAAGTTTATTATTTTATTTTTTCTTATGATAGTAGGAGCCGTCCTTGAGATTATGGGTATTGGTATTATACCTATCTTCATATCTTCAATTACATCGCCAGATAAATTAAGCATACCACCTCTCAAGAGCGTAATTTCAAATTTATCAAAGCATGAAATAATAATCTTTGCCAGTATTGGGCTACTTGTTATATATATAATAAAGAATTTGACACTGAGTTATATATATTATTATCAGTCAAAAATGACAAATGAGTTTCAAGTTAGAATTACGACGGATCTGTTTTCATCTTATATCTTTGCACCCTTCTCATACCACTTAAATAAAAACACATCTGAGTTAATAAGAAATATTAATGGAGAGGCAAGATCTTTAGTAAATAACGTTATTACACCACTACTATCAAGTATTTTAAATTTTGTATTAACTATGTCAATATTATTGCTCCTAATCTTTTCAAATTGGCTTGTAACATTAACTTCCATATTTTTTCTTGGACTTTTAGGGTTCTTTTTTCTCTTTAAATCAAAAAAACGAATAAGGTATTATGGTTCCCTGGCGCAGAAGCAGCGTATGTTAACGGTTAAAACAGTTCAGGAAGCCTTTGGCGGTATATTTGATGTGAAAATATTAGGCAGAGAAAAATTCTTTATTAACCAATTCAAACAGAATATGGAAGAGTTCGCCGAAAGTAATTTGTATTATTCAATCCTATCAAGGCTTTCGGCACCACTTATGGAAACTGGTGCCATAGTATTACTACTGAGTATTGCTGTTATTCTGATTTTTTTAAACTATAATACAAGCGAATTATTGCCTATTTTGTCGTTGTTCGGGGTCGCTTTGATAAGATTAAGAATGACATTAAATCAAGGTATTCAGGCTATAACTACTCTCAATTATAATTTGATCACTATTGATCCAATATATAATGACACCATAGAACTTAAAAACGCCAACTACAATGGACAGATGAATGGGCACAAGCAATTAGATTTTACTGATAAATTATTACTTAATGGAGTAACTTTTAAATATTCTGAAAAATCACCAGTTATTCTAAAAAATATTAACCTAACGATTGAAAAAGGCAAATCAGTCGCTTTTGTTGGTCATACCGGTTGCGGTAAAACTACTTTAGTAAATATCATATCCGGGTTGCTCAAACCGAACAGGGGTAAAGTGACTGTTGATGGGGTAGATATCTGGTCTGATATCAGAAGTTGGCAGAAAAATATTGGGTATATTCCGCAATCAATTTATCTCGCAGATAACACCATAAAGCATAACATTGCGTTTGGATGTGAGAATGAGGATCTGGATGAGAAAAAGATAGATGATTCTATCCGAGACGCACAATTAGATGATCTTATACAAAATTCGTCAAAGGGGGTTGATACATTTGTTGGTGAAAGGGGAATAAAAATCTCTGGCGGGCAGCGGCAACGAATTGGAATAGCAAGAGCACTTTATGATGAGCCTAATATTTTGATAATGGACGAAGGAACGGCTTCATTGGATAGTATTACAGAGAAATCTATTATTGATGCGTTGAATAAATTCAAAAATGATAAGACTATTATTATGATCGCCCATCGTTTAAGTACTGTGAAGAATTGTGACCTTATTTATTTCATTGACAATGGGGAAGTGAAAGACTCTGGTACTTTCTCAGAATTGCAGAAACGAAACGTAAAGTTTAAAAATTTGGCTGAGTTATCTTAGCGGTAAAGATGGTTGGTGTAGCATCATATTCTTAATTTTGATTTATGACTTGGTAAAGGTGGATTGTTATATCCGTAAAAATATTTTCTGTCCGTTCGTATCTTATGATTAAGTCAAAATAAGATTTGAAACCTTTCTTTCCGCAAACAGATCTGCTTTAAATAGGATAAAAGATCCATCTTTCTTAGGTAAAATATTTATCCAACACTTTATATTAGAATTTCAAGATTTACTAAGAAAATTGGAATACTGTATTAATTGTGGTAATATACTTAACAAGGTGATATTTAAAACGGATTATTTATTTCAAATATTATCATTTAGCAGTCAATCTAGGTTTTTCAAGACCATCGAATTTAATTGCTCATCGGGGAACAATTGTCGTTAATAGTGGACATAAGATTACATAACGGGCTTAACAATACTACTCAAGACAATATCTTTGAATCTATGAAAATTCTTTTAGCCTCAAATTCTATAGGTATTAGTTCAAATCCATTTCTATTTCAACTTAAATTTTCATTGGAAAACCTTGGTAAAGGTATTTCCGTTGATTATGGTTTAGATAAGTTTTTTGAATGTAAAAATGACTACGACATAATTCATTTACACTGGCCAGAAGAATTAGTCGGCTGGGGACATATCCCTAATTCAAATGAAATTAATGAATTGGGTGATTTGCTAGGGAAGTATAGTACGTCTTTAAAATTAGTGTGTACACAACATAACTATTTCCCTCACCATAAAAATAATTCACAATACAATGACCTATATTGTAAAGTTTATAAAAGTATGCACGGAATAATTCATATGGGGAAAGCATCTATACATTATTATACTCAAAATTATGAATCATTTAAATCTCAATTGCATACAATAATCCCACATGGCAATTACTCCATTTTTCCGAATAATATTACAAAAATACAAGCCCGAAGAACATTAAATATTAATGATAAAGATATCGTTTTGTTAGTATTCGGTGTAATAAGAGATTATGGCGAAATAAAATTAATTTTAGAATCTTTTAAAAATTTAAAAAATAAAATAAAATTGTTGCTTGTAATGACTAGTACTGAAATTAATAAGTTAAACAAATTTAAAGTATTTATCTATTCATTAAAAGAAGAAAATATTAAAATAATCAATAGAAGAATTGAATTTGATAAAATTCAAAATTATTTAAATGCTTCTGACGTATTGTTAATACCAAGATTAAATGCTCTGAACTCTGGTAATTTGATACTCGGTTTCACATTTGGTCTCGTTGTTGTGGGAGCAAATAAAGGAGTCGTAGGTGAAATTTTAAATGAAACAGGTAATCCAACGTTTAATGTCGAAGATAGTAGATCTATTATTAGAGCATTAAAAAGAGGAATTTTATTATCGAGTAACGGAAAAGGAAATGAAAATAAAAAGTATTCAAAGGAAAATTGGAATTGGTATCGTATTGCTGAACTGCATTATAAAATGTATTTGAAATTATTGGATAGATCGTAGTTTACATATAATCGAGTAAACTTTTAAAATCATTTTACCATATAAATTAAAATGAAGATCAATATTCTATGGGCTAGGACCAAATTTTAGATCACTACCATTTTTTTACATGGTAAAGAGAAAACACTTATTAAGAAATGATGCATACTTTTTAATTTTGAGAAGTGCCCAGTTTATACTACCATATTAATGTGCACATTAAATACGAGATTTAAATATTACTTAAACATTTTGACTCAGATAAAACCGGCGAGATACAGAACTATTGGAGTTGTTAAAAAACGGAAATATTCGTATGAACTCATTAAATATCTTACAATATGATTAAAGTTGGATTTTATATAAATAATGATGGAATATCGGAGATAGATCTTTCAAAACCAGAAAATGGAAATCCTGGGATAGGAGGTACACATTATTTATTTGTATCAGTTCCATATTATTTAAAAAAATATTTTGGTACAATAATTGAGCCTGTAGTTTTTGCTAATAATGTCAAAAAACTGCCTCAAGATTTAGTTGGCATAAGAGCTGAAAATTGTATAAGTGCTATAAAAATGGCAAAAAATTATAATTGCGAAATTTTCATATGGTGGCCTTCTTATAATAATTTTAAAGCGGTATTAAAAACTGTTCATAACTTTAACTTAAACACAATAGCTTGGTCACACAATTATCTTTACCCATCCGTTTTGCATGGTATAAACAATAGTAATCTGGTTAAAAGATTAGTTAATGTTAGTAGAGAGCAGTTAGATAGTATAAGAGATCATCCTGTTATTGAAAAATCTACTTTCATATTTAATCCTGTACATCAATATACAATTGAAGATGATAAAACCGAAAAAGACAAGAAATCCGTGACATTTATGGCGAGCTTAATTCCGAGAACGGGATTTCATATTTTAGCCTCCATATGGTCAAAAGTTCAAGATCATGTGGATGGTGCCACTCTAAATGTAATTGGTACAGGGAAACTATATTCTAGAGACAAGGAGTTAGGTAAATGGGGCATTGCAGAAGAAGCATACGAGAATACTTGGCGTAAGTATTTGTCTACCAACCAAGATTCAATAGATCATACTGTGGTATTCCATGGGAATTTAGGTGGTAAAGAGAAAATGCGAATTCTAAAACGTTCACAGGTTGGAGTTGCTAATATTATGGGAACGGAAACGTTTTGTCTCGTTGCCGCAGAATTCCAATCGGTTGGTACGCCTGTGATTGCATATAAAAAAGGTGGCGTACTTGATTCGATTAGCGATAATAAAAGTGGTTTTCTTATTAAAAATAGAAATGAATTGGCAAATAAATTGATTTATTTGTTGAATAATGAAGATGTTTCAAGGCGAATGGGAAAAAATGGAATAGAGCATGTAAAAAAGTTTAATTATTACAATATCTGTTTAGACTGGGTGAAATTAATATTAGAAGTTAAATGTAATGTCTCTCCCATATTACCCGAGATAAAATCTAACATCTGGGATAATAAAAAATTTTTAAGGGAAATTATTAGAAAAATGAGAAATAATATACCATTGTTACACAATATTCCTAGTATTACAGAATTAAGAAATTACATTCCATACATAAGTAAATCCCCAAAGTAATATATTTAAAATCTTTATTAAATGAATTCATAGTATTAGCGGTCTTACAAACAAATTTGAATTAAAAGCATTTTCTTAAATGACATTCCTGATACAAAATTAATTGATTAAAATTTTCTTGGATAGATTATCAAATGTACTTGACAGTAAAATATAATTCGTCCGGATATAAGGTTAAGAGAAATATTATATATTCTGATGATATTGATGGTACTGTTTTTAAAAGATCTTATGATTTATTAAACCTACCTAACCATCTATACTACCTTTTATTTGGAACTAATCAATTTTTAGCAAATTCACATTATCCTTTGTTTAATTCTAAAAATTCGGTTTGGCATCTTTTTAATAGTATTAGCTTTGGTAATTCGGCTTGGGTTACTACTTTTGAAACTATGTTACCGAGATGGGGTTTTGAATATAAACCATTGCTTATAAAAGGTTTTAAGCTAATGGCCGGAAAAGCTTGTAAAAGACTTATCGCAATGTCTAATTGTTCATATAATATTCAAAAGTTATATATGCAGGCAGTAATGCCAGAACTATGGGAACCAATTAAACATAAATTGACAGTGTTGTACCCACCTCAGGATGTAATTATTAATGACTATAGTAAGAAGAATCTGAAAAATGATAAATTAGTATTTACAATAGTAGGAGCAGATTTTTTTAGAAAAGGAGGGAAAGAAATTCTTTTTGTTTTTGATCACTTATTGCAGGATAATGCACCAGTATTTTTAAATATTATATCATCGCTGCAATATGGAGATTATGCTACAAAATCAAGTAAACAAGATTGGGAGTTAGCGAAAGGAATAATAGATAAACATCAATCTATTGTACATTACGAAAATTTGCCTAATGATGAAGTTCTAAAAATTTTAAGGAAAACTCACGTTGGTTTGCTGCCTACCTATGCTGATACATACGGGTTTTTTGTTTTAGAAGCACAGGCTGCAGGATGTCCAGTAATTACCACCAATATTCGGGCTTTAACAGAAATCAATGACAACCAGTGTGGATGGATCATTGATATTCCTAAATATAATTCTGAAAGTAATGATTATAGAGAATTTGGTCGAGCTCACTATAGAACAAAAAGTGGAAGAAAAATAATTCATAGAACAATAATAGAGCAACTGTATTCAATTATCTGTGAAATATTAAATTCACCAAATGTCATAGAGAATAAAGGCATTAAAAGTATAAATAGAATTAGAAAATTTCATAATCCTCAGATTAATTCTAAAAAATTATATGAAATATATCAGTCAGCAATAGCAAATTAGTTATATTGTGTACGTTAAACTGGATAATATAAAAAATATATAATTTTTCTATTGAATTTTTTGTTAATTTATTATTAATATGTTTTCATTTATAATTCCTACGCTTGGCTTAAGTGAAACCTTTAAAATACTTATAAATAGCTTAATAAATCATGATCACGTTAAAGAAGTGATAATAATTGATAATAGTGAACTTGGTCTCAATAATTTGATGCCTCAAAGTGAAAAGATAATGTTAATCAGAAACAATGATAATAATTACGTAAATCCATCGTGGAATCAAGGATATATTCAGTCTACATCAAAAAAACTTGCGATTTGTAATGATGATATTATCTTTGATACAAGAGTACTCCCTTGGATTACTAAAAAATTGGATAAGAATATTGGAATAATTGGGATGTCTATTAAGGATTTTAGTAATATTAACAGCTCATTTCAAGACTATGTGGATTATAAATTAAAAAAAGTCTATTCAAGACCGCTTCATTTTGGAGAGTTAATGTTTCTTAGCAGATTTAATTACTCAATTATTCCAGATGATTTGAAAATAGCCTGTGGGGATGATTACCTATTTATTAAACAATTACATAGTAATTATGTAGTAAAAGGGCTCACGTTAAAGGGAGAGACAAGTAAGAGTTCAAATTTGTTCAGATCGACTGGTATCGCACGATCAGATAAAAAAAGTATTTAAACAAATATCATCATTATCCACGTAATATAGGATCTATACATAGGGTGGTCCATAAATTAAAAGCATATGTAAAAAAATATTATTATTGACAATAATTTAGGTTATTTATCACTTCACGGGGTTATCGGTTTCATTAAGATATCCGCTAAACTCTGGTAAAATTGCCCCGGAGTCAAGTAGCGACGATTAAAACAAAATTCCACTTCTTTCAAATAGCGGCTAAAATTCCGGGGACTGATCCCGTGGTATTTCAAAAAGCCCTCTTGCAGATATCCCCAGAATCCTTCAATGCCGTTGTTCGAGACCGCACCCCCCACATATTCGTGTTGGCTATTGTTGACCCGATGATGGGTTTCAAAAGTCTGGTCCAACTTATCATAACCTTTCCACATATCGCTGGAAAAGGGCGTTTCCAACATGATTTTCCCAGTGATGACAGTGTGGAGCGTTTGTTTCAACAGGTCGTCTACAGGTTTCACGAACACGATGCTATCCACCTGTTCATAAATGCCAAAGATGGTTTGCTGCAACGCCTTCGCACCACGGCCGAGTTTGACTTGGCCGGTTTTTCAGAGGGCATAGCGTACCACTCATTTGTTGTTGCCCAATTTGGCCACACAGTAGGTTTCATCGACTTCTACTTCGCCATTCAACAGGTGAATCGATCGACTTTCGGGAGCGACTATCGCGTCCCGCAGCCGAGGGAAAAATCGATAAACTTGCTAATATTCCAGCGTCAGGCGATCGATAATCGCTCGATCCGGCAAATTTGAGCGCGATTCAAATCGCCGGTTAAGACTTGTTCCATAGGAAATTATACACATGGTATTAACTCCACGAAATCAAAAATACCCTAAAACGAATTAACAAATAAATTTTAAAATCATGAGTTATTCAATGATATGCGATACAGAAGGTATTTAGCAGTTTGGCGAATGTTCTTATAAAGATAATAGTCAACATCACAAGTGTCCGGTTATAAGTCAAATGATTTCAACTGGTTGGTGAACTGCCCTTCCGGGGAAGTGTAATCGGCCGCTGTAACGAGTTGTAAAATATCAACTTTTTCGAAAACCGTCACACTGATAATCTGTAAAAAATTGTAAAAACTGCACTCCAAATGCTGTTCTTTGACAAAAATGGCGACCAACACATAGACCGAAATGGCGATCCAGAGTTGCGTTTTCACGGCATTTATCGAGGTGCCCAAAAACGACTGAATCCGCAGATGCTGTTTGATCCATTTGAAGAATAACTCGACCTGCCATCGACAGTGGTACAACTGACAGATGGTGAGCGCTGGTAACGTCCGATTATTGGTCAGGAAGATGAAGGTCCGGTCGCTTTCCGCATCGTAGAACTTGATGCGCCGCAATTGATCGGGATAGCGCTGCTTGGGGTAAAATCCGGTCAGGACGCCACTTTGATCACAGCGCAGGCCGGTGGTTTTGTCAATCGGCTGCGAATACTGTCGCCGGAATTGCAGATGGGCTTTGGCCCGAATAACGAACGCCGCCTGGGCCTGATGTAACGTATGCAACCGCCGAAAATCCAGGTATCCTCGATCCATCAGATACAACGCCCCGGGTTCCGGGAGCAGCGCATCCAGGAGGTTCACATCATGAATGCGGGCTGGAGTAATCCAGGCGCTGGTGGGGATTGGGCCGCGGAGGTCTAACAAGGTATGGAGTTTTACCGCACTTTTCGTGCGGCGAAATTGGGCCCACGGAAACACCGAGAGACACAGATCAATGGTGGTGGAATCCAGGGCGTAGACCGTGTCGTCCAATTCGACCCCAAAATCCTCGTCCTGATAAAGGGCACGGGCCCGATGAATGAGGACATGCGCGAAGTCTGCATACATACGCCAATCGCGGTGCGCATTGGCATCCGCTAGGGTGCTGCGAGAGACCCGTCCCCGGCTCCCCATATGATAGAGTTTGGCGGACTGGGCTCGAAGACACGCTTCAATATCGCGCAGACTCTCTCGCCCGGTGAGTTGGGCAAAGGCCATACAACAATATTGGTCCCAACACGAGAACTGTTGCACTTTATACTCCCCCTGATACAGAGTAACACACCGCTGAAATGCTTTGCGAGGCAGATAGGACATCAGTTGGGCAAACACTAATTGACCAGAATACATGAGGACGACCTCCTTGATCTTGAGGATGAACAAGCCCCAAAAGGTACAAAAATGGTCGTTCAAGTCGATCCCGGTATGTTTATGGTGTTAACTTATTGAACTTAATGAAGTTGCTCTCATTCATAATGCTCAACAACCGGACACTAGTGAGTCAACATCTAAATTTTAACAGCAATTGAATTGGAAAGTTTTCGAATTTAATGAAGATTATATATTATTCACCGCATCCTGACCTTAAGTTGAATAGCAACTCTGGTTATGGCACGCACATGCGAGAAATGATTACCGCATTTAAAAAATCAGGTTATGAAGTTCTTCCAATAATAATGGGGGGAATTGATGAGAATTTTGACTCCAGAAAAGATATGTCTCCATCCCGATATATAACTAATAGGTTAAAACAAATAATGCCTGCCAAATTTTGGAGCACTTTAAAGGATATTCGCTTGCTAATCCGAGACCGGAATTCAAAACGAATTCTATATAAGAAAGTGGAAGAATATAACCCGGACCTTATTTATGAACGTGCAAATTATCTCCAGTTATCCGGGGTAAATGTTGCCAGGAAGTTTGGTGTTACACATATTCTGGAGATGAATAGTCCCTATATAGAAGAGAAGACGAGCTTAGGTAGAGGTCCCTCTTGGTTGAATCCGTATGCGTGTTACATTGAAAAGCAACAAATTTTAGGCACAACAAAAGTTGCTGTGATTTCTTCTGCATTGAGAAATTATTTTATGGATAAATATGGTATTGAAAGCAATAAATTTACTATAACTTCCAATGCAATTAATCCAGAAAAAATTAATTTTGTCAAAGAAGAAGTAGATATGATTAAACAAAAGTATGGATTAGAAAATTATTTAATTGTTGGTTTTGTTGGATCCCTATACCCTTGGCACGGCGTTGATCTACTGATTCGTACAAGTAAAGTTCTTGCTGATTCTGGACTGAAATTTAAAGTCTTAATTGTAGGTGATGGATCACGAGCCAATGAACTAAAACAGATCAGAGATAAATTAAAACTTCAAAACATTATAATTTTTACTGGTCGTGTACCTCACAAAGATATTTTTAATTTTATAGAAGCAATGGATATCACAGTTTATCCAGGATCACAAAATTTTGAAAATTGGTACGGCTCTCCGGTGAAGTTATTTGAATATGGTGCAATGGGTAAACCGGTTATAATTTATGATCAGGTACCAATCCGTGATGTTATGACGCCTAATAAAGATGGTATCTTAATAAAGCCTACCGTAGAAGAACTTTCTAGTGCAATTAATTTATTATCGAATAATTCTAAGCTTAGGCACCAGTTGGCATACAATTTTAAAAATAAGGTACATTCCAAGCATACTTGGGATAAAAATGTGAAAAAATTACTTAACCTTGGTAGTCCTGAATGAATTATAAAAAATCGAATGAACATCACGTCAAGTGAGGGGCATTATAAACTTTGTTATTTCTTTTATTTGGATATTCAATAATTCTTTTCTGCATATTAGCATATAATTTCACTACTGTCCCGTTAGAAGTTGAATAATTTCAATTGGTTATGAAGGTCAGCTCTTTCATTGGCGTCATTCACGTCTGTAAGTAGTTGTTTTATCGATACTTTTTCAAATAACGTGACACTC
>Ga0102944_1002358_pt1 | contig 11182 bp, 6 predicted proteins | sample SalPonD_shore_MG_FD_78172 | JGI IMG/M metagenome (GOLD analysis project Ga0102944, IMG submission 78172) | Salt pond soil microbial communities from South San Francisco under conditions of wetland restoration - Salt Pond MetaG... | ecosystem: Environmental > Aquatic > Marine > Intertidal zone >... | reverse complement strand
TCCTCTAAGAGCTCTCTCGGAAATAATGAGATCATACTTAGGGTGATATCAAGTTTAGCTTTATAGTAAAACTCATATAATGGTCTCATTACTCCTTTTACTACTTCTTTATAGAGAAAACTTTTTAAAAGTAATTCAATACCTTTACTTCCCATTTTACTTAGAGTCGAATATACTTTCGCCAAATTAGTGCCCGAAGATATTCGATAATGTTTTTCTAAAGCGGTATTAGTAATTGTAGTTTCAAATGCTGGAACTTTATCGGGTTCTTCATGATTAATGGCTTTCAAAACTCTTTCTGGAGCATTCATTTATTGCTACCTATTATTATATTTTCTATCTCATTAACTTCCAAATTTTAATAAAATTTATTTTTCAATACATATAAAAGAATTAATCTATTTAATAGCCCATCTTAATGGAGTGCCTGTACCAGTAAATAATACCTTATCCTCCGTGATTGATAAAGGTTCCTTAATGCCATTAATAGAGACTGAACTGAATTTTTTTATTTCATTTTTAGCTAATTTTATAGAAATTTTCCATGTACCTTCTTTTTTTGGTGCATACCATCCTGAGTATCCTTCTTTAGATTTAATAAATCCAAAAAGTGGGGTTGAATATGAATATTCCTCAAAAGGTAGGGTCGGAATAATTTCTAATCCTTCTTTAGTAAATTCTACTCCAATTAAATGTTTAGTATTAAATAATGGCCAAGCGTGAGGGTGCAAGTTTAATACTGGCCAATCCGTCCAATTCATACCTCCAAGTTCGATCTCCGTCGATCTATCTTCTAAATTCCCTGTTTTGTAATATTCATCGAAAATTGTTTGACCTGGATATTTTGAAAATTTAGAATTAAGTGTATCAGGCCCACTCCAGATTCCATACCATATATCTGGATATTCTTCAGCGTGTTTTGCTAAAGTATTTTTCTTCCATTCTTCCCAAGCCAATTTTCGATCGACTAAGCTGAGAGCCCAAATTAGAGATCCATTAATTGAAGGCCAAATTCCTGCATTCGTACCCATCCCTACAGGACTATCTTTTACATCCAAAGGTTTACTATGTAATATGGCACCTATATTTGACGGATTACGCACTAACTCATTTAAGGAGTTAATAAGTATCTTCCTTTGTGTTTCATCCGTTGAATTACTTATAATAGCCCATGGTTGGGGTTCTAACCAAAGTCTTTCTTCACCAATCCATCCCAATTCTTCTGTTAGCCATGCGCGCTTAAACCATTTTCCTCCCCATTGATTATGAACCGCTTTCCTTAAAGAGTTAGAATAATCTAAAACTTCTGTAGCAAGTTTATTTTCACCAATAAATTGAAGCATTTCAGCATAATAATAAAAAACTTTAATTGCCATTGCTGAATTCAGAACACTTTCCGCATGTTTTCTTATATCACTTTGTTGTTTATCAGTATAACTTCCTAACACCACCATATCATTCCAATCACCATTAGAAAGTCTTTGTAAACCATGCTTCCCTTTTCCAGTTTTTTCTATAAAATGGGTATAACATAATTGAAATAGTTCTTTTACTGTTGATTTTCCTGCTTTTCGTCCATGTATAGGATAGGTGAGGATTTCCCCATTTAAAAAATCTTTATCACGAGAAGATAAAATATATTCACTTGCTACCCATAGCAGCCATAATTCTAAATCACTAGGTTTCCACGGAGAGGGCATAATCATTCCATTTCCCGTAATCCCGTATGGAATCTCCCCATCCTCATGAACCTCTTTTAAAGTATATCGAATTATTTCCTTTACAATTTGAGGGTCACATAGTAGAAATGGCAACACATGCTGTAAGGGATCTCTTGCTGCTCCTTGAAATCCAATAATATATTGATAAACGTGTCCTTGAGAAAGAATATGTTCCATAAAAAAGCTATCATAACTCATTGCCCCACGCAAATAATAATAATGCCATGTTAATTCACGATCTATCCACGGAATCTCAGGTATTTCTAATTTTATACGATTGGAATTCCATTTTTCACATGATTGTGATAATAATGAATCTAAATTGGTTGAATATTTAGAAATAAGTTGGTTTAAATCAACATCTTCTGGAAGATATCCATATGCAAAAAATAGAGTTTTATTTTCTCCTGGTTTTAATCTAAATTTTCGTATCATTATTAAGGAACTTTCGGAACCTTTGGAATTCAACTCTGATTGAAATTCTTTTTTAATTCCATTAGGAGTTTCAATTCCACCGCCACCAAAAAAAGTCTTTCCATCAGTCATCCAGCCATCCGCCTTTTCATCCAAAGAAATGAGGTAAATAGGAGGAGGGTATCTATCTTCAAGACTGGGCCTTTTTTGCTTTAAGCGTTTATCAGCAATTAATTCTAAAGCTTCACTACTTTCTTTAGGTAACTCTAATTTTGACTCATGCTTAATATTTAAAATACACTTACCCTGATCAATAAGAAAATATTTATTATTCAATTTTTTGCTTTTATCTCTTCGAATTTCTTGACCTACTGCAATTTTCTTTTCTTTAATTGCCGCCATTACTCCTTCAAAAGAAAATTGATAATTAAAACCACCCCAATATTCATACCATTGAAGATCTACGGGTATATCTTGTAAATTTTTTATATTAACTTTAGAGATTAGAAGCGGATCATCCCCATATGGAGCAAAAATACATTGATCAATCTCATAATTAACATGGTTGAGAATTTTTCGAAAATATCCGATACCATATATTCTTTCCAGATTTTTTTTCTGACCATTATAATACGTATTTAATATCATTTTTCCATCATATAAATATCCAAACCCTCCTGCGTATTGCTGAATCTCAGGATAATAATCGTTCAAAAATTTAGGACTTCCTTCATCCTGCCTCACTCGAACATGACCATAATTTGAAGCAACTGCAACTAGACGATCATTCCCAACTAGAAAAAGGTGCTCTCTTGGATTTGTAATTTTTTTATTTACTGGAGAAACGGCTTTAGGATCCTCAGTTTGATTACATGTATAATGATAAGCCGGTAAACCAAATTCATCTTTAATCCATTTTCCAAAATGCCCCGAACCATAATTATATTTAGTCAAATATTTTCAAACCTTTTTGTTTATTTCTATAATAAAATTCTATTCTTATGTAAATAAATCTTTTCATAATAAACCGAGTAATTAATAAGATCTAGACTCATTTATTGCATTAATAAATGAATTCTATTAAAAATGAACTAGTCCCTTCAAAGGATGAAATGTTTAAATGGACTACCAAAATATTTAACCAAGGAATTAGAAGACCTGGATATCCGGCTAACTATAAAACAGAATCATGGATAAAGAACCAGTTTGAAAGGTTTGGAATGGAACAAATCGTATTAGATCCGATTAAAGTAAAAAAATGGGAAAATTTTGCTGCTCATCTTAAAATATGGCTTATTAATGAACCTGAAAATATCATAGAAATTCCTTGTTTCCCTGTACCCTATACAAAATCTGCAGATAATATTGAAGGAGAATTAGCATTAATTTCGAATAAAACATCAATTTCTAAAAAAATCGGAGTTGCCCATTATAACTTGTTGAAGCTACCACTGAAAATCATCCCAAAAATCCTTAAAACTGATGAATATCGATATTATGATCCGGAAAATGAATTTAACAAACTAAAACAAATGCTTCCTTTTGATATACAGAAGCGAAATATATTAGATTCATATTTAATAAAAGACGCTTTAGGTCTTATTGTTATATTATCAGGTTATCCTTGGGAAACCGATAAATATTATGTTCCATATGATGCCGTAGAGAGGAATATTTCCGCAGTCTATGTTAGTCCTAAAAATGGGAAAAAAATCTCTATACTTATGGAAAAAGGTATTGTAAGGGCTAATATATCTTCGAAAACTAAAATTACAGAGGTAATCTCTCATAATATCACCGGTACTTTACAAGGGAATTCTGATGAGTGGGTAATAATAGGCACACATCATGATGGCCCTTGGAATTCAGCAGTAGAAGATGCTTCTGGGATGACTCTTGTCTTAGCCCAAGCAAATTATTGGCCTCAAATCCCAAAAAATTTACGCCCATTTAATATGATGTTTTTAATGAATTGTGCTCATATGGCTGGAGCGCAAGGGGCAGCAAATTTTATAGAAAGAAATAAAGATTTATTAGAAAAAACGATTATCGCTATCCATCTTGAACATGTAGCCCGAGATGTAAAAAGTGAAGACGGAAAGTTAATACCCTTAAATAAGCCCACAGTTAGATGGTGGTTTGTCAGTCGAATAACCGAGCTTGTTGATAGTGTTGAAAATGCAATTAAAAGAGAAGATTTAAAACGCTCTATTATTTTCCCACCAGAAGGATTCCCTCCTGGAAGTGATAAACCCCCCACAGACGGATGTTTTTATCATACAAAATCTATTCCTTTTATCTCTTTCTTAACTGCTCCCCCATATTTATTTGATCCAGCTGATACTTTGGATAAAATACATCAAGATAGTTATGTACCTCTAACGAGGGCAATTATTCATATTATTAACGAATTAAAAGTTCTTAGTACGAAAGAATTAAAAAGTTTTGATTTAGATAAGACAGATAAGAATAAAATCAAATAGAGAAAAAATTGGAATATTAAAAAAAAAATAAGATATTATTTTATTTAATTAGAATAGGATTATAAGTCCATTTCAATTAATTTCTGCTTATTTTTTATCGCATCCTCTTGGGATATTCTATAAAGAAACAGAAAGATAATTGTACCTATCAAAGTAACGATCATTGGAATGATTGACATCTGTAAATTTAATCCCAATTTTGCTATATTACTTACTGGAGTTATGAATTTCTGAATATTCAATACTAATTCTGCTAAAATATTATCTCCTGTACTATAAATACCGCCATACCCTGTAAATCCTCCAATTATCGCGAAAATAACTGTTTGAAAAAAATAGGAAAATGCAGTAAATACTCTTAAAACGCCCATATAAGTGCCTTCTTCTCGTTTTCCTGTAGTAACTGTTGCATTATCTATTCCTTCCGCTCTCAGAAGCCCAGTTATAACACCATATGTTGCGCTAAATCCAACTCCTGCGAATGCAAATATAATTATCACTCCAAGTATATCTGTTACAAAAAGGAAAGCGAGATATACTATTATATTGCATACCATTCCTGCAATAAAAGCTTTTCTAACTCCAATTTTCTTAGAAATATATGCCCATATGGGTGCTAGAACAAATCCAATAAGGTTCTGCAGTAATAAAGGTATGGTAGTCCATCCAATATCTAAACCGAGATTGCCCACCATAAAATAATTCAAACCGTAGAGCCAGCAAGCTCCTGCGACCGACCACGCAAAAACCGCAATAACCACACCCATCCAATTCCTATCAGTAAAGACGCGTTTAATAACCTCTTTTAATGGTGACTTTTTTTCTTCTGCTTCTTCTAATCTTGCCCGAAACATTTTCATCTCAGCTGGTTCACGGATTCCGTAGCTATATGGAATTATTAAAATATATGCAACTATTACAACAATTATAACAGTTCCTAGGTACCCTATTGAAACGATTAATTGAGGTATTGTAGCTCCTGTTACAATTGTAAATATTCCACCCATGATAGCTCCGATTGAGACGATTTTTCTCCTATGAGAAGCTTTCCGAATCAAATCGGGAAACAGAGCGTTATGATTAATCTCAAAAGAAGTCAAAAAAGTTTCATAAATTCCCATGATTACAAGCAACCAAACAGTATTAACTAATATATTTGTTGAAATTGGGATAAAACAAAGTATTAAAAATATAGGTCCTATCCCGACACCAATTAATATCCAAGGATATCTTTTACCATATTTACTAGTAAATCTTGTCGATTTATCTGCCAAATATCCCACTAAAGGATCATTAATGGCATCTATAAGTGAATATGCTAAATATATTATTACAATCAATGCTTGGGGTATCAAAAGGATACTTACCGCAAAATATTGAACTTGTCCCCACATTCCAAACAAAAACCCACCAATTATTCCTTGCAAAGAGAATAATATCATTTTTTTTGTAGTAATTGATTCAGCAAATTTCATATCTTTTAGTTCAGTCATCATATTCTCATCTTTTTTTTTAATTTTTATAAAATTTTTTTAAATCAAAATTAATTTACATTTCACTTATAATTAGGTTAATTATCTATTTAAAATTTAAATAAAATCATCCTTTCAGATTTTTTAAATTATCAGAAATGTCAAAAGTTTTTATTAATTAAATTTTTAATAAATTGATTATGAGTCTTCCTAATCTTTTGATCTTCGTTCCTGATGAGATGAGAGGCGATGTAATTCATAATCCAAATCTTAAAATTCCTAATATAAGGAGTATTGCCAATGACGGGGTTATTTTTACTAATAATTTCAGTGTAAATCCTGTGTGTGGACCCTCCCGAGTGTGCACTTTTACTGGAACTTATCCTATGGCAGGAGCCCATCGTTCACTATTTCAACTTCTACGCCCCGATGATGAAAATCTCTTTAAATTTCTGAAAGAAAAGGGTTATGAGGTCATTTGGATTGGGCGCAATGATCTCTTTCATGAAACAGCAATTAGAGTAAGTGTTAATAAAAGGATAAATGTAATAAAACGATTGATTCGCTCTGCTATACTACATATGGGTTTTTTCAAATTAATAAAAATCCTTCCGAAATTACGATCGTCGCTCAAAAATTTGACTCCTACGCCAGAAATGTTAGAAACGCTCTCAAAATTCTGGCCACTTAATCCTTGGGCTATTAATCATCCAATGCGAAAAACTTTCTACTATGGAAAATGCTCAGAAGAACAAGCGAAAAATAGTCTAGATAATGCTATGATTAAAGCTGCTCTGAAATATCTTGATAAATTCTCTAAGAAAAGTAAGAGAAAAAAAAACCCATTTTGTTTATATATTGCTCTCAATTTGCCGCATCCTCCTTATTGTGTAGAAGAGCCTTATTTCTCGTTGTATGATCGAAAAAAGATCCCACCTCCATTTCCATCAGAATTAATGAATAATCCTAATTTTTATGAAGATAAACCAGAATTTATGAAATTAATGCGCGAACGGTATGGTTTGGATAAAATTACAGAAAATGATTTTAAAGAGATATTAGCGGTTTATTATGGAATGATCTCAAAAATTGATAATTTATTTGGACAAATTATTGAAAAATTAAAAGAAATCGGAGAATATGATAATACTGCGATTACTTTCTTTTCTGATCATGGAGATTATGCTGGAAGCTATGGTTTAACAGAGAAATGGTCAACGGGTATGCATGATTGCTTGCTAAATGTCCCATTTATCGTCAAGATTCCTGGAATTAAACCAAAAAAATCAATTAATACAGAATTGACTCAAACAATAGATATCTTTGCAACTCTACTTGAAATTGCTCAAGTAAAAACAAAATATACCCATTTTAGTAAGTCTCTCCTACCCTTACTGAAAGAAGAACTTGATACTCATAGAAGTGTGGTTTTTGCACAAGGTGGTTATGATTCTAGAGAGCCTCAAGCATTTGAAGATAAGGTTTCTTCGCCTGATAACCCAATAAACGGGATATATTTTGATAAAATTGAAATTACTCATGATTATCTGAATACAAGTTGCCGTACAACAATGATCCGGACAAAAGAATGGAAATTGAATATTCGAAGTATGCCGGAAGCAAAGCAAGAACTATACAATCTTAAAGAAGATCCCCAAGAATTCTTTAATCTAATTGATGAATCGAAGTATTCAGATATTATTAAATCTTTAAAAGAGCAATTATTATATTGGTATCTAAGAAATAGTGATAATCCTCACTATTCACATAAAAGAGCCGCATTATAAGTAAAAATATATGATAAAATTTAAGCATTCAATTTCAAAAAAATATATAAAAAAAATAATTTCTTTGATGGAAGGAAATAATTTTTCTTTTTAAAAAAAAGGAATAAAATAATAATCAAACACATTTGAGAATTGATTTTAATGTTTAAAAGAAAGAATAAAAATCCACAAGAAAGAAATAATACGATTCATAAAGTTCCATTTAGCCAAAAGGCTTATTTTGGAATTTCAATAGCAGGATTTACATTTATAGGGAGTATGAACTAGTTTCTTTTAAATTATACTATGGACAAACATTTCTTAAAATTAAATTATTAATAAAGGAAGTTTTTAAATCGAAATCATTTATTTTTTACATCCTTCTTCAATTTGTATTGGGCGCTGTTGCTTCAACAGTGATAACATTTCAAGTTTTTTACTTTGAAGATGTTATTGGGGTTGTGGGATCTATAGTTGCTTTGGTTAGTGGTATTACATTACCATTTACTTTTTTTGCATATTACTTGGTACAAGTCGTCACTAAAAGACTCGGTTCAAGAAAAACCCTTATGATATTTTTATCGATGAATATAATAGCGTTTATTGGCCTTTTATCAACTAGAATTTTTATATCATCAATAATATTTTACCTAATTGTTAATATGGGTAATGCAGCTTTTTGGATCCTTTCCTCGCCTATTTTTGGGAATATTATTGATGAAAATGAATTAAAGACAGGTAATAGAAATGAAGGTACTTTCTTAGGAATCAACGCAATATTTGTATCACCAAGCAAATCCATTATGATTTTTCTCTTTACTTTGATCATCACTTCAATGGGATGCAATGGAGCGGCTATAGTTCAAACTGAAGATGCAGTTCTTGGGATTCAACTTGGAACTGCTCTTATTCCAACCATTCTTTTAATTATTGGATTTTTGCTTTTACTTTTTTTTCCATTACGTGGGGAAAAATTAGAAAGGGTAAAAAATGAGATGAAAAAGATATATGACAAAAGATTAGAGGAATGATACGTTTTATTTCCATTTATAATTAAAAATTGGTGTTATAATATCAGTTCTACATGGAATATAAATAAGTTTTATAAAAAATTCATAATATATCCTTAATAGAATAAAATAAAAATATTTAAAATAAAGTAAAAAGGAAATCGGTAAAAAGCTGTTATTTCTACGTTATAATTCATCTAATTAGAAATTTAGTGATTATAATATTAGTCTTCGTCCCAGTCAACGTCTACAACGTTTTCTTTCTCTTCGGATTCTTTCTCCTTCTTAGACTTATAAGAGGCACCTCCAGATCCAGTTTCTCCTTCTGGTGTTTGTCCTCCCATACCTCCTGGTGGAGCGCCGGCCCCCTGGGCGGCCCTCTGTGCTTGTTCCGCGGCCTGTTGATAGGCTTGCTGTTGTCCCTGTTGGGCATAAACTCTTTGAGAGAATGCATGCATAGATTTCTGGAGATCTTCAATTCCTGCTTTAATTCGATTAACATCATCGATTTTTATATCTTCTTCTAAGGATTTAATGGCACTTTCAATCTGTTGCTTTTCATCTTCTTGGATTTTATCTTTGTTATCCTCTAATAATTTTCGAGTCTGATAAATCATGGATTCTGCATTATTTCTTGCCTCAATTAATTCTTTTAATTTTTTATCTTCTTCTTCATATTTTTCCGCTTCTCTGACTTTTTTCTTAATTTCTTCTTCTGAAAGTCCTTTCGCTCCCGTAACTGTTATTCCTTGTTCTTTTCCGGTTCCCAAATCTTTAGCAGTCACATGAACAATACCGTCAGCATCGATGGAGAATTTTACTTCTATTTGTGGCACTCCTCGCGGAGCTGGTGGAATTCCGGTCAAATGAAATTGACCGAGTGAAATATTATCTTTTGCCATTGCTCTTTCGCCTTGAAGTACATTAATTGTCACTGCAGGCTGATTATCAGTTGCTGTAGAAAATATTTTTTTCTTTTCAGTAGGGATTGTTGTATTCCGTTCAATTAACATTGTGGATACCCCTCCTAAGGTTTCTACGCCTAAGGAGAGGGGAGTCACATCTAATAGTAGTAAATCGTCAATCTCCCCTGCTATAACACCTGCTTGAATCGCAGCACCAATCGCTACACATTCCATAGGATCAACGGAATGTTCTGGTTCTTTATTGAAGAATTTCTGAAATCTCTCTTGAACACATGGCATCCGTGTAGGCCCACCTACTAATATGATCTTATCGATTTCATTTATGGATAATTTACTATCGTCCATTGATCTTCTCATTATGGGATCTAGTCGCTTTAAGACGGGTTCAACCAATTGTTCCAATTTTGATCTAGTTAATTCCATCTCTAAATGGACAGGTTCTCCTTCTCTTTGAGAAATATATGGCAGATTAATAGTGGTTGATAATGTGGTGGAAAGCTCTATTTTTGCCTTTTCAGCTGCATCTTTTACTCTGATCATTGCTTTCCTATCATTTCTCAGATTAATTCCTTCTTTTTGTTCAAATTCCTCAGCGATCCAATCAGTAATTTTATCATCCATATCTCTTCCACCTAATTGCGTATCTCCAGCCGTAGAAAGCACTTCTACAACACCCTCTCCGTATTCCATTAAAGTTATGTCGAATGTCCCTCCTCCCAAGTCTAAGACACAAATTTTTAATAATTCATCAGAAACTCGATCTAATCCGTAAGCTAAACAAGCAGCAGTAGGTTCATTAATCATCCGAACAACTTCTAAACCTGCGATTTCTCCCGCATTCTTTGTCGATGTACGTTGGGCATCATTAAAATATGCAGGAACCGTTATCACTGCCTTTTGAACTTCCTCTCCTAGATAATCTGAAGCATCGTTTTTAATCTTTTTAACAATCATTGCGCTGATCTCTTCTGGTGTAAATTTTTTAATTTCACTACCTACTTTTATTTCAGCTTTATAACTTGTTCCCATTTTGCGTTTAATCCCTGTTATTGTACCTTCTGGATTGGACAATGCTTGTCTACGAGCAGGCTCACCGACTATTTTCCTACCGTCCTCATCAAATGCCACATAAGATGGAAAAGCTTTCCCACCTAGAGTCCTTCCCTCTGCCGCAGGAACAATTTCTGGTTTACCGACAGCATTTAAAACGGCGCAAGCACTATTACTGGTCCCCAAATCAATTCCGATAATTCTTTCCTTTCTTGTTCGCTTTTTTTTCTTTTCTCCTTCACTCATAGTTAATTTTCACTTTTTCAAAATACTAGCTTAATTCAAATTATGATTAGTAAAATAATGATTTAATTAATTTGCTTAATAAACTAAAAGAAAC
>Ga0102944_1002356_pt1 | contig 11188 bp, 9 predicted proteins | sample SalPonD_shore_MG_FD_78172 | JGI IMG/M metagenome (GOLD analysis project Ga0102944, IMG submission 78172) | Salt pond soil microbial communities from South San Francisco under conditions of wetland restoration - Salt Pond MetaG... | ecosystem: Environmental > Aquatic > Marine > Intertidal zone >... | reverse complement strand
GATGGCCCGGGCCTGCTTCTCGTACTGGATGACCTGGCCCACGATCTTGGCCAGGTGGTCGATGAGCTCGTCCTCGGTCTTCCCGAGCGTGGTCTGGTTGGAGATCTGGAAGAAGTTGCCGACCACCTCGGACCCCTCCCCGTACAGCCCCCGGTAGGTGAGGCCCACCTGGGAGATCCCCTGCAGGACCTTCTGGATCTCCTTGGTCAGGACGAGCCCGGGCAGGTGGATGAGGACCGAGGCCCTCAGGCCCGTGCCCACGTTGGTGGGGCACGAGGTGAGGAACCCGAACTCGTGGTGGAAGGCGTAGGGGAGGCGGCGGCCGAGCTCGTCGTCCAGCGCATCCACCTCGCTCCACGCCTCGGCGAGCTGCAGGCCGTTGAGGAGCGTCTGCAGCCGGATGTGGTCCTCCTCGTTCACCATGAGGCCGAGCGCCCGCCGGCCCTCGAGCACGAGGGCCGCGCCGGGCGGGACGCCTCCGTCGTCCTCCCGACCGATGAGGTCCCGGCTGACCAGGTGGCGCTCCAGCAGGAGCCGGCGCTCGGGTCCCTCCAGGTCCTCCATGTGGAGGAGGACGGGCTCGGCCAGCGCCCGGCCCGACTCGAGCGCGCCGCTCACCCGCGAGAGCACCCTGCGGCGGTCCTCCGCCCCGGCGCGGATCGAGAACGGGAAGCCCTGGAGGTTCCGCGCGAGCCGCACCCTGGTCGAGAGGACGATGTCGTGCTCCGGACCGCCCGTCTCGAGCCAGTCCACGCCCCGCTCGTCCACGGTCCTGCCGGCGTCCATCACTCCACCGCCTCGAGCTCGCGGATCCGGTCCCTGAGGTCCGCGGCCGCCTCGAAGTCCTCCAGCTCGATGGCGCGCGCGAGCCGCCGCTTCAGCGTGCCGAGCCGCTCCTCGGAGCCCGGCTCCTCTTCGACCTCGCTCAGGTAGAGCTTCCCGACGTGCTGGGTGGACCCGTGGATGCGGCGCAGGAGCGCGCGGAGTTTGGTCTCGAAGTGGACCCAGCAGTGCGAGCAGCCGAGCCGACCGGTCTGGCGGAAGTCGGCGGCCGTGGTGCCGCAGTACGGGCACGCCTCCGCGCGGGCTGGAAGCGCCGACTCCGACACGCCCTTCCCCATCTCGGCCAGGAAGTCGGTGAGCGGAGCTCCGCCCAGGCCGCCCTGGGTGGGCACGCCCTTCTCGTCGGCGCACCGGCCGCACAGGTGCAGCGTGGTGAGCTCGCTGTCGACGATCTGCGTGAGGTGGATATCGGCCTCACGCTCGCCGCAGTTGTCGCAGCGCATGACGTCTCCGCTCGTGGACCCGCATCCGAGGTCGGGGGAGCCATCGGCGTCCCGCGCCTCGCTCCGCCCGTTGATACGCGGGGGTGGCCGCGCTGATCCGCTCGGCCGGGGCCCGCCGACCCGCCCGGACGGGGAGGAGGTCGGATCAGCGCTCCGCGATCGCCCCGTCGCCGACCGCCCGCAGCCGGCCCTCGTCCAGCACCAGCGTCCGGGCCGCCCGCCCGGCCAGCTCGCGGTTGTGGGTGACCACCGCGAACGCGCTGCCGTGGCGCTCGACCAGCTCGAACAGGAGGTCGTGGAGCCGCTCGCTCGTCGCGATGTCCAGGTTACCCGAGGGCTCATCGGCCAGCAAGAGAGGCGGCTCGTTGGCGAGCGCCCTCGCCACGGCCACGCGCTGCTGCTCCCCGCCCGAGAGCTCGGCCGGCCGGTGGCCGTGGCGCTCCGAGAGCCCCACCTGCCCCAGGAGCTCCGCGGCCCGCGCCTCGGATGCCTCCTCTCCGGCCCCCGCGATGAGCTGGGGGACCATGACGTTCTCGAGCGCCGTGAAGTCGCGGAGGAGGTGGTGGAACTGGAAGACGAAGCCGACGAAGCGGTTCCTGAGCTCGGCGATCTCCTCGTCGGGGAGGTCCTCGATCGCCCGCCCCCGCAGGCGGACGGTCCCGCGCGTGGGCCGGTCCAGGCCGCCCAGGAGGTGGAGGAGCGTGGACTTCCCCGCCCCGCTCGGACCCACGATGGCCACGGTCTCGCCGCTCGAGAGCGTGAGGTCCAGGCCGCGCAGGACGTGGATCTCCTGCGACTCGACGTCCGTGAAGGTGCGGTGGAGGCCGTGCGCCTCGACCACGGGTCCCTCGATCCCGGCCGGTCCCTCGCCCGCGACGCTCATTCGTGCCGGATCGCTTCGACGGGCGTGAGCTTGGCGGCCTGGAGCGACGGGTAGAGCGTGGCCAGGAACGCGATGGCGAGCGAGGCGCCCACGATGAGCGCGATGTCCCACGGGGTGAGCTCGACGGGCAGGTGGTCGACGAAGTAGACGTCCCCGGGGAGCGAGATGAACTGGTAGCGGGCCAGGAGCCACGTCAGCGCGCCTCCCAGCGTGCTCCCCAGGACCGTCCCCACCAGCCCGATCACCGTGCCCTGCAGCATGAAGATCCGCTGGATGGCCTTCGCGGTCATGCCCATGGAGCGGAGGATCCCGATCTCCCGGGTCTTGTCGGTCACGACCATGATGAGGGTCGAGACGATGTTGAACGCCGCCACGAGGACGATGAGGAGGAGGATGACGGCCATGGCGAGCTTCTCGAGTTTGAGCGCCGAGAACAGGCTCGCGTTCTGATCCTGCCAGTCGTCCACCTTGTACGGGTAGTCGAGCTCCTTCTGGAGGCGGTCTGCCACCGCCGCGGCGTGCCACGGGTCCCGCACGTTGAACTCCACGCCCGTCACCGCCGCGCCCATGCCCAGGAGGTCCTGCGCCGCCCCGAGGGAGGTGTAGGTGAACTTGGTGTCGTACTGGTAGAGGCCCGTCTCGAAGATCCCCGTCACCTCGAAGCGGCGCATCTGGGGCATGAAGCCGGTCGGCGTGAGCTTGGCGTTCTGGAAGGAGACGACCGTGACCAGCTTGCCCGGGTAGAGGCCGAGCCGATCGGCCAGGCGGCTCCCGACGATGATCCCCGGCCGGCCCGAGTCGGTCGAGTCGAACGGCATCTTCCCGCTGACCAGGTGCTCGCGCAGCCCGGAGATCTCCGCGGCCACCGTGTCGGCCGGCACGCCGCGGAGGACCGCCCCCTCGCTGTAGTCCCCACCCGCGTTGAGGCCGACCTCCGTGTAGATGAAGGGCGCGGCCACGGTGACTTCGGGGTCGGCGCCGACCCGCTCCATCACCTGGCGCCAGTCGTCCATCCGGACGTCCTGGCCGATCTTGAGCACGATGCCGTGGGGGTTCGCCCCGAGGATCTTCCGCTGCAGGTCGTGCTGCAGGCCGCTCATGACCCCGATCACGACCAGGAGCGCCATGACGCCGACCGCGACGCCCCCGATGGCGATGAGGGTGATGAGGGAGAGGAAGCCCCTCCCCTTGCGGCTGGCCAAATAGCGCCGGGCGACGAACCACTCGAGGCCGAGCGGGCCCTTCCCCGGCGCGCTCACGCCATCCTCACGTGCCCTCGTCGGGGCGGAGGATGGGGTAGAGGATGACCTCCCGGATGGCCTCCTGGCCGGTGGCCAGCATGACCAGGCGGTCCACGCCGAGCCCGAGCCCGCCGGTGGGCGGGAGACCGTACTCGAGGGCCCTCAGGTAGTCCTCGTCGAAGCCCTCGGCCTCCTCCTCGCCCGCGTCCCGGCGGGCCGCCTGCTCGGCGAAGCGCCGCCACTGGTCGAGCGGGTCGTTGAGCTCGCTGAAGGCGTTGATGAGCTCGTGCCCCCCCACGATGACCTCGAAGCGCTCGGCGAGGAGCGGCTCGCCGCGGCGCGGCTTGGCGAACGGGCTCATGCCGATCGGGAAGTCGCGCACGACGGTGGGGTCGGAGAGCTCCGGCTCCACGTGGGCGGCGAACAGGGCGTCGACGAGGCCGGTGCGCGACAGCTCGTCCGCGTCCTCGCGTCCCGCCCGGCGAGCCTCCTCGCGGAGCTCGGCGTCCGAGGCCTCCACGGGGTCGACGCCCGCCGCCTCGCGCACCGCCTCGACGTAGGAGATCCTGCGCCACGGCGGGGAGAGGTCGATCTCCCGCCCCCCCCACGCGAGCTCGAGGGTGCCGCACGCCCGCTCGAGCACGGTGGTCACCATGGCCTCGGACAGCTCCATGATGTCCTCGTAGTCCGAGAACGCTTCGTACATCTCGAGCATCGTGAACTCGGGATTGTGCGTCCGGTCGATCCCCTCGTTCCGGAAGTCCTTCCCGATCTCGTAGACCCGGTCCAGGCTCCCCACCAGGAGCCGCTTGAGGTAGAGCTCGTCCGCGATCCTCAGGTAGAGGCGCGAGTCCAGGGCGTTGTGGTGGGTCGTGAAGGGCCGGGCGGCGGCGCCGCCGTACATGGGCTGGAGGATGGGCGTCTCCACCTCCAGGTAGCCACGCTCGTCCAGGAAGGACCTCAGCCCCGAGACGATCCGGCTCCGGAGCTGGAAGATGCGCCGGACCTCCGGGTTCACGGCCAGGTCGGCGTAGCGCTGCCGGTAGCGGGACTCCCGGTCGGAGAAGCCGCCGTGGACCACGCGCTCGCCCCCCTCGCCCACCTCCTCCTTCCCGAGCGGGAGCGGACGAAGCGTCTTGGAGAGCAGGCGAATCGTCTCGGCCCGGACCGTGACCTCCCCGGTACGGGTGCGGAACAGCGGGCCCTCGACCCCGACCCAGTCGCCCAGGTCCAGGAGGTCCATGAGCGCCCCCTCGGCCTCCGAGAGGACGTTCCGCTTGAGGTGGATCTGGAGGCGGCCGTCCCGGTCGCCCAGGTGCGCGAACGCGCTCCCGCCCAGGTCGCGGTAGGAGAGGATCCGCCCGGCGATCCGCACGCGCGGGCCCCCGTCGGCGTCCCCGGCCTCCTCCGCCTCCTCGAACGCGGCCCGGGCCTCCGGGAGCGTGTGGCTCCGGTCGAAGGCGTAGGCGTAGGGGGCGTGGCCGGCCTCCTCGAGGCGGCGCAGCTTCTCGAACCTGTCCCGCACCGGCTTGGGGCGGGCCTCGTCGGCGTACCAGCAGTCCGGGCACAGCCCGTCCCGGGTGCGCCCGATCTCCGCGCGGCAGGAGGCGCAGCGCTCGTCCCCGCTCACGCTTCCTCGGCCCCCTGCCCGGTCAGGTACGCCTCGATGAACGGGTCCAGATCGCCGTCCAGGACGCCGTCCACGTTCCCGGTCTCCACCTCCGTGCGGTGGTCCTTCACCATCGTGTAGGGGTGGAGCACGTAGGAGCGGATCTGGCTCCCCCAGGCGATCTCCTTCTTGGTGTCCTCGAGCTCCTGCCGCTCGGCCTCGCGCTCCTCGACGGCCCGCTGGTAGAGGGCCGCGCGAAGCATCTTCATGGCCTGCGACTTGTTCTTGTGCTGGCTCCGCTCCTGCTGACAGGAGACCACGATCCCGGTCGGGATGTGCGTGATCCGGACCGCCGAGCTCGTCTTGTTGACGTGCTGGCCGCCCGCCCCGGAGGCCCGGAAGGTATCGATCCTCAGGTCGTCGTCGTTGATCTCGACCTCGATGTCGTCCTCGACCACCGGGTAGACGAACACGGAGGCGAAGGAGGTGTGCCTTCGGCTCGCGGCGTCGTAGGGGGAGATGCGCACCAGCCGGTGGACCCCCCGCTCGGCCGAGAGGAAGCCGTAGGCGAAGTCGCCCTTGACCTCCACGGTGGCCGACTTGATCCCCGCCTCGTCCCCCGGCAGGAGGTCGACGACGTCCACCTCGAAGCCCTTGCCCTCGGCCCAGCGCGAGTACATGCGCAGGAGCATCTCAGCCCAGTCCTGCGACTCGGTGCCCCCGGCTCCGGGGTGGATCGTGAGCAGGGCGTCCCGCCTGGCGTCCGGGCCGCTCAGCATGTTGCGGAACTCGAGCCGGCCGAGCTCCCGCTCGAGGCCCTGCACCGCGCCGTCGAGCTCCGAGGCCAGCTCCTCGTCCGGCTCCTCCTCCAGGAGGGCGGCCAGCTCGAGGAGCTCGTCGACCCTGCCGGAGAGCTCCGTCCAGGGCTCGGTCCAGGCCTTGAGCTCCTGGGACTCCTCGATGACCTCCCGCGCCTGCTCCGGGTTGTCCCAGAAGCCGGGCCGGGCCATGCGGTCCTGCAGCTCCTCGACCTGCTTCAGCTTGCCCGGGATGTCAAAGATACCCCCGTAACTCGTCCAGCCGCTCCCGCTGGTGCTCCAGCTCCTCGTGCCGTGTCGTGACGTTGGACATGATGCTCTTGCTCTCCCGATGTGGCATGCATGTGGGGGGATGCTCCGGAGCGCGGCCCGCCCGTCCGGGGCCGTCCCGCGCGGCTTCCTCCTACCCGCGGCCGACCCCGCCGTTCACGCGGACTCGCGTCCCCGGCCGCGGGGCCGCCGCCCGGCGCATCGCCGGGCGAGTCTAGGCGGGACGCCCGCGGGGGGCAAGCCGCGCGGCGGGGCGCCGCGCGGCCACGCCGGACCCGGGCGGCGGACGTCGCCGCGCTCCCGCACGCCTCCCGGCGGCCGCTCCGCTCAGTCCGCCTTGCCGAGGAGCCCGAAGTCGATCTGCCGGGCCTCCCGGTCGGCGCGCGCGACCTGCACCCAGACCCGATCGCCGAGCTGGAACCGGCGGCGCTTGCGCTGGCCCAGGAGCGCGTGCTGCTCCTCCACGTACACGTAGTAATCGTCCTCGAGCGTGGAGACGTGGACCAGCCCCTCGACGTGGAACTCGTCCAGGAGGACGAAGAGGCCGAAGGCCGTCACACCCGAGATCGTCCCCTCGAACTCGCCGCCCAGGTGGCGCTCCATGAACTCGATCTTCTTGAGGTCGACCGAGTCGCGCTCCGCCTCGACGGCGCGGCGCTCGCGCTCCGAGCAGTGGCTGGCGATCTCGGAGAGCCGCTCCCCGCCCAGCTCCTTCGAGGAGTCCGGCTCGGCGAGCCACCTCCCCAACTGGCGGTGCACGATGAGGTCCGGGTAGCGGCGGATGGGCGACGTGAAGTGCGCGTACGCCTGCGAAGAGAGGCCGAAGTGCCCCAGGTTCTCGGACGCGTAGCGCGCCTGCTTCATGCTCCGCAGCGTCGCGGTCGAGATGAGCTGCTCCTGCGGCGTGTCCTCCATGGCCTCCACCAGCCGGGCCAGGTCCTTCGGCTCGACGCTGCGCGCCGGCAGGTGGTAGCCGAAGGTCGAGGCCAGCTCGCGCAGGCGGTTGATCTTCTCCTCGTCCGGCGACTCGTGCACCCGGAAGAGGAACGGGATCTCCTCGCCCAGCGCCAGCTCGGCCACCGTCTCGTTCGCGAGGATCATGAAGTCCTCGATGAGGCGGTGCGCGTCCAGGCGAAGGACGCGCTCGATGTCGGTCGGCTCGCCTGCGGCGTTCAGGACCACCCGCGACTCCGGCAGGTCGAAGTCGATGCTGCCGCGTGCGGTGCGGTCGCGCCGGAGCGCGTGGCTCACGCCGCGCAGCCGGTCCAGGGCGGCGGCGAGCTCGGAGGGCGCGCCGTCCGCCCTCCCCTCCATGATGTCCTGGGCATCCTGGTAGGAGAGCCTGTGGTCGCTCCGGATCACGCTCCGGACGAGGCGGGCCGAGCGCACCTCGGCGGGGGGGCGGAGCCGGAACAGGAGGGACATGGCCAGGCGGTCCTCGCCCGGCACCAGCGAGCACAGGTCGCTCGAGAGCGCGTGGGGAAGCATGGGCACCACGCGGTCGACCAGGTAGACGCTCGTCGCGCGCTCCAGGGCCTCCTCGTCGAGGCGGGTGCCCGGCGTCACGTAGTGCGACACGTCGGCGATGTGGACGCCCACCTCGAACACGCCGTCCTCGAGGACGGCCACCGAGAGCGCGTCGTCGTGGTCCCGCGCGTCGGGAGGGTCGATCGTGAACACGAGGCGGTCCCGGAGGTCCTCGCGGCCCTCCAGGTCGCGGCCCGTGATGCCGCGCTCCCCGATCTCGACCGCCTCGTGCGTGACCCCCTCGGGGAAGTCGAGCGGCAGCTGGTGGCCGTGGATGATGGCCAGGATGTCGACGCCCGGCTCGTCGGGCGCCCCGAGCACGCGGACGACCCTTCCGACCGGGTTGGGCTCCTCGTCCCCCCAGTCCTCGATCTCCACGAGGACCATGTCCCCGCTGTCCGCCTCCCCATCGTGCTCGGGCGGGATGAAGACGTCCTTGCGCAGGTCGGGCTCCCGGGTGGTGACGAATCCGTAGTTCTTCTTGGCCCGGTAGGTCCCCACGATCTGTGTCCAGGCGCGCTCGTGCACGCGCAGGATGCGGCCCTGCGGGTTGCGGTGGGCCGGACGGCTCTCGATGCGGGCCACCACGACGTCGCCCTCCACCGCCGAGCCCAGGTGGCGCTCGGGGATGAAGACGTCCTCCGTGTCCTCCTGGTCCATGATCACGAAGCCGTCGCCCCCCCGCGTGACCTGGAGTCGGCCGATGGCGAGGTTGATCTTCTCGGGGACCGCGTACAGGCCCTTCCTCTGCCGGTAGATGAGGCCCCGCTCCTCGAGCTCTGTCAGGGTGTCCCTGAAGGCCCGGTACTCCTCGTTCGGCACGTCGAGCTCGCGGGCGAGCTCCTTGGCCTTGAGGGGCCGGGAGGCGCGCTCGCGCAGGTGCTCGAGGATGCGGGTCTCGGGATCGGTTGGGGTCACGGGCTCCTCGTGGCTGCGTGTGGTCGTCGTCTGCGGAGTGGACGGGCCGGCCGGCCCGAAGGAAGGCCGGAGGCCCCGCCGCGTTCGCGCCGGGCCGTCGGTCGTCCGTTCCGGCGTGGTGGGAGGCGCAAGATGTACGCCTTGCGGCGGAGGGACGTCAGAAGGTCTCGGCCTCGTCGACGAGCATGACCGGGATGCCGTCGTCGACCTCGTAGCGGAGACGGCACGCGTGGCAGAGGAGCGCCTCCCCCTCCTCGTCGGTGACGTGCTCGAGGTCCCCCTTGCACTTGGGACACACGAGGATCTCCAGCAGCTCCTCATCGATCGCCATGGGCGTCTCCCTCCTCCGTTCCTGTCAGCCCGAGCCGCCACCGGGCAGCCGGTAGCCCAGCCGGGCCAGCTTGTCCGTCTTGCGGGTCCAGCGCGGGAGCACCTTCACCCGGAGGTCCAGGTACACGCGCCGGCCCACGAACGTCTCCACCTTCTCGCGGGAGGTCGTGCCGATGCGCCGGATCATGGAGCCCCCCCGGCCGATCACGATCCCCTTCTGCGAGTCGCGTTCCACGAGCAGGTCCGCCGCAATGTACAGCGGCTCGTCGTCCTCGCGGTACTCGGTCACGCGGACCGCGGTCCCGTAGGGAACCTCCTCCTCGAGCACCTCGAAGCAGGTCTCCCGGATGAGCTCCTCCACGAAGAACCGCACCGGCTCCGCCGAGAGGTCGCCGGGAGGATACAGGGGCGGAGAGGACGGAAGCGAGGCCAGGATCGCCGCCCGGAGCTCGTCGAGCCCCCGCCCCGTCGTGGCCACGGTCCGCACCACGCGGGTCCAGCCGGCGTCGCGCAGGCGCCTCTCGAGCTCGTCCGCCTCCTCCCCGGAGATCCGGTCCACCTTGTTCAGGCAGGCGAGCGACGGGCGATCGGGGTCGGGGCCCTCGGCATCGGCCTGCTCGAGGCTCGGGGCGAACCCGGCGTCCACCACGCGGACGAGGACGTCCGCGTCGTCGGCGGCGCGGCCGGCCTCCTCGCGCATGGCGCGGTGGAGCGCGTAGCGGGGCTCCATCAGCCCGGGGGTGTCGAGGAAGATCGCCTGGTGGCCCCCGTCGGTGAGGATCCCGGTGACGCGGCGGCGCGTCGTCTGGGGACGGGAGGTCACGATGCTGAGCTTGCCGCCCACCAGCTCGTTGAGGAGGGTCGACTTGCCGACGTTGGGGAGACCGATGAGGGCCACGAATCCGGCCCGGAAGCCCTCGCCCTCCGCCGCGGATCCTCCGCCCTCGTCCGAAGGGGCCGGAGAGGCCGGCGACGGTCGGAGGGCGTCGTCCTCAGGCCGCGGCATGGACGCGGTTTCGGCCCGCCGCCTTGGCGGCGTACAGGGCCTCGTCCGCCTTCTGGATGAGCTCCTCGTAGTCGATACCGTCCTCGGGGCAGGTGGCGATCCCGGCGCTGATCGTCAGGTGACGCCCGGGCTGGACCTCCTCGCGGGGGAACCGGCGGGCCTGGATCTCGTGCCGGAGCCGCTCGGTGACCTCGAGCGCGTCCTCCCGGTCGGTGTTGACGAGGATGAGGCCGAACTCCTCCCCTCCGTAGCGCGCCATCACGTCGCTCACCCGCATGCGGTCCTGGAGCGCCTGGGCCAGCTGGCGGAGCACCTCGTCGCCGGCCAGGTGGCCGAGCGTGTCGTTGTAGTTCTTGAAGTGGTCCACGTCGATCATGGCCACGGAGCAGGTCCCCCCGTAGCGCGCGATGCGGGAGAGCTCGGAGCGGAGGATGTCCTCGAAGTAGCGGCGGTTGCGAAGGCCCGTGAGGGGGTCGGTGACGGCCAGCTCGACCAGGCGCCGTCTGAGCTGCCCACGCTCCTTCCGCTCTCCCCGAAGGCGCTCGAACACGAAGCCCGCGTAGACGTTGATCGCCAGGAACACGCCGGCTCGCACGGCCTCGTGGGCGAACTGGAGGTCCGCTCCCAGGCCCGTCCGGGCCCGCACGCCCAGGGCTCCCAGGTAGCCCAGCGTCATGGCGGCCGAGAGAACGACCACCTCCACGAGCCCGGCGAGCCCCCCCATGAACAGGAGCGCCACGAACCAGGCCATGAGGAGGAGGTAGCGGGCGCCCGGGGCCACGTACACGTAGGCCGCGAGGAGGGCGGCCGCGCACAGCATCGGAAGGTAGAGGTAGTGCGGGTCCCCCGTCAGCCGCTCGTCGATGCCCAGATGCGGGAGGAGCCAGAGGGCCGCCTGCACCACCAGCGTGAGGGCGACGGCGGCCTCCCATTGGGCCGTGTCCATGGGGACCATCCCGACCGCGTGGAGGACCCACGTCAGGCCGAGGGCGAAGAGCAGCCCGCCCGTGGCCAGGAGGACCCCGCGCTTCTTGATGCGCTGGACCTGGGCGGGCTCGTGGCGGCCGGATGGTGCGGAAACGGACGGAAGCGGCGGCATCGATCTCGTTAGGACTGTGTGTTCTAATATCCTGCCGCCTCAAGGTAGCACGGTGGCGGTGCGGACGATACCCGTTCGCTGCCCCCCGGATGCACGGACGCCCCGCGGCCTCCCTGGGGGGAGGAGCGGGGCGTCTCGTGGGGGTGGGAGAGGCCGGCGGCGACCTACTCTCCCGGGGCGTCTCCGCCCGAGTACCATCGG
>Ga0102944_1002355_pt1 | contig 11201 bp, 8 predicted proteins | sample SalPonD_shore_MG_FD_78172 | JGI IMG/M metagenome (GOLD analysis project Ga0102944, IMG submission 78172) | Salt pond soil microbial communities from South San Francisco under conditions of wetland restoration - Salt Pond MetaG... | ecosystem: Environmental > Aquatic > Marine > Intertidal zone >... | reverse complement strand
CGGCCAGCGGGTGAACCTGATCGTCAGCGACGTGCACATGCCGGTGATGGACGGACTGGAGATGGTGACCGAACTCAAGAAGAACGCGGCCCACAAGTTCACCCCGGTGATCATGCTCACCACCGAGTCCAAGCCCGAGCTCATGCAGCGCGGGAAGCAGGCCGGAGTCCGGGCGTGGATGGTGAAGCCCTTCAAGCCCGACCAGATGCTGGACGCGGTGCAGAAGCTGATTGCATGAGGGCAGGACCATGGGAAGACGATCGCAAAAACAGAAAGCCGGAAAGCTGGTCCTGGAAGGGGAGGTCTCCATCTATCAGGCGCAAGAGATCCGGGAGCGCCTGCAGAACGCGCTCGACCAGTTTGCCGTCATAGAGCTGGACCTGAGCGGCGTGACCGAATTGGATACCGCGGGTTTTCAGCTTCTGGCCCAGATGAAGCGCGACTGCAACAAGGCGGGTAAAGAGTTGAGGCTTACTCGGCATCCGCCAGCCGTGCTGGAGGTGTTCTCCCTCTACGGTGCGGAGCAGCACTTCGGGGATCCGCTGCTGTTGTCGGCGGACGATGGAACCACGAACCAAGACCGTGAGGATTGCCAGCATGAGTCAGGAACCGCTTGACACCTTCCAGGCGGAGTGCCAGGAGCGGCTCGAGGAGCTCGAGCTGGGGCTGCTTGCCCTGGAGCAGGACCCGCAGGACATGGAAACGATCAATGGGCTGTTCCGGGCGGCGCACACCATCAAGGGCACTGCGGGCGTCTTCGGCTTCGAGCGCCTGTCGGCATTCACTCACGAGGTGGAGAGCGTTCTGGAACAGGTACGGCAAAGCCGACTGTACCCCGAGCGTGGGCTGGTGGCGCTGCTCCTGTCCTGCCGCGACCAGATCCAGTCGTTGGTCGAGGAAGCGGTGGAGGACCGGGATCCGGATCCGGAGGCGGTGACCGTCAGGTCGGAGCTGGCGAAAAGGCTGGGCGATTACCGCAGCGACGACGGCCCGGATGTGGCTGAAATGGCCGAGGTGGAGCATTTCCGGATGCCCGTATGCGCCCAGGGCACCGTCGACGGAGAAGGCGTCGAGTACGTCACGGCCGACAACTGGCACATTTCCGTGCGTTTCGGCCCCGATCTGCTGCGGTGCGGCTTCGACCCGCTGGCGTTCTTGCGTTACATGCGCAAGCTCGGGGATATCGTCGCGGTGACGCCGGTGTTCGACAGCCTGCCGTCCCTTGCGGACATGGACCCGGAGCAGTGCTATCTGGGCGTCGAAATCGATTTCGCCAGCGACGCCGAGAAGTCGGAGATCGAGGCGGTGTTCGAGTTCATCGAAGACGATTGTGACCTTCACATCCTGCCGCCCAGAGCGCGCATTGCCACCTACGCCGAGGTGATCGAAGCCCTGCCGGAGGACGCCATGCAGCTCGGCGAGATTCTGGTGAACAGCGGAGCCCTCACCGCGTCGGAGCTGGAGCGGGTGCTGGCGTGTCAGGAGCGACTGCGGGCCGGAAGCGACGCGGGCGAGGAGGCATCGCGTCTGGGACAGGTGGCGGTGGACGAGAAGCTGGTTCACCCCGAGGTGGTGGACGCCGCGCTGAACAAGCAGGGCCGGTCCAAGGCACGGGCTGGACAGGGCCGGTGGGTCCGGGTGGACGCGGAAAAGCTGGACCAGCTCATCAACCAGGTGGGAGAGCTGGTGATCGCCAGTGCCAGCAGCTCCGTGCTCGCCCAGCGCCTGGGCGACGAAGCGCTCACCGAGTCCATGTCCGTGACTGGGCGGATGGTGGAGGAGATCCGGGACACGGCACTGAAACTGCGCATGGTGCAGATCGGCGACACCTTTGCCCGCTTTCAACGCGTGGTTCGGGACGTGAGCTCCGAGCTTGGAAAAGACGTACGCCTGGAGATACGCGGCGGCGACACCGAGCTGGACAAGACGGTTGTCGAGAAGATCAACGATCCCCTGATGCATCTGGTCAGAAACGCCCTGGACCACGGCATCGAGTCGGGCGCCGAGCGTGCCGCGGTCGGCAAGGCGCCCGAGGGCCGCCTGCTTCTCAATGCCTACCACGATTCCGGAAGTATCGTGATCGAAGTCTCCGATGACGGCAAGGGCCTTGATCCCGAAAAGATCCTCGCCAAGGCCCGCAGCCGCGGGCTGGTCCCGGAAAGCCACATCCCGGGAGAGGCGGAAACCTATCGACTGATCTTCGAACCCGGATTCTCCACGGCGGAGGCGGTGACCAACCTCTCCGGCCGCGGCGTCGGAATGGACGTGGTCAAGAAGAACATCGAAGCCCTGCGCGGCAGTGTGGACGTGCGAAGTACGCCGGGGGCGGGTGCCACATTCGTCATCCGGCTGCCGCTGACCCTGGCCATCATCGACGGGTTTCTGGTGGGCGTGGGAGAGTCGGCATACGTCATTCCCCTGGAAATGGTGCAGGAGTGTATCGAGCTGGGCGAGGCGGACGCCGCGACCCGCCGAGACGGCTTCGTGAACCTTCGCGGCGAAGTGCTTCCCTACCTGCGTCTTCGGGACACGTTTGGCGGGCAAGCGCCGCCGCAGGCGCGGGAGAACATCGTCGTCGTCAAGTGCGGCAGCCAATCCGCGGGGCTGGTGGTGGACAGGCTGATGGGGGAGTTCCAGACGGTGATCAAACCCCTCGGGAAGCTGTTCCGCGAACTGGATGGGGTCAGCGGCGCAACGATCCTGGGGTCGGGTGAGGTGGCGATCATCCTTGATGTGCCTGCCTTGCTCAAGGTGGCGAGCACGCCGGCGGGGCCGCCGATGCAACGGCAGCCCGAGCAGGCACGGGTTCATTGAACCGTCCCGGAAGGCAACGCGGACGGCGCACGTAGCACAGGTAAATGAGGGAACAGAAAATGAATGCGATTCGAAACGCAAAGGTGGGAACGAAACTTCTGCTGTCTTTCCTGGCGGTAGCCGTGATTACGGGGATCGTCGGCGTGGTGGGCCTTCGGAACATGTCCACCATGGACCGCCTCGCACGCAAGATGTACGAGGAGGAACTGCTCGGGACCTCGCACATCAAGGAGGCCAACATCGACCTGATCAACATTTCCAGGGAGACACGGAATCTGCTGCTGGCCTCCAGCCAGCAGGACCGCGAACGGTTTATCGATCAGATCAAGCGCTACAAAAAGGACCTGCACAAGGAAGTGGCGGCCGCCAAGCCGCGGTTTCTGACCAAGCAGGGCCAGGAGAAAATCGCGGCATTCGATGACTTGTGGAAGGACTACGCCAAGGTCTCTGACGAGGTCGTGGCTCTGGTCAAGAAGGAGAAGCTGCAGGAGAAGCGCAAGGTCGTGGATCTGACCATGGGTGCGCTGCGACAGAAGGCGGATCGCCTGGACAATTTGATGACCGAGCTCGGCAAGATCAAGGAAGTGAATGCCAAGGGCTATCACGAGACCGTGTCCAGAATCTATCACAGCAGCTTCGGCCTCATGCTGGCGCTGGTGGCCGGTGGGGTGCTCATCGGTATTGTGTTGGGTGTCGTCATCACCCGCGGCCTCATGAAGCAGCTTGGCGGGGAGCCGGCGTATGCGGCCGATATCGCCAGGAAAGTTTCCGAAGGCGATCTGACCGTCAACGTGGAGGTCAATGAGAAATACAAAGGCAGCCTGCTGTACGCCATCAAGAACATGGTGGATAAGCTCTCCGAGATCCTCGGGGAAGTCAACGGAGCCACTGAGTCTCTGTCCAGCGCGTCCGAGGAGGTCAGCGCCACCGCCCAATCCCTGAGCCAGGGGGCGAGCGAGCAGGCGGCGAGCGTCGAGGAGACCAGTGCGTCCCTCGAGCAGATGACGGCCTCCATCGGCCAGAACAGCGACAACGCCAAGACCACCGATTCCATGGCCAAGAGTGCCTCGGCACAGGCCACGGAGGGCGGCGAGGCGGTCAGTGAGACCGTGGACGCCATGCGCCAGATCGCCGACAAGATCAGCATCATCGAGGACATCGCCTACAAGACCAATCTGCTGGCGCTCAATGCCGCGATCGAGGCGGCCCGGGCCGGCGAACACGGAAAGGGCTTCGCGGTGGTTGCCGACGAGGTGCGCAAGCTGGCCGAGCGCAGCCAGTCCTCGGCGCAGGAAATCAGCGGCCTTGCCGGCGACAGCGTGAAGATCGCCGAGCGGGCCGGTCAACTGATCAGCGAGATCGTTCCCGGAATCCAGAAGACGGCCGACCTGGTCCAGGAGATCGCCGCCGCTTCAGAGGAGCAGAGCAGCGGGGTGGGTCAGGTGGCCACCGCCATGGAGCAGCTCGACCAGGTATCCCAACAGAACGCCTCTGCATCGGAGGAGCTGGCGGCCACATCGGAGGAAATGAGCTCCCAGGCGCAGCAGCTCCAGCAGAACGTGCGATTCTTCAAGCTGCGCGTCGACGCGGTCACGGCATCGTCGCCCAAGGCAGGCAGGCCGGAGGTCCCCAAGCCCGCAGAGCCCAGGAAGGCCGAAACGGGCGAATCGGACACCGTGGACGAGACGGCCTTCGAACAGTTCGGCTGAAGGCAACGGTGCGGCAACGCGAAGGAGGGAGCACAGATGGGCGGACAGGAGCTTGCGCTGGCCGATCCCGGGACCCAGGACGCGTCCCCGACGGGAATGCAGGGCGAGGACCGGAAGTATCTTACATTCATCCAGGGAGACGCGCGCTACGGGATTTCCATTGCGTGGGTCCGGGAGATCATCGAATACGGCGTGGTCACCCGGGTACCCATGACGCCGGGGCATGTCCGCGGGGTGATCAACCTTCGGGGCAGCGTCGTTCCCATCGTGGATCTGGGCCGCCGCCTGGGCCTTGAGGGCACCCGGGCCGGGAAGCGGTGCTGCAACATCATTGTGGAGGTGCCCGAGGACGACGGCGTCATTCCGGTGGGCATCGCGGTGGATGCCGTTGATGAAGTGCTGGCCATCCAGGCCACGGCGGTGGAGCCGCCGCCGCCGTTCGGGACCGACGTGCCGGCCGATCTGCTGTACGGGATCGGCCGGGTGGACGGGCGTTTCGTGAGTCTGCTGGATCTGGAAAAGACCCTGGCGCTGGAGCAGCTGGCGCGGTGGGTGGGGGCGGCGACCGACTTTCCGAACGGTAAGGATGCGGCGGAAGCGGCTTCCGCCCCCGGTGCATGAAGCATGGCTCCAGCGTGTCTGCCGACCGCCCCGGGGAACCGGTGCGCATGAGCTATCCGGCGATTACCGACACGGAATTCAACAAGTTCCGGAGTCTGATCCGGCAGATTGCCGGCATCAACCTTTCTCCGGCCAAGCGGGCATTGGTGGTCGGCCGGCTCGGAAAACGGCTGCGGCATTGCGGGTTGCGCACATTCTCCGAGTACTACCGGCTGGTGACGCACGCAGATCACGCCGACGAGCGCCAGATGCTGGTCGATCTGCTGACCACTAATGAAACGTACTTCTTTCGTGAGCCCAGGCATTTCGAGTTTCTGACACGGCTTGCATCCGGCCACGGTCAGAAGAATCCGCTGCGGGTGTGGAGTGCTGCATGCTCTTCCGGGGAGGAGACGTACAGCATTGCCATGACCCTGGCGGACGCTCTCGGGCTGGAAGGACGCTGGGAGGTGGCCGGCACCGACATCAGCAGCCGTATGGTCGAGAGGGCCAACCGCGGGCTCTACCCCCTGACGGCGACGCAGAAGATTCCCGGGCCTCTTCTGAAGCGTTACTGCCGTCGGGGCACGCGGGAGTATGCGGGCACGCTGCTGGTCGACGCAGCGCTGCGGGAGAAGATCCGATTCACCCAGATGAACCTGCACGGCCCCTGGAGCGGGATGGGCCGGTTTGACGTCGTCTTCCTTCGCAATGTGATGATCTATTTCGATATCGAGACGAAGCGACGGCTCGCGGACAGATTGTGGAACCAACTTGTTGAGGGCGGTCACCTGATTATCGGGCATTCGGAGACCCTGAACGGCGTCAGCGAGCGCTTCCGGGTCATCCGACCCTCCATCTACAGGCGGGACTGATGACAGATTCATCGATCTACCTCAAGCCGGGAGATGTCCATTTCGGACCGGCTCCGGGACGGCTGGCGACGCTGCTGGGATCATGCGTGGCGATTACCCTGTGGCATCCGCGGCGGGCGTTGGGAGGGATGTGCCACGTGGTCTTCCCGGACGGGCCCGCCGAGTCCGAGAAGGCCAAGGACTGCGACAACCGGTACGCCCGCTGCGCGTTCCAGTTCATGGCTGACTGCGTGGCCGCCTTCGGTACGCGGGCGGCCGACTACCGGGTCGGCTTGTTCGGCGGCGGTGACATGTTCGCGGACCTGACCCGCGACGGTTTCCCCGCCATCGGTGAGCTTAACGTACAGCGCGCCCGTGAGCTGCTGGCCCACCACGGATTCAGTGTCGGCCACGAACACGTGGGCGGGCGCACGTACCGGCGCCTGAATCTGGATCTGGGGAACGGACGCGTCGAGCTGGCGGCGACCCGTGTGCAGCAGTCGGCGAAGGCCGGATAGGGGCATATGATGGAACGGATCAAAGTCATGGTAATCGACGACTCGGCGGTGGTGCGGCAGGTGCTGACCACTATCGTGAAGTCCGACCGCCGGCTGGAGCTGATCGCAGCCGCCTCGGATCCGCTGTTTGCCGAGCGGCATATGGAACAGTGCTGGCCGGACGTGATCATTCTGGACATCGAGATGCCCCGCATGGACGGGCTCACGTTCCTGCGCAAGCTGATGGCCGAGCGGCCGACGCCCGTGGTGATCTGCTCCACCCTGACCACCGAGGGCGCCCAGACCACCATGGACGCGCTGGCCGCGGGCGCGGTGGGGATCATCGCCAAGCCCAAGGTGGACGTCAGAGGTCAGCTCACGGACGAGGCGACCATGCTGCTCGACGCCGTTCGCTCGGCGGCGGGCGCGAAGCTGGCGCGCATCGCGGCGGCAGTGCCGGCCCGCCCGGTGGACCCGCGGCGGGGAGCCGACTCAGTGCTGCCGCCGCCGGCCACCCGGCCGCTGGGAGTGACCACGGAACGGGTGGTGGCCATCGGCACGTCGACCGGCGGCACCCAGGCTCTGGAAGCGCTGCTGACGGCCCTGCCGCGGGTCAGCCCCGGGATCGTCATCGTCCAGCACATGCCCGAGAAGTTCACGGCGGCCTTCGCCGCCCGGCTGGACGGGATCAGTGCTCTGGAGGTGCGCGAGGCCCGCCACCGCGACCGGGTCCTGCCGGGTCGGGCGCTGATCGCCCCTGGAGGCCGGCACATGATGCTGCGCCGAAGCGGTGCCCAGTACCACGTGGAGGTGGTGGACGGGCCGCTGGTCAGCCGTCACCGCCCGTCCGTGGACGTGCTTTTCCGTTCGGTTGCCCGGGCAGCGGGCGCCAACGCCCTGGGAGTGATCATGACCGGCATGGGTGATGACGGTGCTGCGGGGCTGGCTGAAATGCACAGCGCCGGCGCCCAGACCCTGGCCCAGGACGAGGCCTCGTGCGTGGTGTTCGGCATGCCAAAGGAAGCCATACGGCGCGGTGCGGTGGACGCAGTGTGCGCGCTGCACGACATACCCAACCGGATCATGGAGTTCGTCGAGCCGGCGGCTTCGTGAAGCCGGGAGTGAATGCGGAGATTGATAACGATGACCGATATGATCGAACACCCGGGCAGGTCCGGGGAGCCGCGGCAGGCGGGCAAGTACCTGTGCTTCGTGCTGGGCGATGAGACCCTGGCCACCAACGTGCTGGTGGTGAAGGAGATCCTGGAATATACCACGGTGACGACCGTGCCCATGATGCCCGACTTCGTGTCCGGTGTCGTGAATCTGCGCGGACGGGCAGTCCCCGTGGTGAATCTTGCAGAACGCCTGGGCCTGAAGCGGGAGGACAACGACCAGCAGCGCCGGTGCATCGTCGTCGTGGAGGCAGGCGACGCCGATGACACCATCGACGTCGGTCTGACGGTGGATGCGGTGAGCACCGTCAGGGACATCGAGCCGGATCAGATCGAGCCGGCTCCCTCGTTCAGGGGGCGCGTCCATGTCGATTTCATCGAGGGAATGGCCAGGCTGTCGGACGACGGCTTCGTCGTCGTGCTGGACATCGCCAAGGTGCTTTCGCTGGATGACCTGAATCTGCTGGCCGAGGCCGAACGCGCGGTGCCGGCCCCCGAGTCCGCCTGTTGACCGGCGGACGCCCCGGGCCGGCTGCGTTACCGGGAATGGTGTCCCGAAGAGGATTCGAACCTCTGACCTGCCGCTTAGGAGGCGGCTGCTCTATCCAACTGAGCTACCGGGACGCAACCGTGAGTATAACATGACGTTCCGGCGGCGCTTAAACTCCCCGCGCGGCTGCGGCGCGGTGCACCGCGCCTGTGCTCCCCGCCGGCGAGCGCTCCCGGCAATGCGCGGCCGGATCCGGTCCCCGAGACAATGAAAAGACCCGTTATCCCCGCATTATCCAGCCTGCGTTTTCGCATGATCCTGCTGGTCTGCCTGGCACTGGTGCCGGCAGTGGCGGTATCCCTGCTGGGCGCATCCCAGGAACGCCAGGCCCTTGCGCGCCGCGCCCAGGATCAGGCTCTGGCCAATGCGGAGAACGCCGGTGAAGAGATGCGCGCCCGCCTGGCGGAAACCCGCGACCTGCTCGCAGTCCTGGCCCGCAACACACCCCTGTCGGCGCGCAATCCTGCTGCCTGTGACCATTTCATGAGGGACATCAGGCGGCGCCACGGCCGGTATGTGAATCTGGGGGTATTCGCGGCGGACGGTCATGTGCTGTGCAGCGCGCTGCCCCACCCGGCAGCGGTGTCCGCTGCTCACAAGGACTATTTCCGCGAGGCCGTTTCAACGGGACACTTTGCCCAGGGGGATTTTGAGATCGGCAAAATCTCCCGCAAGCCGGTCATGGTCACGGCGCTGCCGGTGTTCTCAGGACAGGGAAGGCTCAGGCGCGTCATGTTCGCGGCCATTGACGTGCACTGGTTGAGCGCCCTGAAGCTCGGTACGCCCGGCCCGGCGGACGCAACGATCACGGTGTTCGATGATGACGGGCGGGTGGTGGCGCGCAATCACCATGCGGACCGCTGGATCGGCCGGCGTGAGACATTGCAACCGGTGTTCGATCAGCTGCCATTGGTGAAAGGGCACACGGTCGGCGAGATGAAAGGGCTTGACGGCGTGAGACGCCTTTTCGGCCTGTTGCGTCTGCACAACCGCAGCGGCGACACCGAGGGCTACATCGCGGTGGGGGTGCCCGCCGCATCCGTTGACGGCCCGATTGAGCGTCTGATCGGACGCAACCTCGCCGGCCTGGCTGTGGTCCTTGCCCTTTTTCTTGCCGCGGTCTGGTTTGCGTCCGAGCGGATGGTGCTGGCCAAGGCTCAGGCGGTCGTGCGCGCTGCGGGCCGGTTGTCGGAAGGGGACATGCGGGCGCGGACGGGTGTCGCCGCGGGAGGAGATGAGCTGTCCCAGGTGGCCGCCACCTTTGACCGTATGGCTGACGCGATCGAAAGGCAGGCGGACGAACAGCGCCGAGATCTTCAGCATATCAGTCGGCTGAATCGCGTCCACCGTGTCCTGAGCGGCATCAACTCGCTGATTATCCGGATTCGGGATCGGCAGACCCTGCTGGAGGAAGCGTGTGCGCTGGTGGTCAATGCCGGTGGTTTCCGGGCGGCATGGGTGGGCCTGCGGGCGCCGGACGGGACGGAGCTCGAAGGGGTTGCGTGGGCCGGGGTTGCGGATTTCGCCCGGATCAACGTGCGCCTGGACGACCCGGTCGGGCTCGGGGGAGGGTGTGCGGCACAGGCGGTGCGCTCAGGGGAGCCGGCGGTGATTCGCGGGCCGGCCTCCGACGAGCGCCTTGCCCACTTTCGCGACGTGCTCGAGCGCGAAGGGATAGAGTCGGTGGCCGCGCTACCGCTATGGGCCGGCGACGCGGTCGAGGGGGCCCTGGTGCTGTTCGCCCGCGAGGCCGATTTCTTCGACGAGGCGGAAATGGAGCTGCTCCGGGAGGTGGCGGCTGATGCCAGCCTGGGCCTGGAGTTGATCGACAAGGAGTCCCGTCTCAATTTTCTGGCCAATTTCGATGTGGTCACCGGCCTGCCGAACCGCAAGCTCTTTGAGGATCGCCTGGCCCGCGCCATGGCGACCGCCAGGGAGTTTTCCTCGGGCATGACTGCGGCGGTCGCGGTGGAGGTGGAGGACTTCAGGAAGATCACCACGGCGCTGTCACAGGTGGCCTGCGCCCGGCTGTTGAAAACCGTTGCCCGCTACTTGAATGGCTCCCTCGGTCCGGAACACAGTGCGGCGTTCATCCGGGCCGGTGAGTTCGCACTGGCATTGGTCGGCCTGCACGGGGCCGGGGAGGCGGAGCACCTCGTAGCAAGGGTGCTGGATGGGCATCCGACGACGGTGGCGGTGGGGGAGGCAGAGGTGAGGGTGAACCTGCGGGCCGGCATCGCCCTGGCGCCCCAGGACGGCGGGGAGGCCGCCGAGCTGCTCGATCACGCTCAGATCGCGCTTCAGGAGCACGACCATGGGGCCCGCCCGATGCATCGACTGAACTTCTTCTCCCGAGCACTGGATCAGGAGATGCGGCGCAGACAGAGCATCGAGCGGGCACTGCGCAACACCCTGCGCGAGCGCTCATCCGAGCTTCGGCTGGACTTTCAGCCGGTGGTGGAGCTGTACGACGGCAGTGTCAGCGGTGCGGAGGGTCTGCTGCGTTGGCGCCATCCCGAGCTGGGCCCGGTTTCCCCGGGGGAGTTCGTGCCGGTGGCCGAGGACTGCGGCCTGATCCACGAGCTGGGCGACCGTGTCCTGCATATGGCCGTCGAGCAGGCAAGCGCATGGCGCGCGACGTCCCTGGCCGCCGTCCGAGTTGCCTTCAACGTGTCGGCGCTGCAGCTGCGGGACCCGGCTTTTCCCGGCCGGATTCGACAGGTGCTGGAGGCCGTCGGAGGATCACGGCCGCTGCCGCTGCCGCTGGCGGTGGAAGTGACTGAAACGCAGCTCATGACGGACCTGGATGCTGCCGTGCGCTGCCTGCATGAAATAAAGGCCCTCGGGTTGTTGGTATATATCGACGACTTCGGCACCGGCCACTCCTCCCTGGCCTACCTGCGGGAGCTGCCGGTGGACGTGCTCAAGATCGACCGCAGTTTCGTGGATCAGATCGCGGCGGACGCCAACGCCGCCCGCATCGCCGCCTCGGTGATGGACCT
>Ga0102944_1002353_pt1 | contig 11202 bp, 6 predicted proteins | sample SalPonD_shore_MG_FD_78172 | JGI IMG/M metagenome (GOLD analysis project Ga0102944, IMG submission 78172) | Salt pond soil microbial communities from South San Francisco under conditions of wetland restoration - Salt Pond MetaG... | ecosystem: Environmental > Aquatic > Marine > Intertidal zone >... | reverse complement strand
CCCTCCCTTTATTCAAAAGATCTCTCGCTTCACTGTCAATTATTGGGGGTTGGAAGCTTTCAAAAAAAATATCATAGGAGACTCTGTATCCCAAATCTGGGAGATTGTTATAGGGATGTTGGTTATGGGCCTTCTGCTCTCTGTAGCCAGTTCTTTTCTGCTTAAAAAGAAATTAAAAAAAGGATTGTATCGATGAGACTCTGGACCATTGCCTTCACTGATTTGAAAATCGCTTTGAAGGACAAAATGTTTTTCATGTGGCTGCTGGTTTTCCCCCTTCTTTTCGCCTTTCTTTTTGGGATGGCTTTTAAAAGCCCATCCCCAACAGCTTCCAAAGCCACTCTCAATATTCTAGACCAAGACCATGGAGTCCTATCCAAGGCTCTAATTGATGAACTTAAGCATCAAAGATATGACGTCAATCTTATTGAGGATAAAAATGATGCTGAAATCCGAACTCTCATCATTCCTCCTGAATTCTCAGAAAAAATCATCAAGGGGGAAAAAGTAGAGCTAATTCTGGAAAAAGAAGCCGAAAGCAATATGGAAGCTGGTCAGGCCGTCTATGCCCATATTTTGAGGGGAGTGATCAAAACTATGGCAAGACTGATCCAATTGGCTCCAGAAAATCTACAGGTTCTTGAAAATCAATTCAGTGAGACGTCCTTAAAAGAATTGATTTCAGTTCAAGTCAAGCAGGCCGGAAAATTGAAAACCATTCCCTCTGGATTCAATCATTCTGTGCCTGGAATCACAGTCATGTTTCTTCTGTTTACCGTTCTTATGTACGGAGGAATCAATCTGCTGGAAGAAAGACGTCAAGGTCAATTGGAACGAATTATTTTGACTCCAGCCACTTACACAGATCTTATTGGGGGTAAATGGCTCAACCGCGTCATGATTGGGATGCTTCAGATCACTCTCATGTTTCTCGCAGGCCGATTTTTGTTTGGAGTTTATTTAGGAGAGTCCATTCCAGCTCTTTTTCTGGTCTCTCTCTTTTTCTGCGGCAGCATAGCAGGACTGAGCATCCTTTTCGGATGCCTGATACAAAAAGAAGAAGTCCTGATCGTACTTAATATCCTGGTGGCCAATCTCATGGCAGCTCTCGGAGGCTGCTGGTGGCCGTTGGAACTGGTTCCCCAGGGTCTGCGCACAGTCTCTTTTATATTCCCTACGGGTTGGACCATGGACGCTTACCATAAACTCATTTCTTTTGGATACGGACTTCAGGAAATCCTTCCACATATTGGTTTTCTAGCGCTTTTCAGTTTGGTCTTTTTATTCCTGGCTGTTAAATTTTTCAAACTCCGCTAGACTTGGAGGATTCAGTTTGGTTTTTTATTCAGCACGGAGGACATCTGCTGGATTCTTAAAGGCCGCCCTGAAACTTTGAAAACTTATAGTGACTAAAGCCGCGGCTAGGCTCCCTAAAAAAGCTAACACAAACACCCATAGACTCAATTCATTTCGATAAGCATAATTTTGAAGCCATTTTTGAATGACAAAATAAGCCAAAGGCCAAGCAATCACATTCGCGATCAAAATCAGAACAGCCATGTTTTTAACAAACATAGCCAGTATATCAGGAACTGTGGCTCCCAGCACTTTCCGGATCCCGATTTCCTTGGACTTCTGTTGAGCTGTATAGGCAGAAAGACTGAACAAACCAAGCAGTGCAATACAAATGGCAAGCACAGAGAAATAAAGAAAGATTCTCTGAAACCTTTCTTCAGATTTATAAAGCCGGTCAAAAGCCTCATCCAGAAAAAAGTATTCAAAGGGAAGAAGAGGCGAAAATTCCTTATACACTTTTTTTATTTCTTTTAAAGTTCCCGGAAGATTGGCACTGCTGAGCTTAACAGACAGATAATCAAATCGATTTCCCCAGGGATTGCTGGTTATAATCAAAGGACCCACATCATAGTGAAGAGTGGAGAACTGGAAATCTTTGACCACTCCAATCACTTTCCATTCACCATTCCGGCTGATGGTTTTTCCCACAGGATTTTCCCATCCCAATTGCTTGGCCAGAGTTTCATTTATAAGATAAGCCTCTTTATCCGTGGAAAATTCTTTATTGAAATTTCTTCCCTTTATGACCTCAATCTCATAGGTGTCTAAAAAGTGCTCATCAATGTCCAGAGCATGAAACATAAGTGAAGAAGTGTATCCTTCTGGCACATAACCGTTTCTGGTGAATCCTCGATGAGGCACATCTGATGAAGCACTGACATGAGTAACTCCTGGAATGGATAACAGCTTTTCTCTCATTTCTTCTGTTTGAGTCCTCAGCTCTTCACCCGGAAGATTGATCACCAGCATATTTTCTTTTTCATAACCCAGCTCTGCTTTTTTTATAAATCTAATTTGATTTTGGATGAGAAAAGTGCAGATGATCAGAGTAATGGATATGGCAAACTGAAAAACAACCAGAAAATCCCTGAACTTTCTTCCCATCCCTCCTTTTTCAACCTCTCCTTTAAGGGTCTTTGCCGGTTGAAAAGAGGAAAGGAAAAAGGCAGGATAGATTCCTGCCGCCACTCCCACGATGAGAATCAAGGCGATGAGGCCCAGTACACTCAGAGGATTGATCATGCTGAGGATATTCAGGTCTTTATTCAAGAGCTGACTGTATATTGGAGTAAAAAGAGAAACAAGAGAGGCTCCCAGAAGAAAAGCCAAGGCTGTTAAAAAAACAGATTCTCCCAAGAACTGTCTGATCAAGTTTCCCCGGTTGGCTCCCACAACTTTTCTTAATCCTACCTCCCGGGCTCTTCGGGCTGCCCGAGCTGTGGTGAGGTTGACAAAATTAATACAGGCGATGAGCAGGATAAACACAGCTACTACAGTGAAGGTATAAAAATTAATCAACGACACCTTAGAGCCCGGATCAAAATAAAAATGAATCTTTTTTAAAGGCTGGAAATAAGCTTCATTTTTCCATCCGTACGCAGCGATCCGCTCATTGATATGACGCCACATGAAATCCGGCAGCTTCTTCTCAACCTGTTCAGGAGATACTCCCTCTTGGAGCTTCACATAGGTTATGTACTGATTACCCCCATTCCAGCCCAGATGAAGGTTGGGCAGCTTGTAAAGAGTAGAAAATGATATCAAGGTATTGAACTGTATACTGGAATTCTCAGGAGGGCTTTTAGCTACCCCAGTGACTTTATATAGATTATTTGGGCCTATTTGAATGGTTTTTCCAACAGGATCTTCTGAACCAAATAGCCGTTCCGCTGTTTCTTGAGTGAGCACCATTGAAAAGGGATCCAAAAGTGCTGTTTCAGGATCTCCTGATATAAGATTAAAAGAAAACATCTCAAACATTTTGTCAGATACATACCTCATGTCTGTGACTTTAAAAGCTTCTTTATTGATGTTTAAATAGGCAGGTCTTTGCGTGGACATGCGGACAAACTCTATGACCTCAGGGAATTCTTCCTTCATGTCTTCTCCAATAGGAGGAGTGAATATGTAGGTATCGTTGGCGTATTTGCCTTCCTGATAGGATTTAATACCCACTCGGTATATCTGGTCAGCATTTTGATGAAATTTATCATAACTGAGTTCAAACTGAAGATAGAGAAGGATCAAAACAAAAGCACTCAATCCCACAGCAAGGCCTAAAATATTGATCAAAGAATAGACTTTATATTTTTTCAAATTCCGGAATGCCATAAGCAGATAATTTTTAATCATGGTTCAAACTCCCAGCTTCATTTTTGACATGGTAGTCTCTTCATCTTAAATCAAGCAATTTTCATGCCAACTCATTGAAACAGAGAAAGTTCCTAAAAAGATTAACTGAATAACAGTAAAGTGTCCATTTTAGACCAACTATTGTCCGCTATTGAACACTTCCTTCTTTAACTATTAACCCAGTTACACACAGGGATATTCAGATTACTTGGACTACTCATAAATAGAAGTTAGTAGAAATCAATGAAATTCAGCTCAGATTATTTCTTTTCTTTTTCCTTCTTTTCTTGTTTTTCCATTTCTTTCACTTTTTGCATCAGATTCTTTTCAGAACGTCTTTGGAATTTTTGCACTTTGAAATAATCGGGTTTTTCCTGAACGATCCATTTGTTATTTCTGCTATCCACGTCCGCTGTTTCTAAGAATGGGTCAAAGGTGACTTTTTCGACTTCCTTTTTAAAAGTAAATACTTTTCTCACCTGGTCATTGACGCGGCGCCATATTTCAGCCGGAATTCTTTTTACTTCCTCAGAGCCATCTTTAAATTCAAACTTTAGGATCAAGGGCATAACCATGCCGCCGATATTGGAAAAAGTAACTTCATAATAATTATACCCTGAATTTAAAATCTCCCTTTCTTCTTCGGTCAATGATTCAAGATATTTTTTGTACTGTTCTTCATCCTGAGGGGTCACCTGAAGAGGGTCATATTTATCATAAAAATCAAGCAGAGACTCATCCTTTTCCACTGCAGTCTCTTCAATTTCCTTATTATTGCGGATATTGCTGATATATTTTTCACTCATGCTTTTTTCTTCCTCTTGTTCGATGGCCCTTGTCAGCTCTGGCTTTCCAGTATTGATTTTATACCACTTCACCTCATCTATAGCGATATCAACATGGTCTGTTCCAAAAAACCATCCCCGCCAAAACCAGTCAAGATCTATTCCAGAGGCATCCTCCATGGTGCGGAAAAAGTCTGCTGGCGTTGGATGCTTGAACTTCCATCTTTGTGCAAATTCTTTGAAAGCATAATCAAACAATTCCCTGCCCATTATGGTCTCCCTCAGGATATTAAGCCCAGCAGCTGTTTTGGAATAGGCATTGCTTCCTACATTCATGTCAATGTCAGGCGCGGTCATGATAGGAGACATATACTTTTTTTCTCCTTTCATGTATCTAACCATAGTGTAAGCAGGTCCACTCCTTCGGGCAAATTCCCTATCCCATTCCTGCTCAGACAGATATTCCAAAAACGTATTCAAACCTTCATCCATCCATGCCCACTGGCGTTCATCTGAATTTACAATCATGGGAAAGAAGTTGTGTCCGAATTCATGGATGATCACACCAATGAGACTGTATTTGAGGCGTTCAGAATAAGTGCCGTCAGGCTCAGGAATACCTCCATTAAAAGCAATCATGGGATATTCCATGCCTCCCCCACTAGCGGTCAGCACAGATATGGCTTTGGGATAGGGATAATCAAAAGTAAATTTGGAATAAACTTTTATGGCATGAGCCACTGCCTTAGTGGAATATTTCTCCCAAAGAGGATTACCACTCTTGTCATAATATGACATAGCCAGAACAGTTCGGTTTCCGAATTTGACAGCCATGGCATCCCATGTGAATTTTCGTGAGCTGGCAAAAGCAAAATCCCTGACCCTTTCAGCTTCAAAAATCCATGTTTTTTGATCCTGAGAGCGCTCTTTTTCATTCTGAACAGCCTCATCTTCCGTAACAACCAAAACTGTGTTTTCTGTGGAATTTCGGGCCTTTTTCAGCCTGGCTTGTTGTTCAGGGGTCAGAACCATATCTGGATTCTTTAAAGTGCCGGTAGCTCCAATGATATGGTCTGAAGGAGCTGTGATCCTCACTCTGTAGTTTCCAAAAGGAAGGGCAAATTCCCCACTTCCCAGAAACTGCTTGTGCTGCCACCCTTCTACTTCATTATAAACAGCCAATCTAGGAAAAAACTGGGCTATAGCAAAAACATGATTCCCATCTTCTTTATAATAAATATAACCGGACCTTCCATGGGTTTTCTGCCGATCATTTATATTGTACCACCACTTTATTTTGAAAGAATATTTTGAATCAGGCTTTAAATCCTCTGGAAGATCCACTCTCATCATGGTGTCTACGATTTTATAGGAAAGGTTATTCCCCTTTTCATCCTTAATATATTCAATTTTAAATCCCCCATCAAAATCACTGTGCATTCTCTGAAGATACATAAAATACATGGGATCTGATATTCGGGCTGTGCTGATTTTTTGTGCCAGAGAATCTCTAGCGCGGATATTTTGGTCAAGCTGAAGCCAGAGATAGGAAAGGGGATTAGGTGAATGATTAAAATAGGTTATGGTTTCTTCACCATATAAACGCTGTTTCTCCTCATCTAGCTCAACAGACATATCATAGTCAACTCTTTGCTGCCAGTACTCAGGACCTGGAGCTCCTGAAGCTGTTCTATACTGGTTCGGTGTGGGAAGTTCCAGACAGAGCTGACGGAATTGATTTTCTTGCTGTTCGTCTTCCTGTGCCAAGGTAGGTGAAGCAACTAAAAAGGAAAAAGAAAAAATAAATATAAAACCTACTACAGCGCATTTTTTAAACATGAAATCCTCCAAATAAAGTTATTTTTGTCCGGTCAATGATATATTTTTTCACAATAAAATCAGAATTGTTTAAGATCCGAGTGAGAAATAAAATACAGCTCCTTTCCCAGGTTGTCCTTGGGCGCGGATTATACCACCGTGCTTATGGATAATCCGTCTGACTATAGCAAGCCCCATCCCAGACCCTGGGAATACCTCATCCTTATTCAATCTCTTGAAAGGACGGAACATTTCGTCAACATCTTTCATCTCGAAGCCAATTCCATTATCCTTAATATAATACTCCTTAAAATCTTTATTCTCTTTCACTCCAAATTCGATCTTTATATTTGTTTTTTTCGACGAGTAGATCCAAGCATTTGTGAGAAGATTATCAATCACAATACTCAGCATTCGGGTATCTCCCCTCACTTTTATTCCATCTTGAATGTTAAACTCAGCCTTTCTATCAGGATTTCCTTCTTTAAGCTTGACTACTCTTTTCTTGACGACATCACTCAGGTCAACAGACTCAAGCTTTAATGAAGCAAATGACAGCTCTGCGACTTGACTCAAATCTTTAATCCTCTGCATCATACGGTGACTCGCTGCCCTTATTTGAATAAGCTGGTTCTTGCCTTCATCATCAACATTCCCTGCATAATCCTGTAAAAACAGCTTACTGTAGCTATTTATTTTTTCCAGGGGATCCTCCAGACAGTTTGCTGTGGCAGAGAAAAGACCTTCCAATTCATTATTCAATGCCTGCACTTCAATGCCTTTCTCTAATTTTGTAAAGGCCTTTTCTTTATTTTGTCTTAATTCTTCCTCAAATCTTTTCTTCTGTTCTTCCCTTTCTTTTTGGTTGGCTTCTTCTTCAGCTTTTTTATCTGTGACATCTCGAAATACAGCAACAATGTCTTTGGAGGGAAGCTTGTTGATAAAAAATTCTCTCCATCTTGTTTCTTTCTTCCTTAACTTGAAGTAGGCAATATGCTCCTCTGAATCATTCTGCCAAACATTGTGAAGGGCATTTGATAATGCTGAATTTCGAACTTCAGGATAAACCTCGGTTATCCTCTTACCAATGAGGTCAGCGCGGTGGATCCGTTCTATTTTTTCGCCTGCACTATTCAAATCCTTGACAAAAAAATCTTTTCCTTTATCATCGGCTTCAAACACAAAAATACCATAAGGGCTATTCTCAAACCTCTCCCTATATTCTTTTCTGCTTTTTTCCAATTCTATAACTTTCTGGCGCGCCTTATCCACTTCCTCCAGCTTCATCTCTCTGATGTTTTCAAGTTCTAAAAGATACTTTAACCTCTCTCGTAATATTAAAAATTCGTTTCTTTTTTTCTTTTTGATTCGGACTCCTGCCTCTCCAGGTACTGATATTTTCTTGGTAGCGGTCACTAAGTTGGATATAGGTCGAGTGATAATACTCTGAAAATTACGAGCTAAAAAATAGACAAAAAAGAGCACTAAAACAAATAAAACCACCATGACGATGACATAAAGCTTGAGTTTTCTTTTTAATTCATCTGCAGAAGCCCGTACAAATATGTTTCCATAAGTTTTTTCGTCATCTGAAATCGGCACAAGAACAAATAAATATCCGTCTTTAAATTCAAAAGCTTTCATCTCTTCAGGATGAGAAGGAATATTCTTTTCCTCTGTGCTGTGATATGAGGCTAAGGGTTTTTTTTCAGGACCAAAAATAACACTGTCTGTAACAGAGGGAATAGATCGGAAGATGGATAATCCTTTTTCCAAGCCTTTTTTGTCTCTTTGAGACAGCGCTTCCCGGCAGTAATCTCCTGCGAGTTTGGCATGCTGTTTTACATCATCTATAAATTGGACTTTGTCTGCTCTAGATTTGTAGAATACAGCCAATCCAAAAGTCAAACTAAGGCTGATAAACGATATTAGCAGAATGATTCCTATAAGCTTTTTTCGAACAGTCAAGTTTTGAAATAATTTCACTTTAGTTTTTTCAAAAAAAACACCATGCCTTATCTGACCCGGTATGAATAAATATAATACTCTAAACAAATTATATAATTCAAGTTAGAATCCCCTCTGGGGGATCCTCTCCTTCTTTAGATAAACAAACTCTATCACGGAAATAGAGATGCTAACTCCTCGGCTTTAGCACAATAAAGAAGGACCGCCTGAGATAATAAAATTCATCATTTTTTTTGAATTAATAATTTACATAAGCTAGAATAACATTTTTCTAGGAGCGACTATGGGAAAGATACCAAATGTGTTTGTTATTGTTTTTTTCCTTATTATTTTCTCTGCGGTTCTAACCTGGGTATTACCAGGAGGCAGTTATGAAAGAAAGCAGATAGAAATCAATAACACCCAAAGAACCGTAGTGGTTGAGGGAACCTATCAAAAAAAAGAATCCAATCCACAAATCTTAGAAATATTCACAGCTCCTTTAAAAGGATTTATTAAGCTAGCAGAGATCATTGGTTTCATATTTATCGTGGGGGGAGCTTTCTATATGTTGAATGAAACCGGAGCCATTAATGCAGGAATCGGAAAGCTGGTGAAAATATTAAAAGGAAAAGAATTATTGATCATTCCCATTGTAATGACTATTTTTTCTTTATTTGGAGCGGTTTTCGGGATGTGTGAAGAAGCCATGCCTTTTGTATTGATCTTTGTTCCATTGGCCATCAGCCTGGGATATGATTCCATCGTGGGAATATGTCTTTCTTTTCTGGCAGCAGGCGTTGGGTTTGCTGGAGCCTTTATAAATCCTTTCACTCTACAGATAGCACAAAAAATTTCTGATATTAAACCCGTCTCTGGATTAGGATATCGAGTCCTCATATGGTTCGTTGTCACAGCCTTCACCATCATATGGGTCATGATCTATGCGGTAAAAATAAAGAAAAATCCCCGTAAAAGCATTATGTATGAGCACGACAAGGAAAGACGAGAGGAATTAATTAAAAAGCAGAAATTTGTCAGCCAATTCACTTGGAGACATGCTGCTTGCTTGGGCATTTTGCTTTCAGGAATTGTGTTTATGATAGTGGGTGTCATCATTTTTAAATGGTATATAAAGGAAATAGCCGGATTGTTTTTAGCTATGGGCCTTTTGAGCGCCATCATTGCAGGGAAAAGAATGAATAAAATCGCTGGTTCATTCATCGAAGGATGCAAGGAGATGATTTCAGCGGCTCTTATATTGGGTTTTGTAGGGGGAATTATCGTCATCCTTGAACAAGGCGGAGTTATGGATACCATTCTGTATAGCATGGCTTCCTCCATATCAAAGCTGCCAGGAATCCTAGCAGCTGATTTTCAGTACTTTATCCAAATCATTTTTAATTTTTTCATTCCTTCAGGGTCCACTAAAGCTGCTCTGACCATGCCCATTATGTCCCAGCTTGCTGATCTCTCAGGCATCACCCGTCAAACCGCAGTCCTAGCCTATCAATTTGGTGATGGATTCACCAATATGATCATTCCTACTTCAGGTGTGACCATAGGGACTTTAGCCATGGCTAAAATTCCTTATGAGAAATGGTTTAAATGGAATTTTCCCATGCAGATATTCTTTTTTGTCATATCACTGCTTTTATTGATATGGCCGGTTCTAACCCACTGGCAGTAAAAGGAGAAAAAAATGAGTCTGACCAAATATTTCATCATTTATCTGGTGGCAGTGTTTATTTTTTTTGTGGTGGATATGATATGGCTCGGGATTATCGCCAAAAATCTATACCGGAATAATTTAAAAGGACTGCTGCGAGATAAACCCAACTGGGCGGCTGCGGTCATCTTCTACCTGCTTTTTATTGTCGGAATCATCATATTTGCTGTGGCTCCGGCTATAAGAAATGATTCTCTTCTCAACGCTGTCCTTTACGGAATGTTATTCGGTTTCTTTACCTATGCCACTTATGACCTGACGAATTACGCCACATTGAAAAATTGGCCCTTCAATATTGTGGTCATTGATATCATATGGGGAATGGTTCTGACAGGAACTGTATCCACTCTCAGTTATTTAGCCTCCAAAAAGATTTTCTGATTCCAGCCGATTCACTGGTTTTCCTGATAGACTCTATAGGACCTGGATTATTCACGAGTCAATAAAAACATCGCCATTTTTTTATGAATAGGTCAGGTAGGTTTTTCTTCCGAAATGAGAAATGACCCCAAAACAGATCAAAGTGAGAATAAAGGAAGCTCTGACCGAAGAGAGGAAGCCAACTTTTCCAAGGTCGATGATGGCCCCTTGGAGAGGAGACATGACCGATCCTCCAAGAATTGCCATAATGAGCCCAGCTGCACCTATCTTGGCATCATCATTCCTCAACCCTCTGAGGGCAATTCCATAAATAGTGGGAAACATCAAAGACATGCAGGCGGATATACCCACTAAACTGATGAGACCGATCATCCCAGGTGATAACATCACACTCAGCGTCAAAGCCATGCCCACACCTGCCGAAATCATAAGCAGCTTCCCTGCTTTGACATATTTGAGCAAATAAGTGAATACAAATCGACTGACACAGAAAATGACCATAGCCGCAATGTTATATTTCTGAGATAAAACCTCAGCTTTTTGAACAGACATTCCGTATTTTGGAGAAGTAAAAAGCTCGGTGCCGTAGTGAATGATAAAAGTCCAGCACATAATCTGAGCCGCTACATAAAAAAATTGGGCCACTACGCCATGAATATATTTCTTATTGTGAACCAATTTATTGAGAGTATGAAAAAGTCGTATTTTATGCTCTCCTTCATCTTTAGTGGGCATCTTGGTGAAGGCAATCAGAGCCAATATCCCAAGAATCACAAAAGCAATGGCCACATAGGGAAGGCGGATGATATTCAGATCACTAGAGGTCACAGCTTT
>Ga0102944_1002351_pt1 | contig 11210 bp, 9 predicted proteins | sample SalPonD_shore_MG_FD_78172 | JGI IMG/M metagenome (GOLD analysis project Ga0102944, IMG submission 78172) | Salt pond soil microbial communities from South San Francisco under conditions of wetland restoration - Salt Pond MetaG... | ecosystem: Environmental > Aquatic > Marine > Intertidal zone >... | reverse complement strand
GCGCGGCAGTGCGCGCTCATGTTCGCGGTCCGGTAGTCTTTCACAAAGCCCGCGGGGACGATAGATGCGCGCCCGGCGCCGCGGATGGCAGCACCGCCTGCGCGGTACGCGGGCACAAAAAAGCCGGCACGCGGCCGGCTTCTCTGCGGGGTCGGCGGCGGCGGCGCGTCAGGCGCCGAGCGCGCGCAGCCGCTTGTTCAGGCGGCTCTTGTAGCGCGCCGCCCGATTCTTGTGGATCAGGCCCTTGCCGGCCATGCGGTCGACGACCGGGACGGCGGCCTTGAACGCGCTCTCGGCACCCTCGCGGTCCCCCTTGCGGATCGCCTTCAGGACCTTCTTCACGTGCGTGCGCATGTGCGAACGCTGGCTGTGGTTGTGCAGCCGGCGCTTGTCGTTCTGGATGGCGCGCTTGCGTGCCTGCGGGGTGTTCGCCACGGTTGGTACTCCGAAATCCGGTCAGTCTCGCGGAAAGCGCGGAATTATCGCGACGACGGCGCGCGATGTCAACGCATCCCACGGTGCGGCTGGTACACTCGCGCCCTTTCCGGGCCGCCCATCCCGCGCCGGGCGGGCCGGTGGACACCACGCGGGCAGGGGATCAGCGGCAGATGAGCGAACGCCGACCGGGAGTGTGGCGCACGGGCGGGACGATCGGGGCCATGACCCTGCTGTCGCGCATCCTGGGCTTCGTGCGCGACATGGTGCTGGCCCAGGTGTTCGGCGCCGACCGGGCGACCGACGCGTTCTTCGTCGCCTTCCGCATCCCCAACTTCCTGCGCCGCCTGTTCGGCGAGGGCGGCTTCACCCAGGCATTCGTCCCGGTCTTCACCGAGTACAAGGAGAGGCACGGTTTCGATTCGCTGCGCGACCTGGCGAACCACGTCATCGGGACGCTGGCGGGCGTCCTGCTCGCGGTCACGGCAATCGGCGTGGCCTTCTCGCCGGTCCTGGTGCTGATCTTCGCGCCCGGGTTCTACGACGACCCGGAGCGCTACCGTGCGGCGGCGGACATGCTGCGGGTGACCTTCCCGTATCTGCTGTTCATCTCGCTGGTGGCGACTGCCGGCGGCATGCTGCAGAGCTTCTCGCGCTTCGCCGTACCGGCGTTCACGCCGGTGCTGCTGAACCTGTGCCTGATCAGTGGCGCGCTGTGGGCACGGCCGTACTTCGACGTGCCGATCTACGTGCTCGCGTGGGCGGTGTTCGTCGCGGGGGTGATCCAGCTACTGTTCCAGCTGCCCTTCCTCGCCCGGATCGGCATGCTGCCGCGGCCGCGCTGGGGCTGGCGCCATCCGGGCGTGCAGCAGGTGCTGCGCCTGCTCGCACCGACGCTGTTCGGCGCCTCGGTCGCCCAGATCAACCTCCTGTTCGACACCCTGATCGCGTCACTGCTCGCCGCCGGCAGCGTGAGCTGGCTCTACTACGCCGACCGGCTCCTGGAGTTCCCGCTCGGCATCTTCGGAGTCGCCCTCGGGACGGCCATTCTGCCGCGGCTGTCGTCCGACCATGCGCGCGCGGACCCGGCGGCCTTCCACCGAACCCTCGAACAGGCGCTGCGCCTGGTCGCCGTGCTCGGCGTGCCCGCGACCGCCGGTCTGGTGCTGTTGGCCGGACCGATCCTGGCGACGCTGTTCGGCTACGGCGAGTTCGGCGCCAACGACACGCACATGGCCGCGCTCGCGCTGTTCGGCTACGGCGTGGGTCTGCCCGCCTTTCTGCTGGTCAAGATCCTGCAGCCCGGCTTCTTCTCGCGCCAGGACACCCGCACACCCGTGCGCATCGGCGTGACGGCCCTGGTGACCAACATGGGGCTCAACGTCGTCATCGTCGGCGGCATGGTCATGGCGGGCTTCGTCGCGCCGCACGCCGGGCTGGCGCTCGCGACCGCGCTGTCGGGCTGGCTGCACGCGGGCCTGCTCTACCACCGCCTGGTGCGGGAAGGGCACTACCGGCGCGCGCCCGGCTGGGGCCTGCTGGCCCTGCGCGTGGGCCTCGCCACGGCCGCGATGGCGGCAGTGCTGACGTGGTTCGCCGGACCCGCAGCGACCTGGGGCACGCTGGGCTGGCGAGACAAGGCGCCGATACTGGCGGCGTTGATCGGCGGTGGCGGCGTTACCTATCTGGTGGCCCTGGTGCTGACCGGACTGCGCCCGCGCCACGTGCTGCACGGCTGATCGCTCCGGCGGATTGACCCGGGTCAAGGGCGCACCGCGATGCGCCTGTCTATACTCCGCACCGGATTGAATGGAGCGACGTCATGACCCAGTCGGCGCACGTGCCGGCCCCCGGTCTCCCCTACCCGCTCGGCCGGCTCATCGGGGCCACCGCACGCCCCTTCGGCCAGGCGCTGCTCGTCGCGCTGGCCAATCGGGCGCTTGCCGAGCAGCGGGCCGATGGCATGGTGGACTTCCTTGCGGACCGCGTTCTCGAGATCACGGTGACGGACCTGGACCTCACCTGGGCTTTCACCTACCGGGATGACCGCATTCATGCGGTCCACCCGGCGGGGCGCGCGGATGTGTCGGTGCGCGCGGACAGTGCCAGCCTGCTGCTGCTCGCGTCGCGTCGTGCCGACCCCGACACGCTGTTCTTCCGGCGGCGGCTCATGATGGAAGGCGACACCGAGCTCGGACTGCAGGTCAAGAATCTGCTCGACACGATCGAGCCGGAGCAGTTGCCGCCCGGCCTTGGCCGCCTGCTCGAGGAGGGGGGCCGACTGGCCGAGCGCGTGTCAGACTGACCCGGGCCGCAGTCCCGGGGCGCCGTGCCAATAGCCGTCGCAGGCGGGCTCGTCCAGCGCGGCGGCCACGGCTCGGGCCGGTGCGGCGCCACGCAGCACGCGGTCGCATTCCTCCAGCAGTTCCGGCACCCGGTTGGCCACGGGGCTCACCCGCAGGCCGCCGACACCGAGAGCGCGGATGTCGTCGAGTTGCGGCAGCAGGTTCAGTGGCCGCCCCGACTGCGTCTGGATGCCGTTGAGCGTCAGGAAAGGCTCTCCGTCCTGTGTTTCGAGGCCGCAGCCGTCCGGGTATTCCATGCAGACGAAGCCGCAATCGTCCTTGGGCCGTCCGTGGGCGCAGGCGGTGAAACAGCGCGCGGACCAGGCGAGTGGCATACGTCCGAGGGCGAACAACTCCGTGTCCGGAACGGGCCCGTAGTCCCCGGCTTGCCAGTCATCGAGCAGGCGCCGCAGTCCCTCGGCGGGCAGCTCGACCGGCGGTACCCAGCGCATGAGCCCGCGCCGCACCAGTACGGCGAGGCTTTCCGCGCTGTACAGATTCAGGGCCGGGCCGCCGACGAACGGGACGCCGCGCTCGGTGAGAAAGGCGACCGCCGAATAGTCGTTCGCCTCGACGAGGAATTCCTGCTGCTCGCAGAGACGGCGGACCGCCCCGAGCTCGGAGCCGGCTTCGACCAGCGTGAGCGAGGACATCACGACTTCCTTGCCGGCGCGGGCCAGCGCGCGGCCCACTTCGACCCATTCGGCCGGGCGCAGCGCGCGCCTTTTCGAGCAGACGGTCTCGCCCAGGTACACGGTATCGACGGGGGTCGCGGCCATGCGTTCGTAGAAATCGAGCACGTCCTCGCGTGGCCAGTAATATTGTACGGGCCCCAGTGCGAGGCGCGGGCGGTTGGTCGGTGTGTTCACTGCCACCTCCGATCGTAGGCACCGAGGGTGGTCTGGCTACCCTCGCTGAGTCGGGAAAGCTGCGCGCGGGCCTCGGGATCCTCCGGGACCGTGGCGCCGCGCTGGACCGCGTCGATGGCGCGGCGCCAGATCGCCGTGACCTGTGCCACGTACGCCGGACTGCGCTGGCGACCTTCTATCTTGATGGCGGCGATGCCGGTCGCCAGCAGCCGAGGCAGAAGGTCCAGCGTGTTGAGGCTCGTGGGCTCCTCCAGCGCGTGGTACACGTCGTCGCCAACGCGGAAACGCCCCTTGCACAGGGTCGGATAGCCGGCCGGCTCCTCCGGCGCGTAGCGGTCGATGAGCACGCCACCGAGGCGGGATTCACGCCGGCCCGCGCGCTCGCTCCAGCGCACATGGGCGGCGGGCGAGCAGACGCCGTGGGTATTGGGGGATTCGCCGGTGGCGTAGGACGACAACAGGCAGCGCCCCTCGACCATGATGCACAGGCTGCCGAAACCGAAGACCTCGAGTTCCAGCGGCCGCTCCGCGGCCAGTGCCTCGACCTGGCGCATGGCCAGGACGCGCGGCAGCACGGCACGACGCACCCCGAACGCGTCACGATAGAAACGCAGGGCCGCAGGTGTGGTCGCCGACGCCTGCACGGAGAGATGCAGCGGCAAATCGGGATGATGCCGGCTGGCGTGGTCGAGGACACCCAGGTCGGCTGCGATGACGGCATCGAGCCCGAGATCGGCGGCGGCGTCGACGGCATCGCGCCACATCCGGCCGCGGCCGGCCTGGGCGAAGGTGTTGAGGGCCAGGAACACCCGCGTACCGCGCCGGCGTGCATATTCGACGCCGCGTCCCATCCCCTTATCGTCGAAGTTGAGGCCGGGGAAGCCGCGCGCGTTGGTCTGGTTGCGGAACCCGACGTAGACGGCATCCGCACCGTGATCTACCGCCGCCCGCAGCGCGGGCAGGCTCCCCGCCGGACAGACGAGTTCCATGGCTGGCATGCTGGCAATCCTCGCGGTTGCGGGCCCGTACCCGACGACCGCACAGTCTAGGCCGGCACGCGCGCACCCGGCCTTGATGCGCGTCAAGCGACGGCCGGCGGGGCCGGACGGGGCACGGTCGACCTGGCGCATGCCGTATAATCCGGTGCTTTGATCGCCTGGCACCCTTCGGAGCGAATCGCGTGGAGCTGGTCCGCGGCCGCCACAACCTGAGACCGCGCCACCGCGGCTCCGCCGTGACCGTCGGCAACTTCGACGGCGTGCACCTCGGCCACCAGGCCGTTCTGCGCCAGCTTGCCGAGCGCGCCCGGGCGGTCGGCGAGCCGTCGACGGTGGTCACGTTCGAGCCGCATCCGCGCGAGTTCTTCGACCCGGACAACGCCCCCGCACGCCTGAGCCGCCTGCGCGACAAGGCGGCGGCGATCGCCGCGCTCGGTGTCGACCGGTTGCTGATCCTGCGTTTCGACGCGGAGCTCACGCGCCAGGAGCCCGAGGCCTTCGTCGACGAGCTGCTGCTGGAGGGCCTGGGCGCGCGCCACGTCGTCGTCGGCGACGATTTCCGCTTCGGGCGCAAGCGCCGCGGGGATTTCGCGCTGCTGTCACAGGCCGGCCGGCAGCAGGGCTTCGGGGTAGAGGAAGCGGCGACCTACATGCTCGACGGCGAGCGCGTCAGCAGCACGCGCGTGCGCGCCGCGCTGGCGCAGGGCGATCTCGATGCGGCCACGCGCCTGCTCGGCGGTCCGTACACGATCCGTGGGCGCGTGATCCATGGCGAGAAGCTCGGGCGCGACCTCGGCTTCCCGACGGCCAACCTGGCGCTCGAGGGCTACCGCCTGCCGACGACCGGCATCTTCGCCGTGGTAGCATGCGACGAACGCGGCCGGCGGTACCCCGGCGTCGCCAATCTGGGCTGGCGCCCGACCGTGCGGGGCAAGCGCCCGCTGCTCGAGGTCCACGCCTTCGATTTCGCGGGCGACCTCTACGGCGCGCACCTGACCGTGGAGCTGCTCGCCCGGCTGCGGCCGGAGGAGCGCTTCGACTCCCTCGATGCACTCGTCGAGCGCATGCACGTCGATGCGCGCCAGGCGCGCGAGTACCTGGCGGCGCGCGCCGCCGGGGCCGACCAACACTGATTCGTCGCAGGAAAGAACCGTGAGCGACTACAAGAAGACGCTGAATCTGCCGCGCACCGACTTCCCGATGAAGGCCAACCTGGCACAGCGCGAGCCCGAGCGGCTGGCGCGCTGGGAGGCCGGGGACGTCTACGGGCGCATTCGCGCGCGCCGCGCGGGCAGGCCGAAGTTCATCCTGCACGACGGCCCGCCGTACGCGAACGGCTCGATCCACATCGGCCACGCGGTCAACAAGATCCTCAAGGACGTCATCGTCAAGTCGAAGACGCTCGCCGGCTACGACGCGCCCTACGTGCCCGGCTGGGACTGCCACGGCCTGCCGATCGAGCACGCCGTGGAGAAGAAGTCGGGCAAGGCCGGCCGCGACGTCGACTACAACGAGTTCCGCCGCCAGTGCCGCGCCTACGCCGAGGAGCAGATCGACGACCAGCGCGCCGACTTCAAGCGCCTGGGCGTGCTCGGCGACTGGGACAACCCCTACCTGACGATGAACTATCGCACCGAGGCGGACATCCTGCGCGCGCTCGGGCGCATCATCGCTGGCGGGCACGTCTACAAGGGGCTCAAGCCGGTCCACTGGTGCCTCGAGTGCGGCTCGGCGCTCGCCGAGGCCGAGATCGAGTACAAGGACAAGCGCTCGGCCGCGATCGACGTGCGCTTCGCCGCGGCCGACCCGCGCGCGCTGGCCGACGCCTTTGGCGTCGACCCGGGGGACAAGCCGGTCTCCGCTGTCATCTGGACGACCACGCCCTGGACGCTGCCGGCCAACCAGGCGGTCGCGCTGCACCCGGAGCTCGAGTACGCCCTGGTGGACACGGACACGGAGTACCTCGTCCTGGCGACCGATCTGGTGGACTCGGCGCTCGGGCGCTACGGCATCGAGGGCCGGATCGCGGGCCGGACCGACGGCGCGAAGCTCGAGCACTTCCGCCTCCGGCACCCGTTCCAGGACCGGACCGTGCCGATCGTGCTCGGCCGCCATGTGACGCTCGAGGCCGGCACCGGCTGCGTGCACACCGCGCCCGGCCACGGCCAGGACGACTACGAGCTCGGCATCGAGTACGACCTGCCGGTCGAGAATCCCGTGCGCGGCGACGGCGTGTTCGCCGACACGACCGAGCACTTCGCGGGCGTGCACGTGCGCAAGTCGGACGACCCGATCTCGGAGCTGCTCGCCGAACGGGGTGCGCTGATCAAGCGCGCGCCGATCGATCACAGCTACCCGCACTGCTGGCGCCACAAGACGCCGGTGCTGTTCCTGGCCACGCCGCAATGGTTCATCAGCATGGACCAGGGCCACCTGCGCGACGGCGCCATCGAGGCCATCGACCGCGTGCAGTTCACCCCCGCCTGGGGCCGGGCCCGCATCCGCGGCATGGTCGAGAACCGCCCCGACTGGTGCATCTCGCGCCAGCGCATGTGGGGCGTGCCGATTGCGCTGTTCGTCCATCGCGACACGGGCGATCTGCACCCACGCACGAACGAGCTGATCGAGGAGGTCGCGCAGCGCATCGAGCACGGCGGCATCGACGCCTGGTTCGACCTGGACCCGGCCGAGCTGCTCGGCGAAGAGGCGCAGCAGTACGAGCGCGTACGCGACATCCTGGACGTCTGGTTCGACTCGGGCGTCACGCACGCGGCCATCCTCGAGTCGCGCGCGGAGCTGCAGGTGCCGGCGGATCTCTACCTCGAGGGCTCGGACCAGCATCGCGGCTGGTTCCAGTCGTCGCTGATCTCCTCCGTGGCCCTGCGCGGCGGTGCACCCTACAAGGGCGTACTGACGCACGGCTTCACGGTCGACGGCGAAGGCCGCAAGATGTCCAAGTCCGTCGGCAACGTGATCGCGCCGCAGAAGGTCATGAAGACCCTGGGCGCGGACATCATCCGCCTGTGGGTGGCCGCGGCCGACTACCGCGGCGAGATGGCGGTCTCGGACGAGATCCTCAAGCGCATGACGGACTCCTACCGGCGCATGCGCAACACGGCGCGCTACCTGATCGGCAACCTATCGGATTTCGACCCGGCGGCGGATGCCGTCGCACCCGGCTCGATGCTGGACCTCGATCGCTGGGCGGTCGACCGCACACTGCTGGTACAGGATGAAGTGCGCACGGCCTACGAGGCGTACAACTTCCACCGCGTGTACCAGGCCGTGCACAACTTCTGTGCCGTGGAGATGGGCGCGTTCTACCTCGACGTGCTCAAGGATCGGCTCTACACGACGCCGCCGGCGAGCGCCGCGCGGCGCTCGGCGCAGACGGCCATGTGCCACATCCTGGAGTCACTGGTGCGCTGGCTCGCGCCGATCGTCTCCTACACCGCCGACGAGATCTGGGAGCACATGCCCGGCCGGCGCGACGGCCACGTGTTCGAGGCCGAGTGGTACGAGGGGCTCTTCGCCCTGGGCGACGACGCCGCGCTGACGCGCGACGACTGGTACCAGGTGATGGAGGTGCGCGCGGCCGTCTCGCGCCGGCTGGAGGCTCTGCGCAACGCCGGCGAGATCGGCGCATCGCTCGACGCGGACGTGACCGTGTACTGCGATGAGCCGGCGCTGGCCCCGCTGCAGCGCCTGGGCGACGAGCTGCGTTTCGTGCTGCTCACCTCGGAGGCGCGCGTGCGTCCCGGGGCCGAGCGCGGCGCCGCGGCGGCCGAGGGCGAGGCCGCCGGCGAGCCGGTATGGGTCGATGCGGCACGCAGCGACGCGGAGAAGTGTGCGCGCTGCTGGCACCGGCGGCCGGACGTCGGTGCCGACGCCGAGCACCCCGAGCTCTGCGGGCGCTGCTTGACGAATGTCGCCGGCGACGGCGAACAGCGCGCGTACGTGTAACGCCCCGATGCATCCGAGCGCACGCTGGTTCGGCGTCGCCGCGGCGGTCGCCGCGCTCGACCAGCTCACCAAGGCGTGGGCGGCCCACGCCCTGGTGCTGCATGACGCCGTCGCCGTCACGCCCTTCTTCAATCTCACGCTGATCCGCAACCAGGGCGCGGCATTCTCCTTTCTGGCCGGGGCGGGCGGCTGGCAGCGCTGGTTCTTCATCGGCCTGACGCTCGCCATCGGGCTGGCCATCGCCGTGTGGCTCGTCCGCAGCGCCCATCGCCACTGGCCGAACGCGACGGCGCTCGCGCTGGTGCTCGGCGGTGCCATCGGCAACCTGGTCGATCGCGTGCGGCTCGGCTACGTCGTCGACTTCCTCGACTTCCACGCCGCCGGCTGGCACTGGCCGGCCTTCAACGTGGCCGATTCGGCGATCAGTTGCGGGGCGGTATTGCTGGTGGTGCTTTCGTTGGCGGGACGGGCGTAGACAGCTGCAATTATCAGGGTAGAACCCGGGTGGGGGTGTCTACCCCGGGGCGGATCTCTGTCCACCGGCAGCGCCGCGGCCGCTCCCCAGCTTTTGGCTTGTGGCCGGCGCGCGAGCGCCTTGCCCTTGGGGCCCGCGGCGGCCCGGCGTTATACTCCGCCCTCGTCCGACCACGCGCCCCGGAGGCGCGCCCGACACCCATGGAAATCCTCCTCGCCAGTCCCCGCGGCTTCTGCGCCGGCGTCGACCGTGCCATCGACATCGTCGAGCGCGCGCTCGAGCTGTTCGGTGCGCCGATCTACGTGCGCCACGAGGTCGTGCACAACCGGCGTGTGGTGGAGAATCTGCGCAGCAAGGGGGCCGTCTTCGTCGAGGAGCTCGACGAGATCCCCGACGACGCCACCGTCATCTTCAGCGCGCACGGGGTGTCGAAGGCCGTGGAGGACCAGGCGCACCGGCGCGGGCTGCACGTGTTCGACGCGACCTGCCCGCTCGTGACGAAGGTGCACATGGAGGTCAACCGGTATGCGCGCGAGGGGCGCGACGTGCTGCTGATCGGCCATGCCGGCCACCCCGAGGTCGAGGGGACGATGGGCCGCTTCGACACCAGCGGGGGCGGACGGATCCGGCTGATCGAGACCGTCGCCGATGCCGAGCGCGTCGAGGTTACCGATCCCGAGCGCCTCGCCGTCGTCACGCAGACGACGCTGTCGGTGGACGACACGGCGGACATCGCACGCACCCTGCGCACGCGCTTCCCCGCCATGGCGACGCCGAAGAAGGAAGACATCTGCTACGCGACGACCAATCGCCAGGAAGCGGTCAAGGGCATCGCGGAGCAGGTCGACCTGATGCTCGTCGTCGGCGCGCAGAACAGCTCCAACTCGAACCGCCTGCGCGAGCTCGCCGAGAAGCTCGGCACGCCGGCGCACCTAATCAATGACGCCGACGAGATCGAGAGCGACTGGTTGAAGCAGTGCGACCGCGTCGGCGTGACTGCCGGCGCCTCCGCCCCCGAGTCACTCGTCCAGGAGGTGATCGCGCGCCTCGAGGCCGAGGGCGGGCGGACGGTGCAGGCCGATTCCGGCATTACCGAGAACGTCGTGTTCCACCTGCCGAACACGTTGCGCATCCATCCCGCCTGACGCACCGCTACATCGATCGGATATGCGATCCGCGCTGCGCACGGGCCGTGCGCTCCACCCGCGCCCGCCATATCGCGGCTCACGTCACGGGGCCGCCCCTGCCGTCGGCGGGACGGCCCCGTGTCGTCAGTTGTCGATCCCCATGTCCCAGTAAACCGGGTTGCGGCGTTCCAGCTGCGAGCCGGGCGGCTCCTGCGTTTCCGTGCCGGTGATGACGGTCTGGTATTTCTTGCCGTCGATCTCGACGATCACCGGTACGGGCGACGGCGGGAAGCCGCCACCGGCGGCCTTGCTGGAACGGTCGCTCGTCTGCAGGCCTTCCTGGTTATTGTTCTCGAGGATGGCGGCACCGTTTTCGAAGTTGACCTCGTAGAAGCGTGCGGTGCCGAGACTCTGGCCGCACGGCGCGTCACTGGCGGGGGGCTCGTTGGTGTTGAAGAACACCGCGCCGCCCAGTGTTACCGCGCTTGAGACCACCTTCTCGCCCGAATTGGTCAGCCGGAGCTTCCAGCCGCGCGCCGCGTCCAGGGCATTCTGCGCATCCTGCTGCTGGGTCTCAGTGCCGACCTGGATCAGGTTGTCGGTGACGTCGTAGAGGTCACTCTCGGTGATGGCGGTCCAGCCCGCACCCATGCTCAGGGGAGCAAGGTTCGTATCCTTGAACATGTAGAAGCGGTTGCTTATGGATGTCTTGAACGGATCGACGCGGTCGCCCGACCCGATCAAAACCGCATAGTATCCATTGTCCGAGCGGACGACATCGGGCGGGTAGAGGAACTTGCGCTCCGCGCCGCCGGCCGCTTCCCCCACGGAGGCGATCTTGTTGACCTCCCAGGAAGACGGACCACCGCTCAGGTCGGCGCGCCACACCTGGCCACCGGTATCGCCGACGTAGACCCGATCCTCATGTCCGTCTCCGTCCGAGTCGATGACCGTCACGTCCGACGGGATGGAGTAGGTCATGTCGCTGACCGTCTCGG
>Ga0102944_1002350_pt1 | contig 11211 bp, 9 predicted proteins | sample SalPonD_shore_MG_FD_78172 | JGI IMG/M metagenome (GOLD analysis project Ga0102944, IMG submission 78172) | Salt pond soil microbial communities from South San Francisco under conditions of wetland restoration - Salt Pond MetaG... | ecosystem: Environmental > Aquatic > Marine > Intertidal zone >... | reverse complement strand
GTCGAGGCGCCCTTCTACCGGCGCGTGGCCCTCCGCATCGAGGCCGCCGAGAGCGGCGAGGACGTCCGCGTCGGCTCGACGCGGGCCGGTCGCGGGTTCCTCTTCGTGAGCCACACGGGCGAGGTCTACCCGTCCGGGTTCCTGCCGATGCGGGTCGGCGACGTGCGCGAGGACGACCTCGTGGCGCTCTACCGCGAGTCCCCGGCGCTCCGTTCCCTCCGCGACGCGGACGGCTTCGTCGGGCCCTGTGGCCGCTGCGCCTTCCGCGACCGCTGCGGCGGCTCGCGGTCCCGGGCGTACGCGGCCACCGGCGACCCGCTGGCCAGCGACCCGCTGTGCCTCCGCGTGGCCGCGCGAACCGACGCGGCGTGACCGCCCGGGAACCCGACGCGGCGACGGGGCGAGTCAGCGACCCGTCGGTGCCGGCCCGCGGGCGGCGAGACCCGACCCACGGACGAGCCACGCGAGCCCGACGAAGCACAGGAACTGGAGGGCCAGGAGCAAGACGGCGACGGTCTCGACCCCGGCCGTGATGACGAACAGGCCGAGGACGAGGTAGGCGTTCAGCAGCGTCACCACGGCGCCGACCGTGCCGACGACGGCGAGGTCGACGGCCCCGAGCGCCCGCGCCCAGATGACGACGGTCACGAACAGGGCGAGCCCGAGGAGGCCGAAGAGGTGGTAGGCGGTCTGCACGGACGGCCAGAACGTCAGCAGGCCGCCCCGGGCGAACACGGCCTGGAGGAGCGGCACGACCAGCCCGGCCGTGGCGACGACCCGGAGCCGTCCGGCCGTCGCCCCGGTTCCCGTCTCGACGTCGAGCCAGACGAACGCGGCGAGCAGCGCGACGAAGATGACGACCGCGGTCGTGAAGTGGGTGAGCTGGACGGGTGGCGAGTAGCCCCCGGGGACCAGGCCCGCGAGCGTGACGGTGAGACCCCCGAAGAGGACCTGGAGCGGCAGGAGCAGCGCCGCGAGCCAGGCGCTCCGCGAGACCCGCGTCCCGCGGTGGGTCCACCAGAGGACGAGGGCGTTCCCGATGATGAGGTAGCCCGTGGTCATCGCGACGAGCCGGTGGAACCACTCGATGAACTGGGGGACGGAGAGCCCGACCGGCGAGAGGTGGCCCGCGCAGCCCGGGTAGGTGAAGTTGCACGTCGCGCCCGCGCCGGCGGCGGCGGTGAACTCGCCGAGGAGCACGAGGAAGAACGTCAGGCCGAGGGTGAGCGCCGCGAACCCCCACGCGTGGCGAACGAACGCGCCCCCGACCCGTCGAGCGAGCCCGCCGACCGTGCCGGTTCCCGTCGCCGTGCCCATGCGGGGCGTAGGGCGACGCGGGTACTAATGCCCATAGATTCGTCCGGGGGCGGGGCGCGGGGCTCGAACCCTGCCCGCGGCGCTCAACCGAGCCGACCGGTTCCGTCGTGGACCGACGGCCGGACCGGGCAGGATAAGACGGCGCTCCGCCGACGTCCGAGCGTGAACCGACGACGGTTCCTCGCGTCGGGGCTGACCACCGGGGCCGCGGTGCTCGCGGGATGCCTCGGGGGAGCCCGGGCCGGCGGGTACGACGTGGCGATGGTCTCGGACGCGTTCGTCCCCCAGACGTCGCTGGCCGTCCCCGACAGCGCCCCGGACTGGGTCCCCCGTGACGTCCCGACGCTGGAGACGTCCGTGAGGTCCCCCGTCGTGTGGGAGAACACCGGTTCGCGGAACCACACGGTGACGGCCGCGACGCGCGAGCACCACCGGGTCGAGGCGCTCCTCGGGAGCGCGGCGGAGGACTCGAGCGAGCACGACCCGCGGCTCCCGCCCGGCGGCACGTTCTTCGCCTCGGGCGGCTTCCCGGACGAGCTCACGGCCGTCCACTCCTTCATCGACGAGCTGAACGGCGGGGGGGTCATCCCGCCCGGCGAACGGTACGTCCACGCCTTCGACGCCCCGGGCTGGTACCACTACTACTGCATCCCCCACGAGCCGGCCGGGATGATGGGGAACGTCCACGTCGTCGGCTGACCGGGGTCGGTGCGGTCGGCTGCGTGGGGATCGTCGCCTCGACGAGCGCCCGACGGCCCCGTCCGGTCAGCCCGACGGCCCCGTCCGGTGAACTAACGAGCGCCCGAACCGGGTCAGCAGTTAACCACCTGGCATTGAATCTTACTCCGCGGCGGTCCGGAAGCCGATTAGTTAGAGATAGCCCGGTTTCGTTAACTTATTGGCCCCGGCGGCCCCCGCTCCGTTAGATGGACCCCGCCGACTTCGCCGACGGCCCCGGCACGTTCGACGACTACGAGGGGCTCCCGTGCTACCGGCCGCCGAGCCTCCCGCCGGCGCTCGCGTACACGGACGACCTCCTCCGGGTCTACGGCGACGCCCAGTACGCCCTCGGCCGGCTCGCCACGCTCCACCTCGACCTCGAGAACCCGAACCTCCTCATCGCGCCGTTCGTCCACCGCGAGGCGGCGATGAGCTCCCAGGTCGAGGGGACGAACGTCACCATCTCCGACATCTACCAGCACGAGGTCGGGGCGACCCCGGCGCGCTCGGCCGCCGAGGGGGCCGACGTCCGCGAGGCCTACAACTACGTCGACGCCGTGAAGCAGGGGTTCGCCCGGCTCGACGCCGGCGACGCGCTCGACGTCGACCTGGTCTGCGACCTCCACGAGCAGCTGCTCGGCGGCGTCCGCGGCGAGGCCGACCGCCCGGGCGAGCTCCGGGACGTTCCGGTCTCCATCGGCGCCCGCGGGAGCGACCCGGTCGACGCGGACTTCATCCCGGCCAGCCCGGCCCTCGTCGAGGTCCTGCTCGATGGCCTGTTCGCCTACGTCCGGCGCGGCGACTACCCGCCGCTCGTGGACGTGGCCCTCGCCCACTACCAGTTCGAGGCCATCCACCCGTTCCGCGACGGGAACGGCCGGCTCGGCCGGCTGCTCATGATGCTCCAGCTCTACGACGCGGGGCTGCTACCCGGGCCGTACCTCTACCTCTCGGCGTACTTCAAGCAGTTCGGCCAGCGCTACCGCGAGCGGCTCCTCGCCGTCAGCACCGAGGGCGACTGGGACGCCTGGCTCGTCTTCGTCCTGAACGCCATCGCCGAGCAGGCCATCGACGGTTACGAGTGCGGCGTCCGGCTGAAGGCGCTCCGCGACGACTACCGCGAGCGGTTCCCCAACGCCCCCACGGCGCGCGACCTCGTCGACGTGCTCTTCGAGCAGCCCTACCTCACCGGCCCGCGGGCCGTCGAGGCCACCGGACGCTCGAAGCCGGCGGTCTACGACGCCATCGCCACGCTCGAGGACGCGGGCCTCGTCGTCGAGACGACCGGCAAGCAGCGGAACAAGGTCTACGAGGCGCCCGAGGTGCTCGCCGTGCTGACGGGGTGAGGGCCGGACGAGTGGGTGAGGGCCGGACGAGTGGGTGAGGGCCGGACGAGTATTACTACGCGCGGGCGCGCGAGAGCGCGTCCTCCCCGGCCCCCCGCGAAGGGTCGATGCGGGCCCCTTTCAGAACCCCTTTAGCGCCGCCCGGGATACGACGGCGCATGTTCCTGGCCCTCCGGGACGAGGTCGAGGCGGCCCTCGCGGCGGCCCTCGCGTCGCTCGACCTCCCGGCCGACGACCTCGGCATCGAGGAGCCCCCCGAGGGCGTGGACGCGGTGCTCGCCTCGAGCGCGGCGTTCCGGCTGGCGGGCGTGGCGGGGGCGTCGCCGCCGGAGGTCGCGGGACGCATCGCCGGGGCCGTCGACGTCGACGCGCTGACCTACGTCGAGTCGGTCGAGGCGGCGGGGCCGTACGTCAACGTCGTGCCGTCGGCGGCCTACTACGAGGGGACGCTGCGGGCGGCGCAGGACGAGCGCTACGGCCAGCTTCCCGACCGCGACGAGTCGGTCGTCGTGGAGCACACGAGCGCGAACCCGACCGGGCCGGTCCACGTCGGCCGGGCCCGGAACCCCATCATCGGCGACGCCATCGTCCGCCTCCTCCGCCTGGCCGGTTACGACGTCGAGGCCCACTACTACGTCAACGACGCCGGCCGGCAGATCGCCGTCTTCACCTGGGCGTACGAGACGTTCGACGAGGCCGACCTGCCCGCGCCCGAGCGCGAGAAGGCCGACTACGACCTCGTCCGGTACTACCGGGCGGGCAACGCCTTCCTCGAGGACGCCGACCCCGAGGACGTCGAGGCGGCCGAGCTGGCGGTCGAGGCCATCATGCAGGGGCTCGAGGCCGGCGACGGGGCCACGTTCGAGCGGGTCGGGCGGGTCGTCGACGCGGTCCTCGGCGGGATGACCGAGACGCTCGATCGGCTCCCGGCCCGGTTCGACGCCTTCGTCAAGGAGACCCGGTTTATGCGCTCGGGCGCCACCGACGACGTCGTCGAGCGGCTCCAGGCCCTCGACGAGGCCGTCTACGAGGACGACGCCTGGCAGCTCGACCTCGGCGCGTTCGGGCTCGACAAGCGGTTCGTCTTCCTGCGCTCGGACGGCACGACGCTCTACACGACCCGCGACATCGCCCACCACGAGTGGAAGTTCGAGCGCTTCGACCGCGCGGTCACCGTCATCGGCGAGGACCACCGCCTCACCTTCGACCAGCTCCGCGGGGCCCTCCAGCTCCTCGGCCACGACGTGGGTCAGCTCGACCACGTCTACTACTCGTGGGTGAACCTGCCGGGCGGCGAGGGGATGAGCACCCGCGCGGGGACCGGCATCGACCTCGACGACCTCCTCGACGAGGCGATCTCGCGCGCGCGAGCGGAGGTGGAGAAGCGCCTCGCCACACGGACGCGGAACGACCTCACGACGGCCGACGTCGAGCGCATCGCCCGCGAGGTCGGCGTCGGCGCGGTCCGGTACGACATCGTCTCGAAGCAGCCGGCGAAGGCCATCACCTTCCGGTGGGAGGAGGCCCTCGACTTCGAGGCCCAGTCCGCGCCCTACGTCCAGTACGTCCACGCCCGCTGCTGCGGCATCCTCGACGAGGCCGCGGCCCGCGACGACGTGGCGCGGCCCGAGGTCGGCGACCTGTCGGCGACCCACCTGACCACGACCGAGGAGCGCGGGCTGCTCCAGGCGATCGCCCGCTTCCCCGCCGTGGTCGAGGCCGCCGCCGCGGACCTCGAGCCCCACCAGGTGGCGACCTACACCCGCGAGCTGGCCGAGGCCTTCAACGCGTTCTACCGCGAGTGCCCGGTGCTCGCCGCCGAGGACCGGGCCACCCGGGACGCCCGGCTCGGGCTGACCGTCGCCGCGCGCCACGCCGTGGCGAACGCACTGGGCGCCCTCGGCGTGGCCGCGCCCGAGTCGATGTAGGACCTCGAGGGGGGCGCGTTCGAGCCCGAGACCGACCCTCGACGGTGGGCGCTGGGGCGACGGGTAGTCGCGAGACCACCCCTCGACCGCCGTCGCCGGGTCGCGCGATTCCCGGACACCTCAGCGGCGGAAAGTAACACCTAAGGCCGGCCAGACGTACAGTCCGCCAATCGGGTGTCCCTCGTGATATGGCCTAACCTGCTCGTGCCCCTCCAGGGCGGGAGCCTGATACCGACGGGGTCCAGGGTACACATCTTCCAGTCAATCTACCTGGTGTTCCTACTCCTGGGGACCGCCGTCGGCATCGTCGTCATCAGCTACATGCTGTACAACGGCTACACCTACCGAACGGGCTCAGAGAAGTCCGAGCGGGCCGACGTCGACCGCCCGCAGCTCGGCGAGATCCCGACGGGTGGCGGCGGCGGCCGTCACCTGGCGCTGTCGTTCAGCCTCTCGACCATCATCGTCGTCTCGCTCATCATCTGGACCTACGGCACGCTGCTGTACGTCTCCAACCCCACGGCCGCCCAGTCGGCCGGCGAGCTCCACGTCACGGTCGTCGGCAAGCAGTTCGCCTGGGAGTTCCACTACCCCAACGGGTACGTGGCCGACAGCTCGAACGGCGACCCGTTCCGGGTGCCGGTGAACCGGCGGGTGCAGCTCACCGTCACCTCGAAGGACGTCTTCCACGACTTCGGGATACCGTCCTTACGGGTGAAGTCAGACGCCATGCCGGGGCAGACCACCAGCCAGTGGTTCCTCGCCACCCAGACGGGGACCCACATCGCCCGGTGCTACGAGCTCTGCGGCGCCGGGCACTCGTACATGACCGCCAAGGTCGTGGTCATGCCGCAGAACGCCTTCGACTCGTGGTACGCCACGACGGGCAACAACACGACCACGGCCACGCCGAGCGCCGCATGAACGGAGACCACCGATGACCACCGATCCCCGCGAACCGACCGCGACGCCCGACGACCAGCCCGCCGCCGACGGCGGGACGGCCCCAGCGGCTGACGGCGGGACCGAGGCCCGCGCCGCCGGCGCGACCGCCGAGGTGCCCCTGCCCGTCGGTCGCGAGGAGACCGGTCACGAGCACGCGCTTCCGCCCCAGTCCGCCATCCGCCGCTGGTTCGTCACGACGAACCACAAGGACATCGGCATCCTCTACATCGTCACGTCGCTGTTCTTCCTCGTCTTCGGCGGGACGCTCGCGCTGCTGTTCCGCATCCAGCTCTGGTCGCCCGTCCAGGCCGGGCAGACCGGCTTCCTCTCGGCGTTCGCCTACAACCAGGCGGTCTCCATCCACGGCCTCGTCATGGTGTTCTGGTTCCTCTCGCCCTTCGCCTTCGGCTTCGCCAACTACGTCGTCCCCCTCCAGCTGGGCGCCAAGGACCTGGCCTTCCCGCGGCTGAACGCTATCTCGTACTGGTTCTACCTGGCGTCGGGCATCCTGCTCGGCGTCTCCTTCTTCCAGGGCGGCTCGTTCGCCGGCGGCTGGACGATGTACGCGCCGCTGAACATCCCGACGTTCATGCCGAACATCGGCGGGACGACGGCGGTGCTCGCGCTGGCGCTGTTCGTCATCTCGGTGACGGTCTCGTCGGTGAACTTCCTGACCACGATGCACCGCATGCGCGCCGAGGGGCTGACCCTCCGGCGGCTGCCGCTGTTCAGCGCCTCCATCCTGCTGACGGTCTGGATGATGCTGTTCGCCTTCGCGTCGCTGCTCGCGGCGCTGTTCATCCTCACCGCCGACCGCGTCCTCGGCACGACCTACTTCGCCAGCGGCTCGCCGGGCGGCTCCATCCTGTGGACCCACCTGTTCTGGTTCTTCGGCCACCCCGAGGTCTACATCGTCTTCTTCCCGGCGCTCGGGGCGATGGCCGAGATCTTCCAGACCTTCACCGGGCGCCGGCTCGTCGGGCGCAAGTGGTTCATGCTGGCCATGCTGCTCGTGGCCCTCCAGAGCTTCGTGGTCTGGATGCACCACATGTTCCTGACGACCATCAACCTCCAGATCAAGACGCTGTTCATGGCCACCACCATCGGCATCTCGCTGCCGTTCGACCTGATGGTGTTCGCCCTCATCTACACGATGATCAAGGGGGACAACCGGTTCACGACGCCCTTCCTGTTCGCCTTCGGCGCCCTCCTGCTGTTCATCATCGGCGGCATCACCGGGGTCTTCCTCGGCGCGGTCGTGCTCGACTACGAGTTCCGCGGCACCTACTGGGTCGTCGCCCACTTCCACTACGTGATGGTCGGCGGGGTGACCGGGCTCGTCGGCGCGCTCTACTACTGGTACCCAAAGATCACCGGCCGCATGTACGACGAGTTCCTCGGGAAGTTACACTTCGCCGTCTACTTCGTGGGGTTCAACCTGCTCTACTTCCCGCTGTTCGTCATCTGGGAGAACCCCCGCCGGGTCTTCGACTACAGCCCGGCGTTCCAGCCCTGGCAGCAGCTGGCGACGGTCGGGGCGTTCATCCTCGGCCTGTCGTTCCTCATCATGTTCTACAACCTGGGCAAGAGCCTCTGGACCGGGGCCGAGGCCGGCTCGTCGCCCTGGGAGTACGCGACGACGGCCGAGTGGGCGGTCGACTCGCCGCCGCCGCTCGAGAACTTCCCGGGCATCGCCAGCTACAAGGACGGCTTCCTCTCGTTCCTGGCCCCGGCGGGCGAGGTCCAGCCGATGGCCGCCGACGGCGGCGCGGTCGGCATGAAGGCCGACGCGCGGCTCGAGCCCGGCTACGACGACGTCCACGCGAGCCACGCGAGCGTCTGGCCGTTCGTCGTCGCCATGGGGGTCCTCTTCGCGTTCCTGGGGCTTGGCAGCATCCACAGCGGCAAGCTCCCCACGGGCGTGGGTGGCGCGGTCTACCTCGGCCTCGGCGCGCTCGGCGTCCTCATCGGCGGGACCGGGCTCGTCTTCATGGGCCTCGAGCCGTTCCACGCGCCGGAGGTCCCCATCGCCGAGCGCTGGCCCTTCGAGGGCATCACGAAGATGAAGACCGGCGTGTGGATCTTCCTCGCCTCGGACATCGTGCTGTTCGGCGCGTTCATCGGGGCGTACATCTTCATGCGCTTCGACTTCGGCTGGACCATCTGGCACCACGACCTCATCCCGCCCCAGCACGTCGTCCTCCCGGGCCTCATCAACACCTACCTGCTGCTGACCAGCAGCTTCACGGTCGTGCTGGCGCTGGTCGCCGCGGAGCGTCGCAGCCGGGCCGGCGTCGTCGCCAGCCTCGTGACGACGCTGTTCCTGGGCGTCGGCTTCCTCATCAACAAGGCCATCGAGTGGCACCACCTGTTCGACATCCGGACGACCGCCTACCCGGCCGGGTGGGCCTTCTCGACGAACGCCGCCTCGTCGACGTTCTACCTGACGACCGGGCTGCACGCCATCCACGTGTTCGTCGGGCTGCTCATCACGTCCTACCTCATCTTCCGGGCGTGGGGCGGCAAGTACCTCGGCGAGGCGGACGGGAACTCCATCGAGTACTTCGGGCTGTACTGGCACTTCGTCGACATCGTCTGGCTGTTCCTCTTCCCGCTGTTCTACATCCTGTGAGGTGACCCAACCATGCCATCAACCAAACTGTACGCGGCCATCTACGTGGTGCTGTTCGCCTTCGCGACCCTCCAGTTCGTCGTCGAGCAGGCGGGGCTGCTCCGGACGATCTACTGGACCGCCTTCGCCATCATCATCGCCCTCTCCATCGTCAAGGCGGTCCTCGTCGCGGGCTGGTACCAGCACCTCAAGTTCGAGCCGCGCTCGCTCACGGCCCTCGTCCTCATCGGGCTGACGGCGGTCCTGGCGCTGACCTTCGCCGCGGCCTACTCCATCACCTGAGCGCGTATCGTCTCATATCCTCTCAGTCAGCCAGAAAGTTTTTCCATCCTCCCCGAGCTCGTGCAACCGTTCGATGCCCGCCATCGAGACCCGGGGCCTCACCAAGCGGTTCGACGACGTCGTCGCGCTCGACGGCCTCGACCTCACCGTCGAGGCCGGCGAGGTGTTCGGCTTCCTCGGGCCGAACGGGGCGGGCAAGTCCACGACCATCAACCTCCTGCTCGACTTCATCCGACCGAGCGAGGGGACGGCCGAGGTGTTCGGAACGGACGTGCAGGCGGACCCCCTCGCCGTGCGGCGACGGGTCGGGGTGCTCCCCGAGGGGTACGGGTTCGACGACCGGCTCGTCGGCCGCGAGTACGTCGCGTGGGCGGCCCGGACCAAGCGGGCCGACGACGACCCGGACGAGCTGCTCGCCCGGGTCGGCCTGACCGACGCCGCCGACCGCCCGGCCGCGGCCTACTCGAAGGGCATGCAGCAGCGCCTCGCCTTCGCGATGGCGCTGGCCGGCGACCCGGACCTCCTCGTCCTCGACGAGCCGTCGACGGGGCTCGACCCGAACGGGATGAGCCGGCTGCGTCGGCTCGTGCGCGAGCGGGCGGCGGCCGGAACGACGGTCTTCCTCTCGAGCCACATCCTGTCGGAGGTCGAGGCCGTCTGCGACCGCGTCGGCGTCCTCCGGGACGGTCGGCTGGTCGCCGTGGACACCCTCGACGGGCTCCGTGAGGGGCTCCCCGGCGAGGCCACCATCCGTCTGACGTGTGCCGAACTCCCGACGGGCGGACTCGGCGTCGAGGCCATCGACGGCGTGACGGGCGCCTCGGTCGAGGGCCGGACGTTGGTCGTCACGTGCCGAGACCCGACCGTCAAGGCCGCCGTCGTCACGCACGTGGCGGCCCGGACGGAGGTGGTCGACGTCGTCTCCGAGCCCGTCTCGCTCGAGCGGCTGTTCGCGGACCTCACGGGCGGCGAGGACGGGGCGCCCCGGTCGGCCGTGGCGGAGCGCCCGCCGGAGGACCTCCCGTGAGCCTCGTCGACGTGGCCCGCAAGGACCTCACGAACCTGTCCCGGTCGCGGGCGCTCTGGGCGATGGCCGCCGTCGTGACGCTCCTGGTCGCGACGTACGCCTACCTGAACGAGGGCTACCGGCAGCCGCCCAGCGAGGTCGTCGGGCGGCTGTTCGCCACGCTCGTCCTCGTCGTCGCCGTGGTGTTGCCGCTCGTCGCCCTCGTGGTCAGCTACCGGGCCGTCTCCGGCGAGCGCGAGGGCGGCGGCCTCGCCCTCCTGCTCGGGCTCCCGAACACCCGGCGCGACGTCTACCTCGGGAAACTGGGCAGCCGGCTCCTCCTCGTCGCGGCGGGCCTCGCGCTGGCCTTCGCCGCGACGGCGAGCGTGGTCCGGGCCCGTCACGGCGTCCTCCCCGTCGGCACCGTCTTCGGTCTCTACGCGGTCTCGCTGGCCTACGCCGCCGTCTTCGTCGGCCTCGCCGTCGCGCTCTCCGCCACCATCGCGACCCGGGGGCGGGCCATCGCCGCGGGCGTGGGGGCCTACCTCGTGCTGGTCATGCTGTTCGCCGTGCCGGTCGTCCGAGTCTCGGCCATCGTCCGGTGGGTCGACGAGGGGCTCCTAGGGCTGGCGCCGCACCCGTACCTCTACGACGCGGTGAGCTACGCGAGCCCCTACACGGCCGTCCGGAAGGCGGCCAACCTCGTCCTGCCGGCCGCCCAGCGGGCGACCGTCTTCCCCCGACCGCCGGGCGGGGCCGGCCACCTCCCGCTCTACCTCGGCGATTGGTTCTCCCTCGTCGTGTTCGCCGTCTGGCTCGTCGTCCCGCTGGCCCTCGGGCTCTGGCGGTTCCAGCGCATCGACCTCGAGTGACCCATCCATGAACCGCTTCACCCGACTCGCCACCGCGCTCCTCGTCCTCGGCATCGTGCTGCTGGTGGTGCCGGCGCTCGTGCCCATCCAGCCGGTGCGGTATCAGAACACCCGGCCGGATGGGCACGAGCGCCGGCACCACCAGCAGCACGATGCCGAGGAC
>Ga0102944_1002349_pt1 | contig 11213 bp, 8 predicted proteins | sample SalPonD_shore_MG_FD_78172 | JGI IMG/M metagenome (GOLD analysis project Ga0102944, IMG submission 78172) | Salt pond soil microbial communities from South San Francisco under conditions of wetland restoration - Salt Pond MetaG... | ecosystem: Environmental > Aquatic > Marine > Intertidal zone >... | reverse complement strand
GAATCCGCATGACTGACCACCCGTTCGCCGGGGTCTACCCGGCCATGATCACGCCGTTCGACCAGGACGGCCGCATCGACCACGAATCGCTCCGCGCCGAGGCCCGACGGCTCGAGGCCGGCGGCGTCGCGGGCCTCGTCCCGGCCGGCTCGACCGGCGAGGCCGCGACGCTGACCCACGACGAGCACCTCGAGGTCGTCGAGACCGTCGTCGACGCCGTCGACGTCCCCGTCGTGGCGGGCGCCGGCAGCAACTCGACCCGCGAGGCCGTCGCCCTGTCCGAACGGGCCGAGGCGGCCGGCGCCGACGCCCTGCTCCACATCTCGCCGTACTACAACAAGCCCGAACCCGAGGGGATGGCGGCCCACTTCACGACCATCGCCGACGCCGTCGACGTCCCGGTCATCGTCTACAACGTGCCCGGGCGGACCGGGCGCAACATCGAGGTCGAGACCGTCGTCGAGCTGGCCGCCCACGAGAACATCCGGGGCTACAAGGCGGCCAGCGGCGACATGGGCCGCATCTCCCAGGTGATCGAACGGACCCGCGACGAGGCGTTCTCCGTCCTCTCGGGCGACGACGGCATGACCTTCCCCGTCGTCGCGACCGGCGGGACGGGGGTCATCAGCGTCTCGGCCAACGTCTATCCCGAGCCCCACGTCGAGCTGGTCGACGCGGCGCTCGAAGGGGACGTCGAGCGGGCCCGAGCGCTCCACCACGAGCTGGCGCCGCTGTTCCGGGGGATGTTCATCGAGACCAACCCCATCCCCGTGAAGGAGGCGGTCCACCTCGTCCACGGGACGGCGCCGGACCTCCGGCTCCCGCTCAACCGCATCAGTGACGCGGGACGCGACGCGCTCGTCGCGGTCCTCGAACGATACGGCTACGAGCCCGAGCGCGCGACGGCATGAGCGACACCGTGGGGGCGACGGCATGAACGTCGCCGTGAGCGGCGCGACGGGTCGGATGGGGCGGGCGGTGCTCGCGCTCGCGACCGAGCGCGAGGCCGTCACGGTCCCGTTCGGGGTGGGCCGCGAGCCGGTCGACGCGCGCCTCGACGGCGTCCGCATCTACGGCGCCCACGAGCTGCCCGCCCTGCTCCGGGAGCAGCGGCCGGACGTCGTCGTCGACTTCACGACACCCGACGCGGCCGTCGACGCCGTCGAGGCGGCCGCCGAGGCCGGCGTCCCGTCCGTGGTCGGCACGACCGGCTTCGACGAGGGGCAGGCGGGCGCCATCGACGCGGCGGCGGGCGAGGTGCCGGTCCTCGTGGCGGCGAACTTCTCCCGGGGCGTGCAGGCGCTCCGGCGGGCCGTGGAGGGGGCCGTGGCCTCCCTCCCGGGCTACGACGTCGAGCTCACGGAGACGCACCACAACGCCAAGCGCGACGCCCCGAGCGGCACCGCGCTCACGCTCCTCGACGCCGTCGACGGCGTCCGGGGTGAGGCCGAGCGCGTCTACGGACGCGTCGGCGAGCAGCCGCGCCAGCCGGGCGAGATCGGCGTCCACGCCCGGCGGGCCGGCGGCATCCACGGGGAGCACGAGGTGCTGCTCGCCGGCAACGACGAGGTGTTGACGCTGACCCACCGGGCCGAGAGCCGACGGGTGTTCGCCGCCGGGGCGCTCGACGCCGCCGTCTGGCTCCCCGGGCAGCGACCGGGACGCTACGACTTCGCCGACGCGCTGGAGGCGGGCGCGTGAGCCTCGAGGCCGACGTCGAGGCGCTGTGGGCCGCCGCCGAGTCGGGGGCCCTCGACGCCTCGTCGGTCGAGGCGGCCGACCTGGAGGTCCTCGACGCCTTCCTCGACGCGCTCGAGGCTGGCGACGTTCTGGCGGCGGAACCCGAGGCGCACGTCGACGGGGCCGCCGCCGGAACCGGCTCCCGGACCTGGCGGGCCAACGCCTGGGTCAAGCGCGGCATCCTGCTCAACTTCCGCCTCCGGGAGACCGAGGCCCGACGGTACGGCGACGTCACCTACCACGACGTGCTCCCGCTGGCCGACACGGGCCCCATCGGCGCGCGCGGCACGCGGAACACGCCCGACGGCACGGTCGTCCGCCGCGGCGCCCACGTCGGGGCGAACGCCATCCTGATGAGCCCGTGCTTCGTCAACGTCGGCGCCTCGGTGGGCGACGGCACGCTCGTCGACTCGTGCGACACCGTGGGCTCGTGCGCGCAGATCGGCGCGGACGTCAAGCTCGGCGCGAACACGCTCGTCGGCGGCGTCCTCGAGCCCGTCGAGGACGCGCCCGTCGTCATCGAGGACGGCGTCTCGCTGGGGGCGGGGTGCCGGGTCACGAGCGGCTTCGTGGTCGGCGCCGGCTCGGTGGTCGGCGAGAACACGCTGCTGACGCCGCGCATCCCGGTCTACGACCTGGTGGAGGAGACGGTCGTCTACGGCCACCTGCCGCCCGAGCGCCGGGCCTTCACCCGGTTCGTCCCGTCCAGCGTCGGCGACCACGACCTGTTCGAGGGCGGGGCGTACAAGCCGGCGGTCGTCGCGACGGACCTCGAGGCGCGGACCCTCGAGGCCACCGCCCGCGAGGAGGCGCTCCGCGGATGAGCGCCGCCCGGGGCGAGGAGTGGGGGCCGGCGACCCGACGGCTGGCCGACTGGGACGGCGCGGCCCTCGAGTCCCTCGCCGACACCTTCGACACGCCGCTCTACGTGATGGACCTGGACCGCGTCCGGGACAACGCTCGCCGGTTCCGGGCCGCGTTCCCCGACGCCCGGCTGCTCTACGCCGCCAAGGCCCACGCCGGCCGGGCCGTGCTCGAGACGGTCACCAACGAAGGGTACCTCGTCGAGGGCGCGGCCCGCGGCGAGGTCCGCCGGGCCATCGAGGCTGGGGTCGAGCCGGCGAACATCCAGTACACTGGCGTCAACCCGCCCGACCCCGACCTCGACGACGTCGTCGACGTCTGGCGCGAGCACCCCGGGCTCACCGTGACCGTCGGCGCCGAGATGAGCCTCGACCGGCTGGCCGAGCGCGGCTTCGACGGCCGGCTGTGCCTGCGCGTGAACCCCGGGGTCGGCATGGGCCACCACGAGAAGGTCGCCACCGGGAGCCACCCGAAGTTCGGGCTGCCCTACGACGAGGTCCCGGCCGTCGCCGAGGCGGCCCGGGACCGCTTCGAGCTCGTGGGGCTCCACGCCCACGCCGGCAGCGGCATCCTGGCCCCCGACGACCTCGACGCCCACGAGCGCTACGTCGCGCGGATGGGCGACCTCGCCCGGGCGGTCGGCGACCTCGAGTTCCTCGACCTCGGCGGGGGCTTCGGCGTCCCCTACCGCGAGGACGAGGCCCCGCTCGACCTCCGGGCGACCGCCGAGCGGGTCCGGGCCGCGGCCGGCGAGCTCGACGCCCAGCTGGCGTTCGAGCCGGGTCGCTACCTGGTCGCCGATGCCGGCCTACTCTTGGCCCGGGTCAACACCATCAAGCCGACGCCGGAGACGACCATCGTCGGCGTCGACGCCAGCATGACGGCGTTGATCCGCCCCGCGCTCTACGGCGCCTACCACCCGCTACGGAACGTCACCCGGCCGGACGCCGAGCCCATCGCGACCACGGTCGGCGGCCCCGTCTGCGAGAGCTCCGACGTGTTCGCCGCGGACCGCGAGCTACCCGAGCCCGCGTACGGCGACCTCCTGGCCATCGGCGTCACGGGCGCCTACGGCTACGAGATGGCGAGCACGTTCCACTCCCAGCCCCGGCCGGCGGAGGTGCTGCTCGAGGCTGGCGAGGCGCGACTGGGCCGCCGGCGCGAGACCATCGCCGACCTGCTCCGACTGGAGCAGGACTGACCGAGCGTCATGCCGGCCACGACCGACTTCGACCCCATCGACTTCCTCGAGCGGGCCGTCCGGACGCCCTCGGCCGACGACGTCGGGCCGATGCGCGACCTGCTCGTCAGGGAGCTCGACGCCCACGGCGTCGAGGCGACCGTCGACGCTGCCGGGAACGTGCTCGCCGAGCGGGGCGGGGCGGAGACGGGAGATGGCAACGCCACCGACGCCACCCACGTGGTCCTCAACACCCACCTCGACACGGTGACGCCCCACGTCCCGTTCGAGCGTGATGATGACGTCGTCCGTGGCCGCGGCTCCTGCGACGCCAAGGGGCCGCTGGCCGCCCTCCTCGACGCCTTCCTGGCCGTCGACGACGTCCGACTGACGCTGGCCGCGACGCCCGATGAGGAGCGGCTGTCGACCGGCGCCGCGGCGCTCGATCTCGACGCCGACGCGTTCGTCGTCGGCGAGCCCACCGGGCTGGACGTCTGCAACGCGGCCCGGGGCCGGTTCGAGGCCGAGGTGCGACTGAGTGGGGTCAACGCCCACGCCGCCGAGGCCGATGCCGGCGTCAACGCCGTGGCCGCCGCCGGCGAGGCGCTAACGGCGCTCCGGACGTTCGACGCGACGCGGGGGCCGCCCGTCCACGACGCCCTCGGACCGCCGCTCCTCACGCCCACCGTCATCCGCGGCGGGGACGCGACCAATCAGGTCCCGGACGCCTGCACCATCACCGTCGACCGCCGGAGCGTGCCGCCGGAGGCCGCCGAGGGGTTCCGGGAAGCCCTCGAGGCTCACCTCCGTGACGCCATCGACGACGCCGTCGGCGTCGAGGTGGCCCTCGCGATTCGGCCGACACCGTTCCTCGAGGCGTTCGAGACGCCGGCGGACGCGCCCCTCGTGACGGCCCTCGCCGCGGCGGGCGGGGGCGAGGTCCGGCCGTTCTCGGCGGCCACGGAGGCCGCCTACTTCGCGGCCCGTGGCCCCACGGTCGTCTTCGGGCCTGGCTCGCTCGCCGACGCCGAGGGGCCGGTGGCCCACGCCGACCGCGAGTACGTCCGGGTCGAGGACGTCCGGGCTGCCGCCGCGGCGCTCCGCGAGGCGCTCTCGGCCCTCGGCTGAGGGGGGTGGGGGTGGGCGCCGACCGTAATCCGAGGGACGCGTCCGACGCGTGGCTGCTCCCGCCCCGGAACGGCAAGCCGGCCGTCAGACGAACGGGGCCGCGCTTATGGGGTTCGCCGTCGAGCCCGAGGCCATGGTCCGGTACCGCCAACCCCGCTCGCGGTCCGCGAGCCGGGACGCCGACTCCGTGGTCTACAGCCGGCTCGGGCTGCTCGTCATCGCCTGTACGGCGGCCCTGACGCTCTCGTTCGTCGGCCTCGTCTCGCTGGCCACGGGCGACGCCGGCAACGTCGGGGGGCGGGTCCCCTTCTACGTGCTCGGCACCTCCCTCGCCTTCGTCGCGGCCATCCTCACGGTCGACGGGCCGCGACGCGACGGCCGGGCGGTCCTCCTCGTCGCCGGTAGCGTCGCCGGCGCCACGTTCGTCATGCTCTCGCTGGGTGCCGAGGGGCTCCGCTACACGGTCACCCACCCCGAGACCGTCCTCGTCTCGCGCAGCGGCCTCTACCTCGTCGCGGCCGGGCTCATCGGCACCGGGGTGGGCTACTGGGCGCTCCGCCACTGGCGTGAGCTGATGACGACGTTCCGAGCGCTGTAGCCGCCCACCACCGCCTTCGACGGGCCTACGGCAGGTCGTCGACGAGTTCGGCCGCGAGCCCGACGTAGTCCGCCGGCTCGAGCGACTGCAGCTCGTCGACGACCGACGGGTCCACGTCGAGCTCGCCGATGGCGGCCCGGAGCGACTCGAGGGTGACCGCCCGGTCGCGGGTGAGGGCCTTGACCCGCTCGTAGGCGTCCGCGTGGCCCTCGCGCCGGAGCACCGTCTGGATGGCCTCGGCGAGCACCTCCGGGTGGGCCTCGAGGTCGGCGCGCATCGCGTCGACGGCCGGGTCGAGCTTCTCGAGTCCGTCGCGGGTCTTCCCGTAGCCGAGGAGGCAGTACGCGAGCGCCGCCCCCACGTTCCGCTTCACCGTGGAGTCCGAGAGGTCGCGCTGGAGCCGCGAGTTCGTGACCCCCGCCGAGAGCACGTCGAGGTCCGAGATGGCCTTCTCGAGGTTCCCCTCGGCGTTCTCGAAGTCGATGGGGTTGACCTTGTGCGGCATCGTCGAGGAGCCCGTCTCGCCCGCGACGGTCCGCTGGTCGAGGTAGCCCATCGAGACGTAGAGCCAGACGTCCCGGTCGAGGTCCACGACCACCCGGTCGAGGCCGCGAAGGGCGTCGAAGACCGCCGCGAGGTCGTCGCCCGGGTTGACCTGGGTGGCCAGCGGGACGTGCCGGAGGCCCAGGTCCTCGACGAAGCGGCGGCTGAACCCCCGCCAGTCGACGTCGGGGAGCGCGGCGACGTGGGCCGCGTAGGTCCCGGAGGCGCCGGCGAGCTTGCCGGCCAGCTCGTCGGTCGCCCGCTCGAGCCGGCCGAGCCCCCGGTCGAGGCGGGCGACGTAGACGGCCAGCTCCTTGCCGAACGTCGTCGGCGTGGCCGGCTGACCGTGGGTCCGGGCCAGCATCGGCGTCGCCCGGTGCTCGCGGGCCAGGTCGGCGAGCCGGTCGCGGACCGCCACCAGGGTGGGCGTCAACACCTCGGTCACGGCGCCCCGGACGAGCAGCCGATAGGCGAGGTTCGTGACGTCCTCGCTGGTCAGGCCGAAGTGGAGCCACGGGTAGACCCGCTCGAGGCCGTCGGCGAGGCGGACCCGCAGGAGGTACTCGACGGCCTTGACGTCGTGGTTGGTCGCCGGGAACGCCTCGTAGCCCTCGGTCTCGATGGTCTTCACCAGCCGGGCGTCCTCGTCGTCGAACCCCTCGGCGACCGCCAGGCACCGCTCGCGCTCGTCGTCGGAGAGCTCGAGCGGGACCCCCGGCTCGTCGGCCAAGGCGAGCAGGTAGGCGACCTCGACGCGCGTCCGGGCGCGCATGAGCGCCGACTCGCTGGCGTACTGGCGCAGCGGAGCCGTCCGGCCGGCGTAGCGACCGTCGAGCGGAGAGACGGCGTCGAGGGGGTCGGGCATCGGCTGACCCTGCCCGCGGATACACGAAAAGGGTGTCGGAGGCGGCTGGCTCGGCCGTTCGAGCGCTCGGCGGTCCGTCGGTAGACTCGCGTCACGCGTCCGGGATCGGCGCGCCGCAGTCCGGACAGAACGCGTCGACGACGGTGACGGGGGCGTCGCACGCGGGGCAGAAGACGCGATAGCAGGCCCGCTCGCCCATGCCGCCGCCTTCGTCGGGGGTGATGAAAAGGGTTGGCCCCGAACGACCCCGGGCCCTCGCCGCCCCGCCCCCAGCGAATCTCAACCGCCCCGCACCACGACGACCAGTACCGCTTTGGTGTCCGCCCCCGGTGCCGCCACCATGGTACAGCTCGCCGGCCTGGCCAGCAACCGCGGTCGGAACCTCCGGAACCTCCACCGGCTCGCTCCCGGCGGGGCCGAGCTCGGGGTCGTCCTCACCAACGTCGCCGACGCCCCCGTCCTCGACTGGGCCGACGACGTCGGCGTCTCGACCGAGGTGGTCGTCCGGGCGGACGACGAGCCCCGACGCGAGCACGAGGAACGCGTCGTCGAGGCGCTGTCGGGGTACGACGTCGACCTCGTCTGCCTGGACGGCTATATGCGGCTGCTCTCGTCGACGTTCCTCGACGCGATGCCGACGACGCTGAACGTCCACCCGTCGCTGCTGCCGTCGTTCCCGGGGATGGACGCCTGGGGCGACGCCCTCGCGGCCGGCGTCGCGGTGACGGGCTGCACGGTCCACGTCGTCACGAACGCCATCGACCCGGACGGCGGGGTCGTCGAGGAGGCCATCGACGCCGGTCCCATCGTCACCCAGGAGCCGGTGCCCGTGGTCGCCGGCGACGACCGTGACTCGCTCAAGGACCGCGTGCTCTACACCGGCGAGTTCAAGGCGTATCCCCGGGCCGTCGGGTGGTTCGCCGAGGGGGCCGTCGAGGTGGACCTCGAGGCGAACCGGGTCGCCGTGTCGGCCGACGTCGGCGGGTCGTTCCCCGCCCGGCGGCTCGCCAGCGACGACAAGGTGCACGAGCTCAGGTACGGCGAGAACCCCCACCAGGCCGCGGCGGTGTACGCCGACGCGTCGGTCACGGAGGCCACGGTGGTCGGCGCCGACCAGCTGAACCCGAACGCCAAGGCGCTCTCGTACAACAACTACAACGACGCCGACGCCGCGCTGGCGCTCGTCCGCGAGTTCGCGCGGCCGGCCGCGGCGGTCATCAAGCACGCCAACCCGGCCGGCTGCGCCGTCTCGACCGACGTCGCCGACGCCTACGACCGCGCGCTCCGGACCGACGCGATGAGCGCCTTCGGCGGCATCGTGGCGCTGAACCGCCCCTGCGACGCGGCGACGGCCGAGCAGGTCGTCGAGTCGTTCAAGGAGGTCGTCGTCGCGCCAGCCTTCGACGACGACGCGCTGACCGTCCTCCGCGGCAAGGAGGGGCTGCGCGTGCTCGACGTGGGCCCGCTCGGGGACCCCGACGACCGCTCGCCCGGGATGGCGGAGAAGCCGCTCCTCGGCGGCCGGCTCGTCCAGGACCGCGACGACCAGCGGCTGGCCGTCGACGACCTCGAGGTCGTGACCGAGCGCGAGCCCAGCGACGAGCAGCTCGAGACGATGACCTTCGCCTGGCCGGTCGTCAAGCACGTCACGTCCAACGCCATCGTCCTCGCGACGGGGACCGAGACGGTGGGGGTCGGCATGGGCCAGGTCTCCCGGGTCGACGCCGTCCGACTGGCCGCCCTGAAGGCCGACGAGCACGCCGAGGGCAAGTCGGCCGCGGGCGCCGTGATGGCCTCGGACGCCTTCTTCCCGTTCCCCGACGCCGTCGAGCTCGGCATCGAGGCGGGCGTCGAGGCTGTGGTCCAGCCCGGCGGTTCCGTCAACGACGACGCGGTCATCGCCGCCTGCAACGAGCACGACGTGGCGATGGCCTTCACCGGCCACCGGGCGTTCAAGCACGACTGAGGGCGGCGTGGGCGGCCGACCGGGGGCGCGTACCGTGGCCGTTCCACCCGGGTTCGACAGGCCTAAGCGGGGCCCGAGAGAGCCACACCGACATGGAGTACCACGAGGCGGCGAGCTTCCTCTTCGGGCTCCGCCGGTTCCGGATGAAGCCGGGCACCGAGTCCACCGCCCGGCTGCTCGCCGCCCTCGACGACCCCCACGAGGGGCCGACCTACGTCCAGGTCGCGGGGTCGAACGGCAAGGGCAGCACGGCCCGCATGGTCGAGTCGGTCCTCCGCGAGACCGGGCTCGACGTCGGCCTCTTCACCTCGCCCCACCTCGAGGACCTCCGGGACCAGGTGCTCGTCAACGACCGGCCGATGCCGAAGTCGGCGGTCTGCGAGTTCGTCGAGACGGTCGAGCCCATCGTCCTCGAGCGGACCGCCGCGGGCGACGGGCTGACCTACTTCGAGGTCCTCACGACGATGGCGCTCTGGTACTTCGGCCGGGAGGCCGTCGACGTCGCCGTCCTCGAGGTGGGCATCGGCGGCCGGTACGACGCGACCAGCGTCGTCGACCCCGCCGCGAGCGCCGTGACGGCCGTCTCGCTCGAGCACACGGAGCTGCTGGGCGACACCGTGGAGGAGATCGCCCGCGACAAGGCCCAGGTCGCCCCGGCCGAGGCCCCGCTGGTGACGGCGGCGACCGGGGCGGCGCTGGCCGCCATCCGCGACGAGGTCGGCGAGGTGGTCGTCGTGGGCGCGCCCGGGGACGACGGTGACGGCCTCGACGTGACGGCCACGTACCACGGGCTCGCGGCGACGGGCGAGGGGCTCGTCTCCGTCGAGGGCACCGACTGGCGGGTCGAGACACCGCTCGGCCTGGTCGGCGCCCACCAGGCCCGCAACGCCGGCGTCGCCGCGGCCCTGGTCCGACAGCTGGTCGCTGTCGACGAGGCGACCCTGGCCCGGGGGCTCCGCGGGGCCGTCTGGCCGGGGCGCTTCGAGGTCCTCGACCACGACCCGCTCGTCGTGCTCGACGGGGCGCACAACCCGGGGGCCTGCGAGGTCCTCGCCGCGACCCTGGCCGAGTACGCGTACGACGACCTGACGCTGGTCTTCGGCGCGATGCACGACAAGGACCACGTCGCCATGGCCGAGACGCTGCCGACCCCAGCCCGAGTCGTGTGCTGCCGTCCCGAGACCGACCGGGCCGAGGACCCGGCCGTCCTGGCCCGGGTGTTCGAGCGGGCTGGCGTCGAGGACGTATCGATAGTCCCGGCCGTGGAGGACGCCGTGGCGGCCGCCCTCGCGGCCGCCGGCCCGGGGGAGTGCGTCCTCGTCGCCGGCTCGCTCTACGCCGTCGCTGAGGCCAGACGTCGCTGGTCGCGCGTCACCGTCACGAGACGCGTCGAGACGGTCGAGGACGCCGGAGCCGTCCTCGCGGGAGCCGACGTGGCCGAGGCCGACGTCGAACGCCACCGGTCGGCGCTCGTCCACCGCGTCGTGGGGACCCGGGTCCTCCCCCGCCAGGCGGCCGGGCTCCGTGAATCGATGCGCCGCGTCGACGGCGAGGTCGTCCGCTCCGGCGTCTCGGCCCAGGACGCCGAGGCGGTCGACGCCGTCCTGTCTGGGACGGGGGCCCAGTTTCGGGCCCTGCTCGACGACCTCCCCTCCCGAGCTGACGGCCTCGCCGCGCTCGCACCGGCCCTCGAGACGGCGACGGGTCTCGGTCGCGCGCCGACCGGGCACGGCTACCCGTGGGAGGACGGGCCGGCGGTGATGGGCATCCTGAACGTCACGCCCGACTCGTTCCACGACGGCGGCCGGTTCGACGACGTGACGTCGGCCCTGACGCGCGCCGACCAGCTGGTGGCCGACGGGGCGGCCATCGTCGACGTCGGCGGCGAGAGCACCCGGCCGGGGGCCGAGCCGGTGAGCGCCGAGACGGAGCGCGACCGCGTCGTCCCCGTCGTCGAGGCGCTCGCCGACCGCGACGTGCTGGTCTCGGTCGACACCCGGAAGGCGAGCGTCGCGGCCGCCGCCCTCGACGCCGGCGCCGACCTCGTCAACGACGTCTCGGGGCTGGGCGACCCCGAGATGCGGTTCGTGGCCGCCGACCACGACGTGCCGCTGGTCGTCATGCACAGCATCGACACGCCGGTCCGGCCGGGTCGGGCGCCGTCCTACGACGACGTGGTGACCGACGTCCTCCACGCCCTCGCCGAGCGGGTGCTGCTGGCCGAGCGGGCCGGGCTGGACCGCTCGAAGGTCATCGTCGACCCCGGCCTGGGGTTCGGCAAGTCGGCCGCCGAGAGCTTCGCGCTCCTCGACCGGCTCGACGAACTCCG
>Ga0102944_1002348_pt1 | contig 11215 bp, 10 predicted proteins | sample SalPonD_shore_MG_FD_78172 | JGI IMG/M metagenome (GOLD analysis project Ga0102944, IMG submission 78172) | Salt pond soil microbial communities from South San Francisco under conditions of wetland restoration - Salt Pond MetaG... | ecosystem: Environmental > Aquatic > Marine > Intertidal zone >... | reverse complement strand
CTAATCAAAAGGGAGGCGTTGGAAAAACCACCACCGCCATAAATCTGGGAGCCTCTCTAGCTTTAAAGAATAAACGTGTCCTTGTGATAGACTTTGATCCTCAGGGAATGGCCACAGCAGGAATGGGCATTGAGAGAAAAGAAAACAGGGGGATCTATCCAGCTCTCATGGATGGAAAAGACTTAATGGAACAGGTTATTGCTTATGAATTAGACAACCTATACATTTGCCCCAGCTCCCCTGAATTATCAGGATTTGAAGCCGAAGTGTATTCAGTGGACAACAGGGAAAAAAGGCTTTTAAATGCCCTTCAGAGAGTGAAACAACGCTTCAACTTCATATTGATTGACTGTCCTCCTTCTTTAGGTTTTTTAACCATTAACGCCCTTACGGCCGCAGATTCCATTTTAGTGCCCGTGCAAACAGAATTTTTCTGCATGGAAGGCATGCCAGATCTCCTGAAGACCTTGGATGAGGTCCGCTCTTATCTTAATCCCTCTCTCAGCATAGAAGGGATTGTGCTGACTATGTACGACGAAAGAACCAATCTCTCCAAACAAGTGGCTAATGAAATACGAAAATCCCTAAAAGAGATCGTATATGAAGTGATTATTCCGAGAACAGTTAGGCTGGCCGAAGCCCCTAGTTTTGGAAAGCCTGTCCTTCTTTATGATATTAAATCAAAAGGGGCCCAATCTTATTTAAATTTAGCTCAGGAGTTGCTAACCAAATGAAAAAGAAAGCATTAGGAAAAGGGCTGAAAGCCTTTCTACCAGAAGATTACAGTATTTTGAAAGAAGAAAAATATGTAGAGCTTGATATTGAAAAGCTAAAGCCCAACTTTGATCAGCCTAGAAAAAATTTTGATCCTCAATCTATGGAAGAACTTGCCAATTCTATTAAAGAAACAGGAGTACTTCAACCCATAGTGGCGGTTCCAGAAGAGGATCATTATAAAATCATTGTGGGTGAACGGAGATGGCGAGCCGCTCAAAAAGCTGGCCTTAAAAAAATCCCGGTTCTCATTCGTCTCATGAAAGCCGAACATCAAATTGAAGCCTCTTTAGTAGAAAATCTCCAGAGAGAAGATTTGAATCCCATGGAAATAGCTGAAGCCTATAACCGATTAGCAGAGGAACTAGGATACACACAAGAACAAATTTCTGAAAAAGTAGGAAAGGATCGCGCCTCTGTAGCCAACTATATGCGGCTTTTAAAACTCCCTCCCAGCGTTCAAAAAATGCTTTCCACCGGCGATCTCACTATGGGACATGCAAGAGCCGTGCTTTCAGTAGAAGATCCAGAACTCCAAGTCAAACTTGCTAAAAAAGTCATAGCTGAAAAAATAACTGTCCGAAAAATTGAGAAACTAGTAAGGCAAATCAAGAAAACCGAAGAGAAAAAAAGCTCTCCGGCCATAGATCCGGATTTAATGGCATTAAAAGATGAGTTGATTGATATTTTAAGGACAAAAGTAAGCATTTCAGGAACTGCAGATAAAGGGACATTAAAAATCAGCTACTATTCTTTAGATGAACTCAATAGAATATACGAAATCATAAAAGGAGATCATTATGAAAGATAAAAAACATAATTTAGATGAAACGAAAATAACAGGATTCTTTGACAAAAACACAAAATTCAAAGGAGATTTAGAATTCAAAGGCTCTTTTAGGTTGGATGGAAGATTCAAAGGAAATATAAATTCTGAATCAACCTTGATTGTGGGGGATAATGGAAAAGTAGAAGCCGATATTAAAATCGGTTCAGTGTCGATCAGCGGAGAAGTCAAGGGGACCATTCAGGCTAAAGAAAAAGTAGAAGTGCATTCAAATGGAAAAATCATCGGCTCCATTATAACCCCAAAACTTATCGTTGAAGAAGGAGCTTTTCTGGAAGCTAATTGCCAGACTACAGATAAAATACCTCAATCATCTCCTCTCACGTCAAAAAAAGAAATAGAGGACACTAATAAAGAAAAAAAGGAGGAGCCAAAAACTTGAAACCAGCCTTAGGCGTCATACCAGCCCGGTACAGCTCGAAAAGATTCCCTGGAAAAGCCCTTGCTCTGATTAATGGCTGTCCTTTGATAGAACATGTTTATAAAAGAGCCCAAAAAGCTCAAAGTCTTGATCAGGTTATCATCGCCACTGATGATGAAAGAATATTTCAAAAATGTCGATCTTTAGGTGCAGAGGTCAGAATGACATCGCCTAACCATAAAACAGGGACTGAAAGGGTTTGTGAAGTAGCTGAATACCTGGAATTCCCAATCATAATAAGCATCCAGGGAGATGAACCTCTTGTTAATCCAGAAATGATAGACAGTCTTGTAAAAATCCTCCAGAAAGAAAAAGTCCCCATGGTGACACTCCGTCAAAAAAATGAGAACTTAAAATGCCTTGATGATGAAAACATTGTTAAAATAGTCATAGATTCTGAGGAAAATGCGCTTTATTTTTCTCGGTCCCCTATCCCGTTTTCTCCTTCCAGCTTTTTTTGGCATCATATCGGTATTTACGGATTCCAAAAAGAATTTTTGATTAAATATAAGGATCTGCCCGTTTCTTTTTTAGAAAAATCAGAAAATTTAGAACAGCTTCGGATCTTAGAAAATGGATACAAGATAAAAACAGTAGAAACAAAACATCCAACTTTAAGTGTCAACTTACCTGAAGACATAACAAAGGTTGAGAAATTAATGAACAGACAGATAAAATAATGAGTAAATTCATTTTTATAACCGGAGGAGTCCTTTCAGCCTTAGGCAAAGGAATCGCTGCCGCCTCCATAGGAAGGCTTTTAGAAAGCCATGGCTACAGCATCACCATCAAGAAGTTCGATCCTTATCTAAATGTTGATCCAGGAACCATGAATCCTTTCCAGCACGGTGAAGTGTATGTGACCGATGATGGAGCTGAAACGGACCTTGACCTCGGACACTATGAACGCTTCACATCCACCAATACAACTCAGGCTCATAACTGGACTGCTGGTCGGATATATGAATCTATCCTCAAACAGGAGCGCCATGGAAAATACCTTGGGAAGACCGTTCAGGTTATTCCCCATATGACAGATGAAATTAAAAATGCTTTTCAAGCCGCTGCTGAAAAAAATGATATTGCGATCATTGAGATAGGAGGGACTGTTGGAGATATCGAAGGCCAGCCCTTTCTGGAAGCAACTCGTCAGATGAGACTGGAGCTCGGCGTGGATAATACTCTTTTTATCCACCTGACACTGGTTCCTTATTTAAAGACTTCTAAAGAGCTCAAAACAAAACCAACCCAGCACAGCGTACGGGAGCTGAGAGCTATCGGTATTCAGCCGGATATACTTCTCTGCAGAACCGACCGGGATCTGAGTAAGAAAATCAAGAACAAAATATCCTTATTCACAAACGTTCCTTATGAAGCTGTTATAACAGCCAAAGATGCCAACATCATCTATGAAATTCCTCTGTTTTTTGCCAAAGAAAAATTAGATGAGATTATCCTGAAGAAACTGAAAATACCCGTAAAGAAACGCCATCTTGAAGATTGGGAACAAATGGTTGAAAAAATGAAATCCCCTAAAGACCAAGTCAATATTGCCCTGGTTGGAAAATATTCAGGTCTTCCGGATTCCTATATAAGTCTCAATCAGGCTCTGTATCATGCGGGCACCGCTCATCAGCTTAAAATCAATATATCTTGGATCGAAGCTGAAGACATTGAAAAGAACAATCCAGAAGATGCCTTAAATAATATAGACGGCATTCTTGTTCCCGGTGGATTTGGAGTAAGAGGTATTGAAGGAAAAATCAAAACAGTCACTTATGCCAGGACCCACAAGATCCCTTATTTTGGAATTTGCCTTGGGATGCAGTGTGCCACCATTGAATTTGCTAGAAATATCGCCGGGCTAAAAAAAGCTAACAGCACTGAGTTTGATCCACAGACTCCCTACCAAATATTTTTCAAATGGAGAGAGCTTAAAGGAGTGAGGGACTTAGGGGGGACTATGAGGTTAGGGAAATATCTCTGCTGTCTCAAAAAGAATTCTCTTGCCTCAGAAGCTTATAAAAAAACAAAGGTCTATGAACGGCACCGACATAGATATGAATTCAATCCAAAATATGAAAAAATATTATCAGAAAAAGGCCTTTTTATTTCGGGGAAAAATCCAAAACACAACTTAGTGGAGGTCATAGAGATCAGAAATCATCCTTGGTTTCTCGGATGTCAATTTCATCCTGAGTTTAAATCCAAACCTCTAAACCCTCACCCCATTTTTAAGTCTTTTATCGGAGCAAGCTATGCCTATCGTACCCAAAGAAATCAAAGTTAATAGAGAACTTCATATAGGTGGACTTAATCCTCTCTTTCTCATCGCTGGCCCCTGCGTTATTGAGAGTGAGGAACATGCTTTTTTTATGGCTTCAGAAATAAATAAGGTATGCCAGGAAATTAAGTTTCCTTTTATTTTCAAATCATCCTTTGACAAAGCCAACCGTTCTTCTATTGACTCATATAGAGGACCTGGTCTCAAACGAGGATTAGAAATTCTTTATGGAATAAAGAAAGATTTCGGCATCCCTGTCCTATCAGATATTCACGAACCATGGCAGGCAGAAAAAGCAGCAGAAGTCTTAGATATCATACAAATTCCAGCCTTTTTGTGCAGGCAAACCGACCTCATCATTGAAGCTGCCCAAACAGGTAAGCCTTTGAATATAAAAAAAGGGCAGTTTTTATCCCCCCCTGAAATGAAAAATGTCATAGAAAAGGTCCTCAGACAGGACAATGATGACATTATCCTTACAGAAAGGGGCACCAGTTTTGGGTACAACAATCTTGTTTTTGATGTCCGCTCCATTCCTATCATGAAAAAATGGGGATTTCCTGTGGTCATAGATGCTTCTCATGCGGTTCAAAATCCAGGAGGGAAAGGAACCTCTTCAGGAGGAGAGTCAGAATTTATACCCTATTTATCAAAAGCAGGAGTCAGCGTGGGCGCTGATGGAGTCTTTATTGAAGTTCACAATAACCCACCCAAAGCTTCTTCAGATTCTTCTAACTCTCTGATATTAAATGACTTAAAGGGTCTCTTGAAGTCTCTTCTCAAGATAAGACAAGCTGTGATTCAAAAAGAGAATCCTTAATACTTATGGGGAGGCCATGATGAAAAAAAAAGAAATCATAGAAACAGGAAAAAATGTCATACAAAGCGAATCCCTTGCCTTACAAAAACTCACTCGAGCTGTTGACGAAAACTTTGTGGACGCAGTAAAGCTGCTGTCAAGCATCAAGGGAAGAGTTATTGTCACTGGAATTGGAAAGTCGGGTCTTATTGGACGAAAAATCGCGGCAACGCTTTCCAGCTGTGGCACTCCTGCTATGTTCATCCACCCTGTAGAAGCCGGTCACGGAGACCTAGGCATGATAGTCAGCAATGATGTTATCATTGCCATTTCCTACAGCGGAAATACCAAAGAAATCATACCTGTACTTGATTTTGTCAAACGATTGGGTATCAAGCTCATTGGCATCACCGGAAATAAAAATTCCAAACTGGCCAAATACAGTGATATTCTGCTGGAGGCAAAGGTTGAAAAAGAGGCTGAACCCGATAATGTGGTCCCCACTTCCAGTTCCACGGCTGCTTTGGCTCTTGGAGACGCTTTAGCCATCACTCTCATGAAATATAAGAAATTCGACAGACAGGACTTTGTCTCTTTTCATCCCAGAGGAGAATTGGGGAAAAAATTATTGAGAGTAAAAAATCTCATGCACAAAGGCCAGCATATCCCTTATGTCCCACAAGACAGCCCCATGACTCATGTTCTTAAAGAGATGTCTGAAAAGCATCTGGGTGTCACATGCGTGACAGGAAGAGATGGAAGGCTAGAAGGGATTATAACAGATGGGGATCTCAGAAGAAAAATGCAGCAGTTTGGAAAAGATTTTTTTAATAAAACCGCCCAAGATTGCATGACGGCAAAACCTCTGGCCATAGACAAAGAAGCGTTAGCCACAGAAGCCCTGAATATCATGGAAACAAACAAAGTGACTTCTCTCATCATTAAAAATAAAGAGGGTCAAATCGAAGGAATTATTCACCTTCACGATTTGTGGCGCACGGAGATGTTTTAATGGAGGCAAAGAAAAGAGCTCGCCAGATCAAAATGATCCTAATGGACGTGGATGGGACACTGACCAATGGAACCCTTCATGTTCTTCAAAATGGAGAAGAGGTCAAATCCTATCATGTTCGGGATGGTTTGGGCATACTTCTTGCTTATTTAGCTGGCATTAAGACAGGAATCATAACCGGAAAAAATTCAAAAGCTCTAGAACTTAGAGCCAAGCAACTCAAAATATTGGAGCTCCATCAAGGAATTCTAAATAAAATGCAGGTTCTTCTTCACATCAAAGAAAAGCACAAACTCAAAACTGAGGAAATCGCTTACATCGGGGACGATTTGGGGGATCTGGAGGTTATAAAGGCTGTTGGTTTAGGAGGAGCCGTGGCAGATGCGCACCCTTTAGTCAGAAAAAATTCGGATTACGTATGCCAGCAAAGAGGAGGCAGCGGGGCTGTGAGAGAATTTATAGAATTTATTCTCAACGCTCAAAAAAAATGGGGTGTGATTCAAGGTAAAATCAAAAATTTAGAAAATGAGGTCAAAAAATAGCACATTTTGGCGAAAGGAGCGGCACAGATGAAAATCAAGCCTGAAATATTCAGACAGTATGACATAAGAGGAATTGTGGGCGAAGACCTGACCCCAGAAACGGTGAATTTATTAGGAAAAGGAATAGGCACCTTATTTAGAAGGCATAAAAAAACCAATGTGGTGGTGGGAAGAGACTGCCGGTTGAGCTCTCCTTCATTCTTTGATCATCTGTCTGAAGGTCTTCAGTCAACAGGATGCGATGTGATTTCCTTAGGTACTGTTCCCACACCTCTTTTATACTTCAGTATATTTAGAAAAAATTTCCACGCAGGGGTCATGATCACTGGATCCCACAATCCACCGGAATTTAACGGCTTTAAAATAATGCTGGGAAAAGACACTCTGTATGGGGAAGGCATTACAGAGATATATGAGCTCATAAAAAATAAAGATTTTATCAAAGAGAAACCAGGCAAAAAAAGCGAACTGGATATATCTCAAGAATATGAAGACTTTGTGGTCAACAATATAAAAATGAAAGATAAAGTCAAAGTGGTGATAGATGCTGGAAATGGGACGGGAGGGCCTGTGGCTGTTCCTATTTTTAAGAGGTTAGGGTGTGAAGTCATTGATCTCTATTGTGAAATGGATGGAAATTTCCCCAATCATCATCCTGACCCCACTCTACCCGAAGCGTTGGAAGACTTGATCAGTAAAGTTAAGACAACCCAAGCCGACCTAGGTATATCCTATGATGGGGACAGCGACCGTATAGGTGTGATTGATGAAAAAGGCAACATTATATGGGGGGATAAACTGATGATCCTGCTGTGCAGAGATATTCTTCCTTCAAATCCAGGCGCTGCGGTTATTTCCGAAGTGAAAGCTTCCCAACAACTTTATGACGAGATCAAAAAACTGGGAGGACGTCCTATAATGTGGAAGACAGGTCATTCTCTAATCAAGAAAAAAATCAAGGAGGAGAATGCTGTTCTAGCCGGTGAGATGAGCGGTCATATCTTCTTTGCAGACCGCTTCTTTGGTTATGATGATGCCATATATTCCTCAGCTAGGGTTGCTGAAATCGTATCCAAGAGTGAAAAAACGCTGTCAGAAATGCTCTCTGACCTGCCTCAGACTTTCTCAACTCCTGAAATCAGAATCTATTCCTCGGACAAAGTGAAATTCAAAATTGTTGAAGAGGTTAAAAAAGACCTATCCAAAAATCATAAAGTCATTGATATAGACGGAGTGAGGGCGCTTTTCCCCAAGGGTTGGGGACTGGTTCGAGCCTCTAACACACAAGGGGCTTTGGTTCTCCGTTTCGAAGCTCAAACCCAGGAAGATTTGGAGTCAATAAAAACTGAAGTGGAAGACACCATAGAGAAAGCGATCCGGAGAATTAGTGAGTCTTGAGTTTAATAAAAATAATCATCTTAGGTATTATCCAGGGGATAACAGAATTTTTTCCCATAAGCAGTTCCGGGCATCTGGTTCTCGCACAGAATCTTTTTGGACTTAAAGAACCCCAACTTCTGTTGGATGTGATGCTTCATGTCGGTACGGTCATCTCTCTCTTGATTTTTCTTCGAAAGGAAATCGCAGAGATCATCCTAAGTTTAATCCAATTCTTAAAAAAACCTTCTCTTAAAACTAAAGATCCGAATATGGCTCTTGTTTTCTCTTTAGTGGTGGCTTCCATTCCTACCTTTCTGATCGGTTATTTTTTTAGCCGTCCACTTGAATCCCTTTTTGAGTCACCCAAAGCGGTTTCATTTGCCTTGATGATTACCGCTTTTTTTCTGTTCTTTACAAAATTTGCTCGGCCAAAAAAAGTAAAAGTTCCTCTGCATCCATTTATCATTGGTGTTCTTCAAGGGACAGCCATTGTTCCTGGTTTCTCTCGTTCAGGCTTGACTATAGGGGGAGCTCTTTTTTTGGGGTGGGAAAGAAAAAAAGCTGCCCGCTTCTCATTTCTCCTTTCTATCCCCGCTATATTAGGCGCTTCCTTTTTTCAACTGCAAAAATCAGTTGCTTCCACCCAGCCATGGGGAATTATACTCATCGGAGTTTTAGTCTCAGCCATTATGGGATATTTTTCACTGGTCTTTTTGGTCAAAATTATCAACAGAGGCAAATTTTATTTATTCTCTTTTTACTGTGCGGTCGTCGCTGCTATAGGGATTATTTTAACATGGTGAAAACAGATATACAGAAAAGGAGGGAAAAATGAATATATGTGCTGTTATCATAGCCGGTGGCATAGGAACCCGATTCTGGCCTTTGAGCCGAAAACAAAGACCCAAGCAGTTTCTTCCCATTATAAGTGACAAAACAATGATAGAAGAGACTATCCAGAGAATCTTACCTATGCTCTCTTATTCTAATATCTACACCATCGCCAACCAAAAACAGTCCCTTACATTAAGAGAACTGCTTCCAAAAATGCCATCAAATAATTTTCTTGTAGAGCCCAAAGGGAAAAACACAGCGCCGTGTCTTCTCCTTGCTACCGCACATCTTTATCTGAAAGACCCGGAATCTGTTATTGCTGTTCTCCCTGCTGACCATTTGATCCAAGATGCTTCTTATTTTTTAAAAAAACTCAAAGCAGCTGCCCATGCGGCTGATAAAAGCCACTCCCTTATCACATTCGGCATCCCGCCAACACATCCCTCCACTGGATATGGATACATCCAGTTTTCTAAAAAAAATCCTCTTTCCTTTTCAGGTGAAGATTTCTTTAGAGTTCAAGAGTTTAAAGAAAAGCCTGACCAAAACACAGCCCGAAGTTTTCTAAAAACAGGCGCCTACTTCTGGAATTCAGGAATGTTCCTATGGAAAGCCAAAGTCTTTTCTGAAAACCTCAGAAAATACGCACCTGAAATGTTTTCTCATTGGAAAAAAATACTGGGAGCACTTAAATCTAATGACCAGAACGGGCTTAACGCTATATTCGACGAAATCCCTTCTATTTCTATAGACTATGCCCTGATGGAAAAGACTAAGAATGTGTTGATGGGCAAAGGTGATTTTGGATGGTCTGATGTAGGCTCATGGTCTTCCCTTCTTGAAATCTGGGAAAAGGACCCTAATCACAATGCTTTGAGGGGAGAATGCATCACCATTGATACTAAAAACTGCCTGGTGCACAACCCTGACAAACTCACTGCCTTGATAGGGCTGAAAGATTTGGTGATCGTCAACACGGACGATGCCCTTCTGATCTGCAAAACGGATATGGATCAAAAAGTCAAACAGGTGGTGAACACACTCCAAAAAAAAGGGGGAAAGAAGTATCTGTAAAATATGACAAATGTTCAAAAATGAACGGAGGGTGTTCATTTTTGCACACAAAGCAATGATTATTCAAAGGCATCCCCATAGATAATATTGGTATGTTTTTTGCATGTATTTTCGTGGGAGATTCCTCTTGTCATAAGAGAGTGGAGTGCTGGCATGATTAAAAACTATATAAAGGTTGCTTTGAGAAACCTCAAAAACAATAAAAACCATTCTCTTATCAATATCACAGGCCTATCCATAGCCTTAGCCTGCTCACTATTAATCTTCCTGTATATTAGCCATCAACTCAGCTACGACAGATTCCATAAAAATTCCAATAGGATATACAGGGCTGTGAAAGAGCTTGAATCTTCGAGCCATGGCTCAGCCATTACACCCAATCCTTTAGGTCCTGCTTTAAAGGAAAATTTCCCGGAAATCGAAAATACAGTGAGAATCTGCGGGGGAGGATCAGGTAAAAAGACAGTGAGCATTAGTGAGAACCATTTTCTCGAAGATAATTTCTTCTTGATAGATTCCTCATTTTTGGATGTGTTTTCCTTCCCTCTTTTAAAAGGAGATCCTCAAACCGCTCTCAGAGATCCTTGGTCTGTAGTGATCACAGAACAGGCAGCCCAAAAATATTTCGGCAATAAAGAACCTTTAGGCAAAACACTTGTTTATGAAAATAAATACAATTTTCTAGTCACAGGAATACTCAAAGACCTTCCTGATAATTCACATTTCAAGTCAGACATTTTTGCATCCATAAAGTGTGCTGATGACCTTTATTGGGATGGCTTTCTGAATGACTGGACCCAGAGCAGTGTTCATAATTACATTCTGCTTAAAAAGGGAGTGAATCCCCAAGAATTCGAAAAAAAGCTGACCAATTATTTAAAAAATAGGCTCACCTCAACCTCCAATGGAGGGAATGCGGCTCCAATTAAAATTCATCTCCAGCCTCTCACTCGTATTCATCTGCACTCTCATTATTTTGCGGAACTTGAGAAAAACAGTGATGTAAGGTTTGTCTATTTTTACTCATTAATCGGCATTATCATCCTTCTTATCGCCTGTTTTAATTTTATGAATATTTCTACCGCCAGCGCCTCCTCTCGTTATATAGAAGTTGGGATGAGAAAAGTCATAGGAGCAAACCGAAAGCAGTTGATAGGACAATTTTTGAGTGAATCCATTATTCTTTCTTTTATGTCTCTTATTATAGCTCTCCTAATAGCTCAGCTTTTCCTTCCTCTATTCAGCCAT
>Ga0102944_1002345_pt1 | contig 11225 bp, 11 predicted proteins | sample SalPonD_shore_MG_FD_78172 | JGI IMG/M metagenome (GOLD analysis project Ga0102944, IMG submission 78172) | Salt pond soil microbial communities from South San Francisco under conditions of wetland restoration - Salt Pond MetaG... | ecosystem: Environmental > Aquatic > Marine > Intertidal zone >... | reverse complement strand
GGTCCGGCGTCACGCCGCCCACGACGCCGACGTCGTCGGTTTCCAGCGCCGCCGCCGCGACGGCGCGCCCCATGCGCCCGTCGGCGCCATTGATGACGATGCGAATCATTCGGACTCTCCTCCCGTTCTCGTGCCGCGGTCCGCCTCCAGCATTCGGACCAGTTCCCGACGTCGGGGCTTGAGCCCGGCACGAACCGCGCGCTGGTTCAGCCAGTATATGAATGCGCCAAGGGCGATCACGAGGCCCGCGTAGCCGAGGGTGAACCAGCCGAGCCCTCTCATGCCCGCCACGGCCATGACGCAGCCCAGGGCAATTGGCAGTATGTACCACCAGAGGACGCTTTCCAGCAGGCCGATCTGATCGTCGATGCGACGAACTTCCGCCGCCAGCACTTCGGCGACCGGACGGTCTGCCCCGACCGCCTGCCGGCAGCGGCGCGTGGCGTGCAGGCGCCAGGCGATGAAGAAGCAGGCGGCGATGACCAGCCCGAGGCCGGCGCGCGCGAGCCAGTTCATGCTCGGCAGGACGGCCGCGAAAATCGCGACCACCACCAGCGCCGCCGTCGTTTCGAGCCAGTCGCGAATCCTGAGCTTGCGGTCGAACCGTTTCGCCTGGAGCCTGATCGCCTGCATGGTTTCCTCCTCGTTCCGGTGTCCAGGCTCCGGGCCTGGAGCGTCGGCCTGCCAGCTGTCTTTCAACTCGTCAAGATTCATGCCGCGCCCTCCGTGAGCCTGTCTCCCAGCCGCTTCCTGATTCGATGCAGCCGGACGCCCACGTTGCTTTCACTGAAACCCATGATTTCACCCATCTCACGGTAGGAGACGTCGTCGAGGTAAAGAAGCACGAGTGCCTTGTCGGAATCCGGCAGCTCGCCGATGGCGGTATAGAGCCGCTCCACGGCCTGGAGACGTTCCGCCGAGCCGGCCGGCTGGGCCTTCTCGTCCCTCCGGTACAGGTCCGACGGCGCCACCGGTATCTCTCGGCCCCATTTGCCGTCGCGCCGGAATGCGAGCGCCGTGTTAAGCGCCACGCGGTAAAGCCAGGTTCCGGGGCGGGAATCCCCCCGGTAGCCGGGAAGGCCCCGCCACAGGTTGACCAGGATCTCCTGGTAAAGGTCGCGGCGCCGGTCCGCGTCCGGAGCGTAGATCCTGCAGAGACGCCGCAGACTCGCGTCGTTCTCCCGGATCAGCCGCAGAAAGAAGGTTTCCCGCTCGTTCATGGGGAAGGGGCTACCGCCGCGTTTCCAGCCGAATCACGCCCATCTTAGTTGCAGCGGAAGCAGGACTTCTTACAGGCTAATCGTGGAATGACAGAGTGGTACCCAGGGCGGGGTGCGGTTGGGCGTGGCGAGACCGTCGTTGCCAGGGATGGCGGCGTCGGAGCCCACAGGGATGTATTCACGGCGTTCTCGACACGCCGTGCCGCGCCGCCGGCCAAAGCCACGGTCGGGAGTACTCAGGAAGCGATGCGCTCGAAGAAGGACTTGACGTTATCGAGCCAGGAACGGTTGCGCGGGCTGTGCCTTCGGCCCGCCTCGCCCTGCATGGTGGCGTCCAGGCGTTCCAGCAGCTCGCGCTGTTCGTCGGTGAGTTTCACGGGGGTTTCCACGATCACCTTGCAGAGCAGGTCTCCGGTGCGCGAGCTGCGCACGGAGCTGACGCCCTTGCCGCGCAGCCGGAACACCTTGCCGCCCTGGGTTTCGGGCGGGATTTTGAGCACGGCCGTGCCGTCCAGGGTGGGCACTTCCAGCTCGCCGCCCAGGGCGGCGGTGGTGAGGGGAATGGGTACCTCGCAGCGCAGGTCGTCGCGGTGGCGTTCGAAGATCTCGTGCGGGCGCACGTGCACTTCCACGTACAAATCGCCGATGGGACCGCCCATGGCGCCGGCCTCGCCCTCGCCTGCCAGTCGGATGCGATCGCCGCTGTCCACGCCCGGCGGGATTTTCACTTCCAGGGTGCGCGTGCGGCGCCCCCGGCCCTGGCCGGCGCACTCGGGACACGGGTCGGCGGCCTGTTGCCCGGTGCCGCGGCAATCCGGGCAGGTCTGCTGGATGGAGAAAAAGCCCTGCTGCATGCGTACCTGGCCCACGCCGCCGCAGGTTCCGCAGGTGACCGTGTTGCCGTCCCTGGCGCCGGAACCGCCGCAGGCTTCGCAGCTGGACAGGCTGGGGATTTCCAGCTCCAAGGTCTTGCCCGCGACGGCCTCCTCCAGGTCCATTTCCAGGGGATAGCGCAGGTCCGCGCCGCGCCTGGCGCGGCGCCTGGAGCCGCCACCGCCGAAGATGTCGCCGAAGATGTCGCCGAAAATGTCCCCGAAGTCGGCGCCGCCAAAGCCGCCCGGGCCGGCCTGACCGCTCACCCCCGCATGGCCGAACTGGTCGTAGGCCGCCCGCTTCTGCGGGTCGCGCAACACGTCATAGGCCTCGCCGACTTCCTTGAAGTGTTCCTGGGCGTCCGGGTCATCCGGATTGCGATCGGGGTGAAACTTCATGGCCAACCGACGGTATGCCTTCTTGATCTCCGCGGCGTCGGCCTGGCGGCTCACTCCCAGGATTTCGTAGTAGTCGCGTTGACTCATTACCCAAATCGCATCATGGTCGTCCTGGGCCGACAGTTACCGGTTGCCGGTCCCCAACTGCAAAAGCACGGGGCGGTCTCCCGCCCCGGCGTGATACGCGATCGACTGCAATCACACGTTCGACGTCATGCGTCTCCCCGTCTGACGTCTTACGCCTTCCCCGAGTCGTTCTCGTCCACTTCCTCGAACTCGGCGTCCACCACGTCCTCGTCCTGCCTGGCGGACTCCTTGCCGCCTCCGGCCTGCTGTTCGCCCTGCTCTGCCTGTTGGGCGGCCGCCTTCTGGGCCAGCTCCTGGGCCTTGGCTTCCAGCTCGGACATCTTCGATTCGATGGCGTCCTTGTCGTCGCCCTTCATGGCTTCCTCGAGCGCATCGATCGCGGACTCGATGTCCTTCTTCTCCGATTCCGGCAGCTTGTCGCCCAGGTCCTTCATGGAAGAATGGGTGGTGTGGACCAGCGCGTCTGCACGGTTGCGGACGTCGGCAAGTTCGCGGAAGCGCTTGTCCTCCTCCGCGTGGGCCTCGGCGTCCTTGACCATGCGCTCGATCTCGTCTTCCGACAGGCCGGAGGACGCCTTGATCTCGATGCGCTGTTCCTTGCCGGTCTTCTTGTCCTTGGCGGACACGTGCAGGATGCCGTTGGCGTCGATGTCGAAGGTGACCTCGATCTGCGGCACGCCGCGCGGCGCCGACGGAATCCCGGCCAGGTCGAAGCGCGCCAGAGACTTGTTGTCGGAGGCACGCTCGCGCTCGCCCTGGAGCACGTGCACGGTGACCGCATTCTGATTGTCCTCGGCGGTGGAGAACACCTGGGTCTGCTTGGTCGGGATGGTGGTGTTCTTCTCGATCAGCTTGGTCATCACCCCGCCCAGGGTCTCGATCCCCAGGCTGAGCGGCGTCACGTCCAGAAGCAGCACGTCCTTGGTGTCACCGGACAACACGGAGCCCTGGATCGCGGCGCCGATGGCCACGGCCTCGTCCGGGTTCACGTCCTTGCGTGGCTCGCTGCCGAAGAAGTCCTTCACCGTTTCCTGGACCTTGGGCATGCGGGTCTGGCCGCCCACCAGGATCACGTCGTTGATGTCGGAGACCTTCAGGCCGGCATCGTTGAGCGCCTCGCGGCACGGCCCGACGGTGCGCTTGACCAGGTCCTCGACCAGGGATTCCAGCTTGGCCCGGGTCACCCGGATGTTCAGGTGCTTGGGCCCGTTCTGGTCCGCCGTGATGTAGGGCAGGTTGACCTCGGTCTGCTGGCTGGCGGAGAGTTCGATCTTGGCCCGCTCGGCGGCTTCCTTGAGACGCTGAAGCGCCAGCGGGTCATTGCGCAGGTTGATGCCCTGGTCCTTCTTGAATTCCTCCACCAGGTAGTCGATGAGGGTCTTGTCGAAGTCCTCGCCGCCAAGGAAGGTGTCGCCATTGGTGGCCAGCACCTCGAACTGGTGCTCGCCGTCCACGTTGGCGATCTCGATGATGGAGATGTCGAAGGTCCCGCCGCCCAGGTCATAGACGGCAATCTTGCGGTCGCCGCCCTTCTTGTCCATACCGTAGGCCAGCGCCGCGGCCGTCGGCTCGTTGATGATGCGGCGCACCTTGAGCCCGGCGATCTTGCCCGCGTCCTTGGTGGCCTGGCGCTGGGAGTCGTTGAAATAGGCCGGCACGGTGATCACCGCCTCGGTGACCTCCTCGCCCAGGTAGTCTTCCGCGGTCTTCTTCATTTTCTGGAGCACGCGCGCGGAGATCTCGGGCGGCGCCATTTTCTTGCCGCCGGCCTCCACCCAGGCGTCGCCGTTGTCCGCCTTGACGATCTTGTAGGGGACCAGGTCCTTGTCCTTCTGGACCACGTCCTCGTCATACTTGCGCCCGATCAGGCGCTTGATGGCGAACAACGTGTTGTTCGGGTTGGTGACGGCCTGGCGCTTGGCGGCCTGGCCAACCAGTACCTCGTCGTCCTTGGTGAAGGCGACGATGGACGGGGTCGTGCGGTCGCCTTCCGCGTTCTCGATCACCTTCACCTTGCCGCCTTCCATTACCGCGACGCAGGAGTTGGTGGTTCCCAGGTCAATGCCGATGATCTTTCCCATTGCCGACCTCGTTCAGAATTCGTTCAAAAGCATTTCGATTCCAGCTTGGCAACCGCCCCTGGCGGCCGCCGGCTCATTTCACAAATGGGGGAGCGGCCCCCGGAATTCAAGGCGTCGCGCGCTCTAGGCTCCGGCGTCCGGCGCCGCCGCCACCACCACCCTCGCCGGGCGCACCAGTCGACCGTTCAGGAGGTAGCCCTTCTGCAGCACCATCAGCACCGTGTCCGGTTCGTGGTCCGCGGAGGGCTGGGTGGTCATCGCCTCGTGCAACTCCGGGTTGAACCGGCTGCCCCGGGGATCGATTTCCTCGACGCCATGATCCGCCAGGACCTTGCCCAGCATGCGCAGGGTGAGTTCCTTGCCCTCGATCAGCTTCTCCGCGCTGGCGCCCTCTTCCCGGGCCGCCTGCAGCCCCTGCTCCAGGCTGTCCTTGACCGGAAGCAGGTCGCGCACGAAACGCTCCAGGGCGAACTTGTGCGCCTGCTCCAGGTCCCGTTCGCTGCGCTTGCGCAGGTTCTCCAGCTCGGCCACCGCGCGCAGGTACTCGTTCCAGTTTCGGTCCGCCCGCTCGCGGGCTTCCTCCAGCTCGGAACCCGCCCGGGATTCGGCGCCGCCGGCGGCCTCCGGCCGCTCCGCGCCGGCAGTTTCCTCCTCGGGCCGGGGTTCCCGGGTCTCGTCCTGGGTGTTCTCGGGACGGGACTTGTCGTCATTCATGGATTTGCTCCCTGTGGCAATGCTTGAAGGCCGCCGCCCACGGCGGATTGTCGCGGCTAGGGAGGAACTAGGGGTTTCGGGGCGCCGATTCAAGGGAGCGGCGCGAGAATTCGCCCAGTCAGTCCGAGGCGCGGAGCGCGGCGCCCAGCATTCGCGCGGTGGCGTCCACCACGGGAATCACCCGGTCGTAGGCCATTCTCGTGGGCCCGATCACGCCCAGCACCCCGAGCGTCTGCCCGCCGGAGGCGTAGGGGGCGGTCACCACGCTGCACTCTCCCAGCGCCCGGTACCCGGACTCCTCGCCGATGAACAGCCGCACCCCCTCGGCGCGTATGCAGCGCTCCATGAGGCTCAGCAGGTCCCGCTTGCGGTGGAAGGTGTCGAACAGGCCGCGCAGCTTCTCCATGTCGGACAGGTCAGCGCAGTCCAGCAGGTTGCTTTCGCCGGCCACCACCAGGTCGTTCTGTTCGTTCCCGGCGAAGGCGGACTCGGCCACGTCGATGGCGCGCCCCATGATCCGGTAGAGCTGTTCCCGGGTTTCGCGCAGTTCCTTCAGCAACTGCGCGCGGACCTCGCCCAGCGTGCGCCCGGCGTAGTGACGGTTGAGGTAGTTGGCGACCCGCTGGAGCTCCGCCTGGCTGTAGGAGTGCGGCGTGTCGATGATCCGGTTTTGAACGTCCCCGTCGCTGAACACCAGGACCGCCAGGACGCGGTTGTCCTTCAGGCGCACGAACTCCACCATCTGGAAGGAAAAGCGATCGCGGCGCGGCACGGTCACCAGTCCCACGAAACTGGTCACCGCCGAGAGCATGGCGGACGCCGAGTTCACCAGCTGCTGCGCGGGCTGCGTGACGTCCAGGCCGCCTCTCAGGGTTGCCACCTCGCGCGCGGTGAGCGGACGGACGTTGAGCAGGCTGTCCACGAAAAACCGGTAACCGCGCACCGTGGGCACCCGCCCCGCCGAGGTATGCGGGGAATGCACGAATCCAAGCGCCTCCAGGTCGGCCATCACATTGCGCACCGTGGCCGGGCTCACGTCCAGTCCAGAGTCGCCGGTGAGGGTCCTGGAGCCCACAGGCTGGCCGTCGCGAATGTAGCGCGCCACCAGCGAGCGCAGCAGGTGCTGGGCGCGCTGGTCCAGCTCGGGTGTTTGCGATGTCTTTGCCTGGGTCATGTCTGCACGGCAAGCTATCCACAGGCGCCGAAAGCTGTCAAGCGCGTGGCCGCGCGTTGACGCTACACTACGCGCTGCGCCGCAATCGGGGAATTTTCCGGGAACCGTACGCCGTGCTGACCGCGCTGCACATCCGTGATTTCGCCATCATCGAGGAAGTCTCCCTGACACTCGAGGGCGGCCTGACCGTGCTCACCGGCGAGACCGGCGCTGGCAAGTCGATCCTGGTGGACGCCCTGGAAATGGTGCTGGGCGGCCGGGGCGACGCCGCGCTGATCCGTCACGGCGCCGACCGGGCGGAGATCAACGCGGGCTTCGCGCTGGCGCAACGGCCTGAGGCCCGCGAGTGGCTGGCCGCGCACGCCCTGGACGATGGCGAGGATGAATGCCACCTGCGGCGCGTGATCCAGGCCGACGGCCGCTCGCGGGGCTTCATCAACGGGCGTCCAGCGCCCATGCAGTCGCTCAAGGAACTGGGCGAGCGGCTGGTGGAGATCCACGGTCAGCACGAGCACCAGTCGCTGATGCACCGCGGCCGGCAACTGGCGCTGGTGGACGATTACGGGGGGCTCGCAGACGTCACGGGCCCGGTGGCGGCGGCCTGCCGGCGCGTCCGGGAGCTGGAAGCGGAACTGGACGCCCTCCCCGGCAGCGGCGCGGAACGCGACAGGCAACTGGAGTACCTGCGCCACCAGGTCCACGAACTGGAGAGCCTGGACCTGAAGAGCGGCGAGATCGAGGAACTGGAAGCGGATCAGCGGCGCCTGGCCCACTCCAGGGACCTGCTCGACGCCTGCGGTCGCGCCGCGGAGCGCCTGGACGGCGAGTCCGAACTGTCCGTGACCCGGCTGCTGGGCGTCACGGGCCAGGAGCTGGAATCGTTGCTCGAGCTGGACGCTTCCCTCAAGGGGCCCCTGGACATGCTGGAAAGCGCGACCATCCAGGCGCGGGAGGCCGCGGAATCACTGAACCGCTACCTGGCCGACGTGGACCTGGACCCGGAACGCCTGGCGCGTGTCGAGGAACGATTGGGCGCGGCCTACGAGTTGGCGCGCAAGCACCACGTTCGCATGGAGGATCTGCCGGAGGCGCTCGAGTCCATGCGCGGAGAACTGGAATCCCTGGAAACCGCGGATCAGCGCCGGCAATCACTGCTGGAGGAGCTCGAGTCGGCACGCGCGCAGTACGGGCGCGCGGCGGGCGACCTGCACGAGCGCCGCGTCGAGGCCGCCGGGCGTCTCGAGCGGGATGTCGCCGAATTGATGAAATCGCTGGGGATGAAAGGTGGTGCGCTCGTTGTGGAACTCGACTCCGACCCGGAGCGGCTTTCGCCAACCGGAACCGACGCCGCGGAATTCCTGATTCGCACCAACCCCGGCCAACCCGCCCTGCCGCTGAGGCGCATTGCCTCGGGGGGCGAGCTGTCGCGCATCGCCCTGGCCATCCAGGTGGCGGTGGTGATCCTGGGCGGCGAACGCACCCTGATCTTCGACGAAGTGGACGCGGGGGTCGGTGGCGCCGTGGCGGAGATCGTCGGTCAGAAGCTGCGACGACTCGGGGACGCTGGCCAGGTGCTTTGCGTGACCCACCTGCCGCAGGTGGCCGCGCAGGGTCACCATCATCTCCGGGTGAGCAAGGGGGCCAGCAGCGCCAAGGCGAAGACCACGGTGGTGGAGCTGGAACCCGGCGCGCGAACCGAGGAAGTGGCGCGCATGCTCGGCGGGGTTCGAATCACGGAGAAGACGACCGAGCACGCCAGGGAAATGCTGGAGCGGGCCGTCAGCGGGGAATGAGCACCTGTCTACTCCTTCTTGCGGTTGGGGCAGTTCTCCCGCTGGCACTTGCCATAGAGAATCAGGGAATGGTCGGCGATGCGGAACTGCTGCTCGCCGGCGACGGCCTTCTGGCGCTGCTCGATGGTTTCGTCGTAGAACTCCACGACTTCGCCGCAGTCCACACAGATTATGTGGTCGTGGTGTTCGCCCCGGTTGAGCTCGAACACCGAGTTGCCGCCCTCGAAATGATGGCGGACCACCAGGTCCGCGGCCTCGAACTGGGTCAGGACCCGGTAAACCGTGGCCAGGCCGATGTCCTCGCCGGATTCAAGCAGTTCCCGGTAGATGTCCTCGGCCGACATGTGGCGATTCTCGCTGCCTTCCAGCATCTCGAGAATCTTCATGCGGGGCAGCGTCACTTTCAGGCCGGCTTTGCGCAAATCCTGGGATTCCAACGCCAATTCCCCTCGGTTTCCGTGAAGACCGCTGTCTGTTAAGGTGCGCGAGCCGCGCCCGGCGCGGCTTCAGACCAGTCACCGCCGTCACCCGCCAAACCGGGCTGGAATGCGGCCCGAACGGGCCCTCGGCGGCAACCGCTATTGTATCATCCGGCGCACGTGGCGCCCGACAGGCGAGAATTCATGCGAATCCTTTTATTGCTCGTGGTCATCGCCGCCCTCCCGGGTTGCGGTCTCATCTACAAGCAGGATATCCAGCAGGGCACCATCCTGGAACAGGACCAGGTTGATCAGCTGAGCCCGGGCATGACCCGTCACCAGGTGGCGCTGGTGCTGGGCACGCCGCCAATCAGTGATCCCTTCCACCAGGACCGCTGGGACTACGTATCGATGGAAAAGCCGGGCGGCAACAACATCCAGAACATGCGCAAGCTGAGCCTGTACTTCGACGGCAACAGGCTGGTGCGCATCGAGGGCGACCTGAAGCCCGGCAGCGCACAGGTGATGTCCAACGAGGCAATCGAGAAGACCATCGAGGACGTCAAGGAAGGCAAGAACCCGGCGCCGAAACGACCCGAGAACGGCAAGGAACCTCCCGGCGGTTCCGACACGAAGAGCTGACGCTCCCCGGTTTCAGTCCTCGTCCCGTCCCATGGTCCGGCCCCGCGCGGCGAGCAGCCGCCGGGCTTCCCTGGGGTCCATTTCCAGGGGCCGGTAGATTTCCACCCGATCGCCCTGCGCCAGCACGGTGTCCAGGGTGCAGCGCCTTCCGAACACGCCCACCGGGTTGACCGCCAAGTCGATGTCCGGGTAATTCTCCAGCAGCCCGGAATGCATGATGGCGGTATCCGCGGTGGCGCCGGCGTCGAGTTCCACCGTCACGAGGGATTGGCGATCCGGCAGTGCGTAGGCGACCTCCACCGTGATGCGCGCCTTCCTCTCAGCCATAAACCTTGTCCGCGCGCTTGCAGAAATCGTCCACCAGGCGGTCGGCGACTTTCGCGAAGCTGCGTTCGAAGGCCACGGCCAGAAGCCGCGAGGCCACTTCGAAGCGAAGCGTCAGGCCCACCCGGCATCCCGAATCGCCCACCGCCTTGAAGTCCCAGTGCCCTGCCAGGGTCTTGAACGGCCCTTCCTCCAGGGACAGCTGGATGCGGTTGGGGGGCGAGAGCCGGTTGCGCGTGCTGAAGCGTAGATGGATCCCCGCCAGCCGCACCTCGATGCTGGCCAGCTGCTCGCTGCCGTCGTCGGAAATGACTCGAGCGCCGCTGCACCAGCTCAGGAAAAGCGGGTAGGAATCCACGTCGCGCACCAGCTCGTACATGCGCTCGGGCGGGTGGCCAACCAGGGCGCTGCGTTCCACTTCCCTCATGACATTGCCGCCGGGCCTACATGGACAGCAGCCCGGTGCTGCTGAGCAGGACCACGAAAATCAGCACCGGGGCCACATATCTCACCAGCGTCAACCAGATCCGGTACTGCCCGTCGGTCAGCGCCGAGGTTTCCTCGCGGGACACCACTTTCGGCAGTATCCAGCCGGCGAATATGGCGATGAACATTCCGCCCGCTGGCAGCAGTATGTTCGAGGACAGGTACTCCACAGCCGCCTGGAAATTAAGCCCGGCGATGGTGAAGCCGGACCAGTGGTTGAAGGACAGCGCGGTGCCCAGTCCGAGCAGCCAGGCAACGCCCCCGATCAGCCAGGCCGCGCCGCGGCGGGTCAGCGGCGTGGACTCCACCAGGTAGGCGACGGTCGGTTCCATCAGCGAAATGGACGAGGTCCACGCGGCGACGGCGAGCAGCGTAAAGAACGCCACGGCGTAGATGTAGCCGAAGTCCATGGCCGCGAAGGCGTGCGGCAGGATGGTGAATATGAATCCCGGGCCGCCGCCCTCGGGATTGAGGCCGTTGGCGAACACGATGGGGAACACGGCCAGCCCCGCGACCACGGCCACGAAAGTGTCCGCGAAGGCGACCATTAGCCCGGTGCCGCCCACGGAGGCATCCTCGGGCAGGTAGGCGCCGTAGGCCATGATGGAGCCCATCCCCAGGCTCAGGCTGAAGAAGGCCTGGCCCATGGCGGCAATCACCACGCTCGCGTCGATGCGCGAGAAGTCCGCGGCGAACAGAAAGCTCACGGCCTTGGAGAAGTAGCCGGTGCTCATCCCGTACCCCACCAGCAACAGCAGGATCACGAACAGCGCCGGCATCAGGAAACGCACCGCGCGTTCGAGCCCCTTTTCGACGCCCAGGGCGACCACCAGCAGGGTCATGAGCATGAAAATGGTGTGCCAGAAAGTCAGCGCCGGGAAGCTGCCCACGAGCTCCTGGAACATCTGGCCGGGCTCGCCCAGGTTGAACGACGGCGTCATGGCCGCCTCCAGGTAGGTGAGCGCGTAGGAGAGCGTCCAGCCTGCAATCACGCTGTAGAAGGACAGGATCAGC